>SXGS01011414.1_pt1 | contig 24126 bp, 14 predicted proteins | sample 3174681 | NCBI WGS metagenome assembly SXGS01 (sample SAMN11356861, study PRJNA531348) | freshwater metagenome | isolation source: freshwater sample F1-80 | place: China: Fuxian Lake, Yuxi | collected 2017-12-25
AAAGAGGTCAGCGCTTGGAAAGCCGAACGCAACCAAGCGCTGTGCCCAATGAGATGGCGCTTCACAACTGCCAAGGCGCGAAATCGCCTCGCTCGCCTCTACCCCTCATTAGATGCCTGACAGACCACTAGCCGCGGAGGTCGGAGATATCTGTGGTGATTCTGCGATGCCGCTGGTAGCATCCGGCGTCACAGTCACGGGACATTCACAAACTCGGTGAGATGGAAGACCGTGAGACGGCCGGACCCAATTCGAACTCATGTCAATTAAGAGACGATTGTTTCATGGAGTTTCGGCTTCGAGTTGCGCCGATCGGCCGCGGGATTGGGTCGCGGTTATCGGTGTCAACTACTGGCTCTGGGCGCCGCTCGCCGCTGCAGGTTGTGCTTATCGGTGGTGACTATTCCGGCTATTGAGTCCAGTGCATCGGCATCAGGAACTCGTCGGGCAGGTCGGGCACGCAGGACTGCACCCGAGCCACCAGATCCGGGGAGAGCGGCCCCGCCCGGAAGAGTGAGAGGTTGCTCTCCAACTGGGCCGGCGTCTCCACACCCACGACCAGGCTGCTTACCCCCGGAAGGGAGAGCACATAGCGAAAAGCGAGAGCCGCGAGAGATATCCCGTGCCGTTCCGCGAGGGCTGTCAACTCCCGCCGCACGGGAAGCCCCACGCGGAGGCGCTCCGGCACTTCTGCTTCCGGCAAAAGCAGGTAACCCTGCAGGTAGGCGCTCCTCACGAACACCTGCACTCCCTCGCGGGCGGCGCGCTCAAAAACGCCGGCTCGAACGAAGCGTTGATCGAGAAGATTCGTAGGAACCTGAAGCACCTGAGCGCCGGCATCGAGCGCACGCATCGCGTACGCGGGCGAATTGACAGAGACGCCGATCCGCTCCGCCAGGCCGCTCTCTTGAACCTCTCTCAGCAGGGGAAGATACTCAATGTCGTCCTCCCGGTGGAGCAAGCAAACCGGGAGCCGATCCAGATGCAGCCGCCGAAGGGAGTGCTCCACCGAGCGCCGCACGACTCGGCGCTCGGTGCGACACGGTATCCGCTGCTCCGGGATGGACCAGACCTTGGTGCAAACCCGAATCCGCTCGCTCCCGGGAAGCTCCCGAAGTGCCCGACCGATCCGTCGTTCCGCCAGTCCGTACTTCGGCGCCGTGTCCAAATAGGCCACGCCGCCCTCAATCGCCTGGTGGATCAAATCGCGGACCGCTCGATACTCCGGCATCCCGGTGGTGTTGGCGATGCCATAGGGCATCCCGAGCTGCACCGTCCCGAGCGTCAGGCTGCAACTACTCACGCGTCACCGCTTCGTCCAGGTTGAGCACCATGCTGGCTACGGAGGCAAGCGCGGCCAACTCCGCCGGCTCCGCGCCAGTGGACGGCGGGCTGTCCCCTACCGCCAACAGCGCCGAGGCGGCTTTCGGATCCGCGGTGAAGCGCCTGTAGTGGCGTTGATAGGCATCCGTCAAAACAGCAAGTTCGGCCGCAGAGGGCGCCCGGCCCAGCACACGGCGAAACACCCTCGTCACCCGCGGTCTCTCGTCCCCCGCCGACTCCCGCACCGCGCGCGCGGCCAGCACCCTCGCCGCCTCGACGTCCGTCACGGCGGTCAGCAGGTTGAGCGCCTGAAGCGGCGGGTGGGTTCGGGTCTGTCGCACCACGCACGCTTCTCGGCCGGCAGCGTCAAAGGTCGACATGGCGGGAGGCGGCGAGGTCCGCTTCCAGAAAGTGTAGAGGCTTCGGCGGTAGAGCCCCTCGCCCTTGTCCGGCGCGTAGTCGACCCCTCCCGCCAGCTCGGTCCAGAGTCCCGCGGGTTGGTAAGGCCGCACGGAAGGGCCACCCACGCGCTCCACCAGCAATCCGGCGGCGGAGAGGGCCTGATCGCGGACCATCTCGGCGGAGAGCCGAATGCGCGGCGCCCGGGCCAGGAGGCGGTTGTCGGGATCGCGGCGGCGTAGCTCGGGCGTGAGTCTGGACTCCTGACGGTACGTGCTGCTGCTCACAATGAGCTTCAGCAGCTTCTTGATGGACCAACCGCAGGCATCCGGGTCTTTCGGATCCTTCGAGACAAACCGAGTCGCGAGGAAATCCAGCAATTCGCGATGGACCGGCCAATCCCCCTGTGCGCCGAAATCCTCCGGCGTGCGCACAAGGCCGACGCCGAACACCATCTGCCAGATGCGGTTGACCATTACTCGCGCCGTTAGCGGATGGCGCGGATGCACCAACCAGCGGGCGAGCTCCAGGCGAGTCCTCGGGGGCGCGCCGACCAGCGCCGGCAAGAATGACGGAATGCCGGGGGTCACCTCTTCGCCGGGCTTATCGTACTGCCCCCGCTTCAGGATGTAGCTCTTCCTCGGCGGAGAGGCGTCTTCCATCACCATCACCGTGGGAAATGAGTCCACCAGCTTTTCCCGCGCCAACTCGAGCTCGATCAGCCGATCCACGTGAGAGCGGATCTCCGGCGGGGAGACGCTCTCGAGGAAGCAGCGTCGGAGGAGATCCGACTGGACGCGCGTTCTGGAAGCCGGAGCCAGGGTCGCGATCCTTCGGGGTCCATCGGGAAGCGACAGGAGCGCGATCTCGTCTCCCGTGAGGACTTTGCCGTAGACCCGCACATCGGAGAGCCCGCCCCGATACACCGAGGCCGGTCCACCGCCCCGAGCAAGGCGGAAGGGCTGCTCGGTGTTGAAGCTCTGGTTCAACTCATCCAGATCCACCTTCCAGGCCGCACGGGCGCCGTTGACGAAGAGTTGAACGCCGGCAGCGGTGCGAGTGCCATCGTAGGACACCACCACATGCGACCACTTCCCGCTCGGGAGTGGGGCCTGTGACGTCAGGCGCAGGGAGTCGTCCAGCCAGCGCTTCACGAACGCCGCCTGCAGCTTCCCGCCCACGACCGCGAGGGAGTAGCCTTCGCCTCGGGGCTCGTCCAGCATTCGAGACAGCAGCGTTCCGTCCCCCTCCGGCCGCACCCAGAGCGAGAAGCTGAAACGGTCCAAAAAGCCAAAGTCTCCGACCTTAGCCGCTTCAGCCGGCGGAGCGGGTACGGGTGTCCCGGTACGCGGCGAGACCGGGAAGTCGGCGAGCAGTCGATCTCGAGGCGCCCAACGTGCGACGTTTTTCGCTGCGGAGCTTTCCCAGGAGGCCTGAAGGCTCTGGATCTGCATCTCTTGCTGAGTCAGCGCGTCGGAATGCGCCGATCTCTCCGCGTCGAGCCGCGCCAGGGCCGCCTGCTGTTCGCGGGTCGGCGCCGCGACTTCGGGGGGTGAATTGCCGTACTTGTTTGCTCGGCCCTTCTCGGGGAGGTTGTTGAAGAATGCGAGGAACCGGTAATAGTCTCGCTGGCTGAGCGGATCGAACTTGTGATCGTGGCAGCGCGCACAGCCGGCCGTTACGCCCAGCCACACCGTACCCACGGTATCGGCACGATCGACCGCATACTCCACGAGGTACTCCTCGGGGATGATTCCACCCTCGCCATTGCCCCGATAGTTTCGGTTGAATCCGGTCGCGATGCGCTGCTCCAGCGTCGCCCTGGGGAGTTGATCTCCCGCGAGTTGCTCCACGGTGAACTGGTCAAACGGCTGATCTCGATTGAAAGCGTCGATCACCCAGTCTCGCCAGCGCCACATCACCCGGTCCCCATCGGTCTGGTAGCCGTTCGTGTCCGCATAGCGCGCTCCGTCGAGCCACATCGCCGCGAGGCGCTCGCCGTAGCGGGGGGAGCCCAGCAGTCGATCCACCACCTTCTCGTAGGCGTCGGCCGAGCTGTCTGACCGAAAGGCGTCCACCTCCTCTGGAGTGGGCGGCATCCCGGTCAGGTCTTGCGACAATCTTCGGATCAGCGTCTCCTTCGAGGCCTGCGGTGATGGTTGGAGCCGCTCCCGTTCCAGGCGCGAGGCGACGAACGCATCGATGGGACTCCTGACCCAGGCCGCAGACTTCGACCCCTTGGGAAAGTTCGGAACGCCGGGCGGCTCGGGTGAACTGAAGGCCCAGTGACGCTCGTAGGCCGCGCCCTGGCTCACCCACTCCTTCAACAGAGAGACCTGTCGAGGCGCTAACTGCTTTCCTGTCGACAGGGGAGGCATTCTCAACCGGGCATCGCCGGAACTCACGCGCTGCATCATCAAGCTCCGCGCGGGCGAGCCCGGCACAATCGCCGCTCTTCCCCTCGACCGTGCCGCAACGGCGAACTCTCGATGGTCGAGGCGCAGCCCCGCCTGTCGCCGGGCGCTGTCCGGCCCATGGCAACCAAAACAGTTGTCGGCAAGCAGCGGACGAACGTCTGAGTTGTAGGAGATCCTGGAGGGGGATCCGCCTGCAGCGACCGCAGCCGCCGCGGAGACCGCAGCCAACAGGAGCGCTCCCAAAGCCGTCAGGGAGCGGGAGTGGCGTAACCACCCAACCCGCCGAGGCGTCGTGGTTTCCGAGAGTGTCGGAGCGGCGCGGGGGAAGAAATGAAGACGCCGCTCGCGCAAGGAACTTTCGCTCGAAGCGGCGCACTTGCAGGAGAAGTTCGGTTCCCGATCACCCATGGCTGAATTCCTTTATCGACTTCTGGGAATCCCGGCGTCCCAGGAGCCGTTCCGGCCGGAACAGTTGTTCCTCGTTCAGCCCTGGCCAATCCTCGGCGGAATTGTGGCGCTCTTCGCCGCGGCTGCCTGGATCGCCTTCTGCTATCGTCGCGACGGCGCCCGGCCGCGCATCGGAATGAAGGCTCTGATGGGGGTCCTTCGGCTCGCGGCGATGGTTCTGCTGGGCGTACTGATCGCCCAGCCCATGCTTCGCACCGAGCGCGTGGAAACTACCCGCAGCGTGGTTGCGCTCCTCATCGACGAATCCAAGAGCATGGGGCTCCAGGATCGCTGGGGACAGGATCCACGAGCTCGCGATCTCGTTCAGGCGCTCTCGGATCCCAAGGCTCCCTCCATGATTCGAGCCGAAGTGCTGTCGCGCCTGCTGAGCCATCGCGATTCTGCCACGCTTCGCGCCTTGATGAAGACCCACGATCTTCGTGTCTACCGATTCGGAAGCAGCGTCTCCGGATCTCAGGTATCCGAACAGGTCAACGTGGCCGCCGGCGCGGTGGGCCGGGAGTCGCTCCCCCTTGCAGCCGGTCAACCCGACGCCGAGCAGACGCGCATCGGCACTGCCCTGGATTACGTGCTTCAAGACACCAGCGGTCAACCGCTCTCAGCCGTGGTGCTCCTCTCCGACGGCGGCCAAAATGTGGGAGAAGATCCTGCTGGAGCTGCGGACCGGCTGCGGGATGTCGGCGCCCGGCTGCTCACGGTCGGATTCGGAAATCCTAAGCCGCCGCAAGACGTCGCGGTGACCAGCCTGCTGGCCGATGAGGTGGTGCGCAAAGGCGATGAAGTGGTCGTCTCCATCGGTGTGCGGCAACGCGGCTATGGCGGTGGAAAGGCGGCACTTACCCTGAGCCTCGACGGTAAGGTGCTCAAGCGAGCCCCCGTCTCCCTCAACCCAAAGGCCGATAAGCAGGAGATCACGCTCTCCTTCACCCCGAACGAGCCGGGCGCCAAGACGCTGCTCGTCTCGGTGGAGGGTCAGCCGGGCGAAGTGACCCTGGCCAACAACCGACGTTCGTGGCCGATCCGCATCATCGACAAGAAGTTGAAGGTGCTGTATGTGGAGGGCCGCCCCCGGTGGGAATTTCGCTATCTGAAAAACGCCATCGTTCGAGACCCCACCACCCTCTTCTCGTGCATCCTCACCGATGCAGACCCCTCCCTCGGCGGAGAGGGGAACGTGCCGATCTACGGTTTCCCCAAGACCAAGGAAGCGCTCTATCAGTTCGACATTCTCATCCTGGGCGATGTGCCGCGTTCGTTCTTCACCGGCTCGGAGATGAAGAACATTCGGGGTTTCGTCGAGGAGCGGGGAGGCAGCCTCATCACCATCGCGGGTGAAGTCTCCCTGCCCTGGGAGTACCGCGACACGGATCTGGAAAGCGTCTGGCCGATCGTCGTCCCACCGACCCGCCGCGAAATCCTTTTTGAAGAGCCGTTCCAGCTCTCTCTGACCGACGCGGGCGCCCGCCACCCGATGATGCTGCTTCGTCCGGACATCGCCGAGAATCAATCCCTCTGGAAGGCGCTGCCGGGGATGTTCTGGTGTGGCGTCGCCGACCGTGCCAAGCCCGGCGCGACAGTCCTGGCACGGCATCCCCGGCAGAACGGATCGGATGGGAAGATCCCGCTGCTTGCCGTACAGCAAGTGGGCGAAGGTCAGTCGTTCATGTCGATGGTGGACTCCACCTGGCAATGGCGCTATCGGGTCGGCGACAAGTACTTCTACCGGTTCTGGGGGCAGGTGGTCCGTTCCCTTACACCTCACGAACTTCCGGGCGCCAACCGGTTTCTGCGGCTCTCTGCCGACCGCACCACCTACTCGCTCGGCGAGCGCGTGGTGCTCCGCGCCCGACTCCTCACGCGGAACTTTCTTCCCGTCCGACGTCCCGAAGTCACTGCGGAAATGGAGCGGGAAGACGGACAGCGGTTCCCGGTCCGGCTCGAACCCGTCCCCGGCGCCCCCGGGGTCTATGCGGGGGAGTGGCTTCCGCCCCAGCCCGGTTCGTACCGCGGGTTGATTCGAGGCGCCGACGGACAGCGCGGAGAGTCGCTCACCCGTGTGGTGGTCGAAGCCAGCAGCATCGAACTGGAGCATCCGGAGCAGGATGAAGCTCTTCTTCGCCGCCTGGCAACACAGACCGGCGGCAAGTACTTCCTGTTGAGCGAGTTCGAGCAACTGCCCCTACACGCGCCCGATCGGCGGACCGAGTTCCGAACGCCGCTCGAAAGACCGCTCTGGGGCTCCACCCTTCCCATCGCGCTCTTCGGGCTGCTGCTCACCGTCGAATGGTTACTGAGGAAGAAGAACGGCCTGCTCTGACGCTTTGCCGGGATTCCACAGGAAACACGCTCAGGACATTGCAAACTCTCGCCTCCATTTGAGTTCACGCGCCCGCCGCTGATAATAGAGTGAGTTTCAAATGGAAGCGGCCCCGTGGACGCAAGCCGCCGGCGGGGCGCCGGTCGGAGACCGGCGAAGGTTGAATGCGATGTCCAGACTACGAGTTGTCATCGCCGACGATGAATCCATCATCCGTATGGACCTCAAGGAGACCCTGCAGCGCATGGGCCACATCGTGGTCGGCGAGGCGGGAGATGGACGCTCGGCGCTGGAATTGGTGAAAGCTCACAAACCGGATCTCGCGATCCTGGATGTGAAGATGCCGCAAATGGACGGCATCGACGCGGCGGCGCAGATTGCGCGGGACCGCATGGCCCCCGTTCTCCTGCTCACCGCCTACTCTCAGCAGGATCTCGTCCGGCGAGCCATGGATGCCGGCGTTTACTCTTACGTGGTGAAGCCGTTCACAGAATCGGATCTGGCGCCCGCCATCGGAATGGCGATTGCCCGGTTCGCCGAATTCAGCACCATCGCCGATCAGGCGGCAACCCTCGCCACCGCGTTGGAAACGCGCAAGGTGGTGGATCGCGCCAAGGGCGTTTTGATGGATCGCTTCGGCCTGAAGGAAAGTGATGCGTTCCGGCGGATTCAGCAGCAAAGCATGAACACGCGAAAGTCGATGCGGGAGATCGCGGAGGCGATCCTCATCGCCCACGAAGTGGCCTGACGGATCCGAGATGCCGAGTACGGGAACGCTGCCGGACGGCGCCGCCGTGGATCCGCTGGTCGAACTTCGGGCCAAGCTCGAGGAACGAAACGCTGAGATTGAGCTTCTGCATGAGGTAGTGGCCGGGGTTGCCGCCGCGCGGAACATGGATGCGATGCTCCAGTTCATCGCGGAGGTCGCGGCCCGCGAGACTCAAACGGACTCGGCAACGATCTATGTCTTCGACTCGGCTCACCGAAACCTCGTGCTTCGGGCGGTGCATCATGCGCCCCAGGGCATCCTGGGGCGACTCTCGCTCAAGATCGGCGAAGGCATCACCGGGTGGGTCGCCCGCGAGCTCCTCCCGGTCGCGCTCGAGCGGAATGCCTTCGAGGATCCCCGTTTCAAACGCATTCCGGACCTGCGGGACCAGCAGTGCCAGAGTTTCCTGTCGGTGCCCATGGTGGCCCAAAATGAGTTCATCGGGGTCCTGAACGTCAAGTCGCAGGAGCCGCACCGCTACACGCCACGCACTATCCGTCTGCTCCAGACGATCGCCGCACAGGCCGCCGCCGCCGTCCAGGGAATGCGCCTCCAGGAAGGTCTGCGCGTTCAGTCGGTCCAGCTCTCAGCCATTTCCGAGGTCAGCAAGACCATCACCTCCAACCTGTACCTGGAGGAGATCTTGCAGCTCATCGTCGCCATGACGGCGCAGACCTATCAGTTCAAGATCTGCTCCATCATGCTCCTGGATGAGGATCGGCAAGAACTGGTTATCAAGGCGACCCAGAGCAAGAGCCGGGATTACGTCACGAAGCCCAATCTCAAAGTCGGTGAGAGCATCGCGGGGCGCGCCCTCCACGAAGGGCGGGTGTTGACCATCCTCGATGTGAAGCAGACCCCGGAGTATCGCTTTCCCGATCTGGCAGAGAAAGAAAACCTCTGCTCGATGATCTGCGTGCCGCTGATCAGCCGGGAACGCAGCATCGGCGTGCTCAATTGCTACACCGAGCAGCCAAAGCTCTTCAACCAGGAGGAGGTCGACGGGCTGCGGACGGTGGCGAACCAGGCGGCAATCGCCATCGAGAACGCCAAACTCATGGTGCGATCCGCGATCATTCAGGAGATGCATCACCGGGTCAAGAACAGCCTGCAGACCGTGGCCAGCCTGCTCCGGCTGCAGATGAATCGCGCCAGAGAGGGTTCGCCCGAGGAGATGCTCGCCGAATCCATCAATCGGATCGTCAGCATCGCCGCCGTACACGATCTGCTCTCTCGGGAAGAGTTGGACGAAGTCAATCTCCGGGAAGTGGCGGAGACGATCCTCACGCTCACGGGCCGAAGCCTGCTGCGGCCGGGCCACCAGATCGCGATGCGTGTGACCGGTCCGGATATCGTGATTCCGGCAAGCAAGGCATCGTCACTCGCGTTGGTGTTGAACGAGTTGATTCAGAATGCGCTGGAACACGGGTTCGCGGGCTCCCATGCAGGCTTCATCGAGGTTCGAATCCGTCGTTCAGCGTCGCAGGTGTTCGTGGATGTCTGCAACGACGGAGATCCTCTGCCGCCGGGCTTCGATGTGCGTTCCAGCAACAGTCTGGGCCTGCAGATCGTGGCGTCTCTCACTCAAAACGACCTGGGGGGGCGCTTCAGCTTGAAAACGAACGGCTGCACCTGTGCCGCGGTGGTTTTCGCGGTGGATGGTCAACCGCTTTCCGCGGGACTCTGAAAGAGCGGAAGCCGCCCCATCCGCTCGGGGTGTAGATCGTATTCCGGGTGGCAGTCGACGCAGAACCACTCGAAACAGGCCGTGCAGCAGCCCACCTCCACATCGTCACCCTCCTTGCCGCAGTGGGAGCAACTGAGTTCGTACTCTTCCCAATCGGCCGGCATGGCCAGTCCGACCGCCGCCGGAAGGTAACTCGTGTAGTCATGCTGGAGCCGGGTCTCCACCTGCCACGCCGGTTCGTCCGGAAAGTGCAGGTAAATGGCAAACTCGTCGTCCTGCCGGAGCCGGCGCCCGGCGCCCCGCCGAACCAGTTCCGATACCGCCGCCTCAGCCAGTCGTCTGGTTCGAGCGTGATAAAAGGCAGCCACCTGGGGATCCTGAGCAGTTTCGATGTTCTCACGGATCGCGCTGAGGATCGGTTCGATCAGTTCCCATCGTCCTTCCGGATCTCGTTGAGGCAGGCGCCGATGAGAGTAGACCCCTGGGTGCAACTCGAAGTGTCGGTAATAGCGCGTCGCGGCTGAGGGCTGAACCCGTGCGCTCCACGCCTGCTCCACATCAGATCGCCGGCCATACGAGAGTTCGAACCGGATGGCTTCGTCGTCAAACTCAACCGCCACCGCAAACCAGGGCGTGTTGGGGTGGTCCAGACCGAAGACACGGATCTCGTCTTCCAGCGCTGGGATCAGCAGTTGTTCCAGGCGAGGCCAGTTGATTAATTTCATGAGTACCAACCGAAACAGCCTGACAGGCGTTCCGGCGGTTTCTATTATGACGGTTCCGAATGCCAACAGCCGGCGAAGCTGCGGCGTTTGGGGGGTGGACGCTGCGCCCCGCAGACCGCCACAATGGAGGCGTCTACCAAATCTCACCGGTCGGCAGAGGGAATTGACGTTGAACTTGGGTTTCTTGCTCTATCCCGGTGTTACGGCGCTCGACGTGGTGGGCCCATTCGAGGTACTCGCCCGCGTCTCCGGCGCCCGTGCATACTTCATTGCGGACCGCGTGGGTCCGGTCGAGGCTCAGCACCGCCTCGTGCTCCACGCCGACACCTCCTTCGAGGAAGCGCCTCCTCTTTCCGTCCTTTGCGTTCCGGGCGGCCCAGGACAACTGGATTGCCTGGATAACCCCCACCTGCTGAGGTTTCTCCGGGCGGCGGGCGAGCGAGCCCAATGGGTGACCGGCGTTTGCACCGGCTCCCTGGTGTTGGCGGCGGCCGGACTTCTGAACGGCTACCGTGCCACCACGCACTGGCGATATCTCGAGTGTCTTCGCGATCTGGGCGCTGAGCCTGTCTCCAAGCGAATTGTCGCCGACCGCAATCGAATTACAGGCGCCGGCGTCTCCGCTGGGATCGATCTTGGTCTGTTCGTCGCGGGCTTGCTTGCTGGAGAGAAAACAGCCCAGTCGATCCAGCTTCAGATTGAGTACGATCCCCAGCCGCCGTTCCGGTCCGGCTCGCCGGATGTCGCCGATCCCGAGATTCTTGACGCCATCCACGAGCAGACCCAGGCGCTCTACGACCGTCGCCGCGCCCAATGCCGTGAGTTTAACAGCGCCGCCTGAGGCTACTCCGGCGTCGTGCTGCGGGACGCCATTTCACGCGTCATTTCCGCCCTGCGTCTGACTTTGAGGCGCCGTACTTCTCCACGAGCCTTGCCGGAACACTGCCGGATGGGCCGAGGGAGGCCGCCGCGTGCGGATTCCGACAGTATCGCTACATTCGCCCTGCGCTGACGTGATGCAGCTTCGCCATTCCGATTGGCCTGATCTCCGTTAGAACGCCGCTGGTTGAGCGATGAGATCGGTCGAAAAGATCTTTGGAACGGCCTCACATCCGCTCCCGGGATTGAACATCCCGCCCTTGGACCCGATCCGCCGAGCCCCTCCCCAAACGGTGGATTTCAGGAAATAGATGTCCGTCCCCCACTTAAGCCAACCATTCTCTACCCTCACGACCGGCGCCGGCCCATCCCATCGCCATTCCCTCCGGCATTCGCTCTGCGCCACGATCCTCGTTCTTCTCATCCCGGTCTCCGCTTTCAGCGACACCTCCTCGGAGACCCTGGACTCCTTCCCCCAGGACTGCTCCGCCGAGGCTCACTCGGTTGGACACGCTGCAGTCGGAGGCCGCCCGATTCAGGTCCGGCTCTCGGTGCTCCGCCGCGTTGCCCCTCCGAGCCCCGCCGCAGACGTACGACAGAACTGGCCCGCGGTTCCCGGCTTACAGCTTCGAGTTCGCACCGGCTTTCTCCGAGATGACGGGCGACTGGAAGCCGACCCCGCCGCTGGATTCGTGAGCATGCAGTCTGGGATGACCAGCGCTGCCGGGACGCTGGATGTGGATTACCTCCCTCCGACAACCGGACTCTCCAACCCGATGCCGGTAGCCGTGTGGTTCGAGGATCGGGATGGTCGTGCAGTCGTCGCCCCGATCAACCTCTGGCAACCCGCGACCGCTTCCGCATCCGCTCCAGCCAGACTGCGGATGACTCAGCCGGACCATTGGATCTACTCCAACGAAGTCAGCCAAGAGCCCCTGCGATCCATGATTGAGACCGAGATCACCCGGTGGAATCAGGCCATCCAGCGCACCGCTCCGGAGTTGGGAATTCAGGTCTTCCAGCCGTACCGACCGGGCGGCCCTGCCGTTAATCTACGGATTACGGCGAACTACCCGAATAGCGCAGAAGACCGGTTAAGAACCGCCTACGGCGTGACCTCGCTGGCGGCGACGGGCAAGGGGCTGGTTCGATTTCATCTGGAGCGCCTCTTCCCGAGGCCAGCGCTGCAACCGTTCACTCCAGGCCGAGCTTCCGGCCTCGAGAATGTAGCGCGGACTTTCGAACCGGCTCTCCCCGAAGAGGCCGTGGCTGGGACTGTCGCACACGAACTGGGGCATGTTCTGGGTCTGGACGACACCGAGTCTCCCGACACCGAGGGCTCGATCATGTCGCAGGGACGGGGGAGCCAGATCGGAAACCAGTTCCGCTTCTTCGTGAATGGTGTATCCTCCGCTTCCGAGACCGACATCGCGGAAGTGGTCGCCCTTCGTCGAGCCCGGCAGGCGTCCCGGAGTCTCGCGCGCTCCACTCGGGACATGTAGCCGAACGCGATTTCCGCACCCCATTTCCTGGGCACGCCACCACCGCTTGTATTGCCGTCTCGGCACTCCGGATCCCAAGAGGAAACGCTTCGTAACAGTAGGTCCCAGCGACCGCGTTGAACTCCGGGTTTCGAAAACGATATGGTAGAAATGGAGAACACCGGACAGACGCCGTGTAGTGATCATCGACGCGAGACCGCAGCTGCCTGTTCGACGCCGGTCGCAGTGGACAAACTGTTGAGTGCTCCGCACGTCTCAGGAGTAGCTCGTAGAGGACTCCGGCGGCTCATGCCGCTGTAGACTCGATCTCTCCCCTTCATTCAGTCGTCGCGGCGGGAGGATCCTATTCGAGTCCTGATCGAAGCCCGAGAAAACGGGGGATTGGTTTGATGGCGCTTACGATACTGGTGGTGGACGACAACGTGACGATGTGCGGCGTCCTGAATGCCGTGCTGCGACGTGCCGGCTATCAGGTGCTGATAGCCCGAGATGCACAGGTGGCGCTGGAGTTTTTGCGGGATCGTCAGCCGGACCTCCTGATCACCGATCTCGAGTTGCCGGTTGTGAGCGGGCTTGAGCTGGTGCGTTTGGTCCGGCAGAGTCCGGAACCCCTTGGTTCGCTCCCCACCATCGTCCTGACTGCCTGGGACCGACCCGAAAGCCAGGCTGCCGCGGAGGCACTGGGCTGCGTGGCTTTCCTCACCAAGCCGGTGGCAAATGCCGTGCTGCTTCAGACCCTGTCGGACGTCCTGGGAACCGCCGCACAGCGGTAACACTGTTCCGGATTGCGGGTGATTCGGACTCGCGTCAATCGTTACCCGCTTCGTCCGACAGCTTCAGTCGCACTCGGTGGACGAACTGTTGCACCAACGTCGGATCGAACTGCTTTCCCGCATCCGACTCCAGTATGGCAAGAGCCGACCGTGCATCAAAGGACCTGCGATAGGCCCGATCGGATGTGAGCGCATCGTATGCGTCCGCGATGGCGAGGATTCGAGACATCAGGGGGATAGCCTCTCCCTGCAACCCGACCGGGTAGCCATGGCCATCCATCCGCTCATGGTGATGCCTGACCACCCGCGCCACTTGGTGGAGGAGCCCCACCCGACCCACGATCTCCGCGCTCAATGTGGGATGCCGCTTAATCGCTTCCCAATCCTCGTGGGTGAGGGCGCCCTTCTTGTTGAGCGTGGCTTCCGGCACGCCGATTTTTCCCAGGTCATGCACTCGCGCCGCGTGGTCGAGGATGGTGAGTTCCGCAGCCGTAAGCCCCGCATCCCCGCCCAGTTCCCGAGCAAAGCACGCCACTCGCGCCGAGTGATTCGCCGTATAGGGATCCTTCGCTTCCACGGCCGCAGCCAGTGCATTGATCGTTTCCGACAGGACACCGTCTTGCCAACCTTGTGCCCATGCGGCATCCCGCTCTCGACGAGCCAGCACCTGCCCCAGCACCCGGATCAGTTCCCCGCGGCGAAACGGCTTGGCGAGAAAATCGTCGGCCCCTTCCCGAATCAGGTCGCGTGCCAATTCAGAGTCATCGACTCCAGTGAGCACAATCGTGGGCACTTCGGGGAACGATCTGCGGATGAACCCGAGAAGCGCTCGTCCACTTTCGCCGGGCATCCGATAGTCGGTGATGACGGCGCTGAGGGTCTGGCTCATGAGGATTTGCCGCGCCTCCGTAGCACTGTGCGCAGAGAACACTTCACAACCTTCGAGCCTGAGGCTGGCGGCCATCACCCTCAGGATGACTTCCTCATCGTCCACGATCAAAACTCGAAGCGATCCCATCTGGAACAACCTCCGTATCAAACAATGTGCCGGGCCACGCCGAATCTAGGCTCACGGCCCCAGCAAAACCGACACTCCCGGCTACGAAACAGGGCCGTACCGGCAACCCGGATGAAACGGCGCACTCGCATCCGGATGCCCAGGCCACTAGTGGGGCTGAATGTAACGTTTATGTAACAACGGTTTCAACCTTTAGCCCCCGGCTCGAACTGGCCATCCGGGGGGTTTCGAACACCCCGTCTCAGACGAGAGGTACAGCGCAGTGTGGATGACCCGGAGAAGCGTTTCCGCAGTGTAGGGCTTCGACACGAAGTGGGCCGCCCCAAGCCCCATCGCTTCGACGACTTGAGTCGGAGCATCCAGGCCGCTGGATCCCACGATGAGCACCCTCGGATTGATGGCCCTCAGCGCCGAGATGGTAGCAGGGCCATCCAGCACCGGCATCATCATGTCCGTCAGCACCAGGGCGATCTCACTCGGACGCTGGACATAGACATCGATCGCATCCGCTCCGTGTTCCGCCAGAAGCACCCGGTAGCCGAACCGCTCGAGCGTCCTTCGAACCACTTCGCGGATGCTTTCTTCATCGTCCACGACAAGGACCAGTTCACCATTTCCGCGGGGCAGCAATGACGGCTCATCTTTCCTTGAGCTCAGGGAGTCCGCGCCGACCTGTGCGGGAAGATACACCTTAAACGTGGCTCCCTTGCCGGGTTCGCTGTAAGCGTTGATGAAGCCACCGTGACTTCGAACGATCGCGAGGGTGGTGGACAGGCCGAGGCCGGTCCCCTGTCCCACCTCCTTGGTGGTGAAGAATGGGTCAAAGATCCGCTCCTGGATCTCCAGAGGTATCCCGGTTCCCGTGTCGGCAATCTCCATCAAGATATATGCGCCGGGTCGGGATTGACGGTTCATCCCGGCGTACACGCTGTCGATCACGGTATCGGAGAGGCACACCGAGAGCACCCCGCCCTCCGGCATGGCGTCCCGAGCATTGACGGCCAGGTTCATCATCACCTGGTGCAGTTGCGTGGGGTCTCCAATGACGCCCCAGAGCGTTTCGGGGGTGATCACCCGGAGAGCGACGTTCTTCGGAAACGTCTCCCGTACAATGTGCTCCAACTCCGTAACCACAGCTCGAAGATCTACAGGTATCCGGCTTCCATCGACTCCCCGGGCGAACGAAAGCACTTGCCGAACCATGTCGGCTCCACGCTGTGCGCTCGTCTGGATGGTCGAGAGCAACTCCAACCGCTCCGGGTCCTGATCCAGAATCTGCAGGAGCTCCACCGACATCAGCACCGGGGCCAGCACGTTGTTGAGGTCGTGCGCGATGCCTCCGGCCAGTGTGCCGAGGTTCTCCAATCGCTGAGCCCGCAGGAACTGCTGCTCTAACCGCTTTCGCTCTGTGATGTCGGTGTTGATGGCGAGAATCGACTTTGGGGTTCCGCTGGGCTCGCGAATCAGGGTCCAGCGGCACTCGGCGATGATGCGCGTTCCGTCGCGGCGGAGTTGTTCGAGTTCACCGACCCACTCGCCGTGGAAGAACGTCGCGGCGGTCGCGGTGCGGAAGTGCTGCGGATCCGCATAGAGGATCTCCTCCACCGAACGGCCCAAAGCCTCCTCTGCGGTCCAGCCGTAGGTCCCCTCGGCGCCGCGATTCCAGTAGATGACTCGACCGCTGAGATCTCGCACCAGAATCGCCTCGTGGGCAGCATCCAGCAGCGCGGCCTGCTCTCGGAGCCGAACTTCCACTTCCTTCCACGCGGTGAGATCGGTGATCCCTCCAATCATCCGAACCGGTCCCAACACCGAGTCTCGGATGACGTGTCCGCGGTCCAGCACGTAGGCATACCTGCCGTCCGCTCGACGGAAGCGGTACTCCGCGGACCAGTTCGCCTCTCCCGTCCGAATTGCGGCGTGGATCGAGTTCACGACCCGATCATGGTCCTCGGGATGTATTCTGAGAGTCCAGGACTCAATCCCCCATTCGAGTTCCGCCCGAGAGTAGCCGAAGAGGACCTCAATCCCTTCATTCCACCAGAGTTCATTGGTCAGCAGATTCCAATCCCAGATTGCGTCGTTTGTGGCCCGAGAGAGCAGGCGGAATCGTTCCTCACTCTCGCGGACATCGGCTTCGGCTTGAACTCGCTGTGAGATGTCCAGGAGCGCGCCGTCGAGCCGAACGCATCGGCCCTCGGAATTCCGCACCGACTCGGCGATGCAGCGCACCCAGGTCCTGCGCTTCTGCACGGAGACCAATTGAAGCTCCAGATCGAAGGGCGTGCCAAACCGAATGCACTCCGCCACTGCGCGCCGCAAGGTGTCGCGATGTTCGGGCGCATACGATTCCAGCGCCTCTTCTGACTTCGGAGATGACCCGGGTGGAAACCCGTGCATCTCACAAACCGCGTCGGAACAAAGGATGCGGCCGGTTGCCAGGTCCAACGACCAGCCACCCATACGAGCGACCTTGGAAGCCATTCGCAGGAGCGCCTGACTCCGCTCCAGCCCGTCCTCTGCGACCTTTTGCTGAGTGATGTTCTCGGCCATGGCCAGGATTCCCACCGGCGACCCACTGTCGTCTCGGGGGGCAGAGAGGCACATTCGACACCAGATGGTTTCAGCAGTCCGGGTGGCGCAGCGGAGTTCAAACGTGACGCTCGCCTGGAATCCGTCGAGCACCTCAGCAGCATGCGCCCGAAGCCTGGGGCGATCGTCGGGGTGAGTCAGCGTAAGCAGGTCCTGCTCGACCAGATCGGCCACGGAGTAGCCGAGCATCTCGCAGAAGGCCTGATTGGCGTCGATCAATCGTCCATCCGCGCCGGCCATTGCAATCCCGGTCGCCGCCGAAGTGAAGATCCGGCGAAACCGCTCTTCGCTGGCCCTCATTGCGGTCTCCGCTGCGCGTCGCCGGGAGATGTCCCGCGTCACCGACAGCGCGGCTACTGCGGCGCCATCCGGATCCTGAAGCTGGGCCGAGTGAGACGCCACCCAGCGTGACTCGCCTTGAAGGCTGACGACTCGGAACTGCAATTCCCCCGGTGCACCTCGGATCACCCGCTCGTGGAGCAGCCGGTACGCATCGGCATCATCCGGATGAATGAAATCCAGAACTCTGCGACCAATTACCTCGGCAGAGTCAGCCGCCCCAAGCATTGCGAGGCCGGCCGGATTCATTTCCAACACAACACCGTGCCGGTCGACGACCTTGACGCACTGCGGCTCCGTTTCGATGATCGCTCGAAGTCTGGCCTGAGTCTTCCGCAGCTCCTGCTTCAGCGTCAGGACGTCGTCGCTCGCCATCGTCCGGCCTCCCGAAATCAAACGCTCCAAACGGCTCCGACCACTCTGACCTGGCGGATATCCCACCCGTAAGGCGGGGAGCCGTTTTGGGGGCCGGCTTGACAGCGGGAGCTAACGGGGAGGACCGCTGCGATCCAGTTCAAATGACAGGGTTCACAAATCGATTGTAGGGAGGAACGGTGGGATTGTCGACCCTATGCTGAGTTTTTTCGGCTACCCCCCGTGTACCGGCTCTCCTGCCATCCTGCTCTCAGCCCGGCCCTCCGATCCGGATTCCACATCGCTTTCCACCGTGCAGCACGGTAGAAACGTGGGAAATGGCTCTATATGATTCCCCGGATGATGGCCGGATCCTGCCCCGGTTGTGGCAGCGAAGGATCGGGCTCATCCGTGAAGCCGTAGAGCCGGCGGAGCCGCTCGCTCGCTTCGGGGTAGCGGCCCCGACCGCGTATCGCTCGCGCGTAGCTCTCCTTCGCTTCTTCCCGCTTCCCGAGGCGCTCATAGATCACGCCCATATGGTACTGCAGCTCGGAGTTGGCATCCGGATCCTGGAGTTGACCCAACGCTTTCTCAAGCGCGGTCTGCTGCGTGGCATGCGCCCGCTCCAGATCGCCCTTCTTGTAGTAGACCCAGGCCAGCGTATCCAGGTACGCGGCATTCGACGGCTCCAACTCCAACGACTTCCGCGAGTGGCTCTCGGCCTCATCCAACCGGGTTTCGAGTTTGTCGGCGAGGATCCAGGCATAGAGATTGTGCACCTGGCTGAGCAACTGTCGCCGAGTGGAGTTTGCAATCACGAATTCCGCGCTTTCCAGGGCTTCATTCCATGACCTTCCCTCGTACATCTGCATGCAGCGCTGGTAGTGAAACTCCAGCAATTGACGCCGGATCTGCCGGCCGGAGGCGCCTTCCTGAATGCCCGGTCGCGACTCGATCGCCGCCTGCAATTCCGCCACCGCCTCACTGCCTCGACCCAGAGTCCACAACAGTGTCGCCAGGTGCACGCGGGCCTCGGCAAAATACGGTCGCTCCACAAGCACCTTGCGGAGGGCATCGATCTGTCGGAAACGGCCCCGCTCTCGGGCCGCTTCGAGCAAGACCTTTTGCCGGGGAAGCGATGCCACGAGTCCTCCCGCACCCCACGCCAGCACAAGATACGCGGCCGCAGCCGCCACCCACGGTTGAAAGGCTCGAGGTCGCTTCTTCTCGGAGTTCCGATCTCCCACGAGCACCCCAGCGAGCAGCCCTCCGGCAAAGCCGCCCACATGGCCGAACATGTCCACCTGAGGCTGGAAGTAGTCCATCAAAAACTGAATGCTCACCAACGCCGTGACGAGCACGAACGGCTGCTTGCCGCCCACCGTCGTGTTTCGCCGTCGGAAGTGGGTGACCACCAGGAGGCCCATCAGGCCCATGACCCCGGTGGATGCTCCCAGACTGGTGCCGGCGGTGAAGGCGAGGCTGGTCGCTGCGCCCGCCACAGCGGCGAAGACGTAGGTCGCAAACACGCGGTAGGTTCCGAGCTCTCGTTCCAGGCTGAGGCCGAGCATCGCGAGCGCCAGCATGTTCCAGGCCAGATGGGGAACGCTTCCGTGCAGGAAGTTTGCGACCACCAACCGCCACCACTCGCCACCCTGCAGCACCAGGGAAGGCACTTTGGCGCCCAGTGCCCAGTTCGAGACCAGAGGGGCCAGGTCCAACCCAAAGCGGAAGCGGCGACCGGAGGAATTCCACTGCACCCACGCCATCCACACATTCAGGGAGGCGAGGAGGATCGTCGCCGCCGGAAAGAAGTAGGCGTGACGTGAAGCAGCCCGTGATGCGCCGTCTGTCGACGAGATCTCAGCGTTCTCCATCGCCTGGGTCCTCGGTTCGGTGCAAAATCAGATTCGAGCAGGAGTCCGCCTGCCCCGACCAGTTGGCCGGAATCCAAACCGTGCTGTCACCTTGAGTTACGACGGCCGGCCCCGAGAGGCGCCCGCCGGGCGCCAGCGCCGTACGATCATAGACCGAACATTCTGTCCATCCGTTCAACCAGATTGCCGTTCGCCCCTGCTCTGCCGCCGGATGGGGGTGCAGTTGTTCGCCGCCGAGCCGAATCGCGTCTCCCGGCGCCCTTGCGCGGACCCTCAAGTGCACAATCTCCACGCCGCGCTCGGGGTTGGATGCGCCGAACCGCTCCAGGTGGCGCTCGTTGAAAGAGGCTCGGATGGCGGAACCGGTTGCCGACTCGACCGGCACGCTCAACTCGTAGCTCTGCCCGCGATACCGTACGTCTGCGAAACGCGCCAGCTCCAGGTCCTCCGCCGAAGCTCCCTCGGCAGTCATTGCGGCGCGAGCCTGCGCTTCCAACTCCTCAAAGACCCGGCTCAGCACGTCGGAGGCGACGTCGGAGTGGAACATCACCGTGCGCGAGTACTCCAGCCGGAGATCGCTGAGAATCATCCCCAGCGCCGACAGGAGTCCCGGAAATCGAGGGACCAGCACGGTGTCGATCCCGGTCTCTTCAGCCAGCTCGCACGCGTGGAGTGGCCCGGCGCCGCCGAACGCGACCAGGCAGAAACGACGAGGATCGTGTCCCCGCTCAACGGAGACCTTTCGTACCGCCCGCGCCATCTGCACATTCGCCACGCGAATGATTCCCAGCGCCGCCTCCTCCAGCCCCAGCTCCAATTGCCCGGCGATCTGACCCACCGCCCTGGCCGCGGCATCTCTGTCCAGCGGCATCTTGCCGCCAAGCAATCCCAGGTCGGGCAGCCGGCCCAGGATGAGATTTGCGTCCGTGACGGTAGCGAAGGCGCCGCGACCATAAGCAGCGGGACCAGGGTCCGCTCCGGCACTCTCCGGTCCGACGCGCAGCATTCCACCCAGGTCGACCCTGGCAATTGAACCCCCACCGGCGCCGACGGTGTGGATGTCGAGCATCGGCGCCCGGATGGGGAGACCCGAAACCATCCCCTCGGTGTTGGGAACCGGCTCCCCCTCAATCAACGCGACATCGGTGGATGTGCCGCCCATATCTAAGCCGATAATGCGTTCGAAGCCGGCTGCGGCGGAAATGTGCGCGGCTCCGATGACGCCCCCCGCCGGGCCGGAGAGGATGGTGCGAACCGCCTCGCGAGACGCACGATCCACGCCCAGAAGCCCGCCGTTGGACTGCATGATCTGCAGTCGGGCCGGCTGGCGGACCGTCAATCGCTCCTCGAGCCGGCGCAGGTACCGCGACATCAGCGGCGCCACATAGGCATTGGCGGCGGTGGTGCTGGCCCGCTCGTATTCCCGGTACTCCGGCAGAATCTCGTGGCTGACGCTGACATCCCAGCCGCGAGCGCGAGCCCGCTCCGCCGCGAGTCGCTCGTGCTCGCTGTTCGCGAAGCTGAAGAGGAAGACGATGGCGAGCGACTCGGCCCCCGTAGCCTCCAACTCATCCAGCACCCGATCCAACGCTTCGAGATCGAGGGGCGTTACCACCTCCCCGAACCGGTCCACCCGCTCCGGAACGTCCCGAGTGCGCTCTCGGGGGATCAGTGGCTCGGGCGCCGTCGGTTCGAACGAGTAGAGCTCCAGCCTCGTTTGCCGCTGAAGTTGCAGCAGATCGCGAAAGCCCTCGGTGGCAAGGAAAGCCGCGCGGGCTCCCCGTCGCTCCAGAACAGCGTTGGTCGCCACCGTGGAGCCATGCACATACCGGGCGCCGGGAGGCACGTCGAGATCCTCAATCCCCCTCAGAAACGCCTCCGAGGGATCCCAGGGGGTAGAGGGCGTCTTGTGCACCGTAATCACACCCTCGCGCAGCAGCACGAAGTCGGTAAATGTCCCCCCGATGTCGATCCCAATGACGACCATGGTCTCTTAGCCCCGCTCCTACCCAACCATTGCCGAACCTGCCCACTGAGTTTCCCATGCTCGCGTCTGATGCGGTCGAAGCCCGCCCACTCGGGAGGCATCGCGCGGTCGCAAGTGAAACGATGACTCATGAAGCGACGCCTGACTCCTCGGTCTTCGGGCTCCCCCTCCGGGTGGGTCGTCACTGTGTACGCTGTAGTGTTTGCGCTGTCGCTTGTGGCCAGCCTGGCGCGGGCGGCGACGGCTCAGGCGCCCACCGCCGCGTCGCCCGCACCGGTCGAAGACATCGCACTTTCCAACGACGCCCGTCTGAAAGTCCGCGTTACTGTGGAGCGTCGACGCATCTATCTGGAGGAACTCCTGGAGGAACTCTCCGGGAAGACCGGTGTGCGACTGGAGATTTCGGACTCCGGGGGTGTCGGCAGCGGGATCCCCCTCGTCATCTTCGCCCGTGCCACACCGGCATCCACACTGCTGGTCGGGCTGCGGGAACTGCTGACCCACCCCCAGATCCGCTGGAGTTGGAGCGCGATCCGGGGCCCGGTCGGCGCCCAAGTCGGGTACCGCCTCTCCCACTCCCCCACCTTCGGAGAGGCCGTATCGCAACACCGCTCAATGGCGCTCAGCCGCTGGATGAGAGACCTGGAGTGGATCCGCTCTGCCGCCGCCGATCCGCGGTGGCCGGAACTGGCTCGCGATCGGGCCGACCTCATCCCGAACCCCACCCCCCGATGGCTGCTGCCGTTTCAAGCGCTCGCCACGCTCACCTCGCAGGATTTCGGGCGCCTCAAAGGGGGCAAACCGATTGCGATTCCGTGGTCCAGTCTGCCCACGACCCTGCGAAGCGGCCTGCAAAAGGCGTTCTTCGCCCAACCACCGCGCGGCAACGCCGGGCCGACGGCTCTCCGATTTGGTCTGGATCTCAAGCAGGGCCCACGCCGCGCGACGCCGGTGCTTCAGTTCGAGATTCGGGCGAAGTCTGGCCCGGTTCACTTCACAGAGTTGCTCGGAGGGAACCGATGGGAGCGAGCCTTCCGTCGGGGATTCGGAAGCCGTTGGCAGGACGACAGCACAGCATCCTTGGCCCCGACCCCTGTTGGGCCGACCCGCAGTTTGAGCCGTTCGATCGAGCTCGCGTATCGCAAGCATGGCGGAGTCTGGCTGTGCGACGATCTGCTCGCGAGATGGAACACGCCCGCTCGAACCGAACCTCCGGCCGCAAGCGCCACCGCAACTCTGGGCCGCCTCGCCCGCTCCGGCAATCTACACTACCTGACTCTCGGCTCCACACACCTTCTTCGACCCGCCGAGACCGAGCATCAAATGCGCAATCAGACCGTACCGTGGAGCGAGATCCGAAGTCTGAGAACGGCGTGCGACCGAACGGGCGGCGTCTTCGCTCTCGACTCGCTCGTACACCTCGGAGCGATGCAGCGAGAACAGCGGCACGGCCTTGCAGACGAGTTTCCTGCTCTGCGCGGCCCGGACTCGGACGCCCTCTCCACCCTCGCCGAATGGCTGGCACGCGTGTCATCCGCGGACCGCGCCTCCCTCACCGGATCGGAAGGCCTGCGGCTCACCGAGCCTCTGCTGCGAAGCATGCGCCCCATCCTCGGGTCGCCTGCGCAGACCCGCATCCGTCTGGGGGCGAGCCACCTGACGGCCGGGGTGACGGTTCGCATTGCTCCGCCGACCGCCGACCGCCACTACCTTCGCTGGGAACTCCTCGGCCCGGACGGCCGCCGCATCACTGCCACCCGTCTCTCATGCCCGCCGAAACCGAAGCCGCCGTCCTGATGAATGACGATCGTGGGTTCAGCCCGCCGGGATGACTGCACCACACTGAGGCGTGCCCTGCCGTTGGTTGAGCGCGCCCGGAACAGCCAGGGTGGCAGCGCTCCCAGGCGGCAAACGAGGCCGATCAGCGCCTTCATCGCAGAATCACGCACTCCGGCGACAGAGCCACCATCGAGAGAACCGGAGAACAGGATCACCAGTGGGCGAGGCTGCGGTCCAGCCGTGATGCCCCGTCGTCGCCAAAGGTGTTAGCCTGGCTACTTCGGACGATCGGGATGCGAGGACTTGTCGATCCAATCGAAGCCGCGTGCGAGTTCCTGAGAACTGGTAAACTGCCGGAAGGTCCGGACACAACCGCCGCTCCGGCGGGATGATCCAGGCCTGGACGGGAAGCTCAGCTGCGAGGAGTTGAGCAAGGGCGAAGACTTCCAGGCGGACGGCTACGTCTCCAATGCAGATCCAGACATCAGCCCACGTCGACGAGTCCGATCCGACCAAAGCACCGATGGACGGGTCAAAGTGGATCTGCAAGCGAATAGACGAGTCAAACTCACAACGTTCCATGCATAAAGGCGCGGAAACTGAGCTCAATCGGACGACGTGGTGGTTCAGGGAACAGAGGCAACGGGAGCAGAGGTCAGATAGTCTTTTCGAACTCGTAGCGATACAGCACCGCTAATCAATTACAGAAGTGGGACCCGAAGAAGAATGCTTTCAAAGAGGAAGTGGTCTACGGCGTCACCAGCCTCGCAGACAACGAGGCATCCACCTCCCAGTTGCTCCAACTGATCGTGGAGCACTGGACCATTGAGTCCACTGTGCACTGGGTCCGCGACGTGGTGTTCCGTGAGGACACATCCAGAGTACACGTCGGCAATATTCCCATCGGGATGAGCTTGCTTC
>SXGS01486538.1_pt1 | contig 24123 bp, 25 predicted proteins | sample 3174681 | NCBI WGS metagenome assembly SXGS01 (sample SAMN11356861, study PRJNA531348) | freshwater metagenome | isolation source: freshwater sample F1-80 | place: China: Fuxian Lake, Yuxi | collected 2017-12-25
AGCACCGGGTTGTTCTTCGTGCGCCGGCTCAGCACCTGGATCACCCGGCGAATTTCGGAATCGCGTCCGATCACCGGATCGAGCTTGCCGGAACGGGCGATTTCAGTCAGATCGGTGCCGTACTTCTCCAAAGCCTGGAAAGTGTTTTCCGGATCCGCCGAATTGACCTTGCGGTCGCCGCGGACTCCGGGCAGCGCAGCGCGCAATGCCTCAGCCGAGGCACCGGATTCACGCATGATTTGGGCTGCCGGATCATTCCCGGCAGCGATTCCGAGCAGCAGGTGCTCGGTGGAGACAAAGCTGTCCCCCATTGCTTCGGCGTCCTGCTGCGCAGCCTGGATGACCTGGAGGCCGGCCCGGGAGAACTGGGCCTGGGCCACCGTACTCCCGGAAGTCGCCGGCAGGGCTTTGATCGCGCTCGATGCTTCGACGCTCACCGAATCCGGGTCCACCCCGGCGGCTCTGAGCAATGCCACGGCCACGCCTTCGCGTTGGTCCATCAACGCCTTGAGCATGTGCACCGGTTCGACCTGCGGATTTCCGGCGGTCGAGGCGTTCATCGCTGCGGCAGAAAGAGCCTCCTGGCTCTTGGTAGTGAATTTCGTGTCCACGTGAGCTCCTTCCTTTTGGCTCTACTGACTACTGCAAATATAGGCACGGATCACCGGACCTGTCTCTGCTTGACTTGAATATCATAAACTAACTTGAGTCTACTACGCTCAAGTTAAAAAGGAAAGTTATCCACAGGCGCTGCGCTCGATTGACGCAACAGCAAGTGGCTATCTGAAAAAGATTTCGTGAAGCACGGCTGGCAACTTCCCGGGAATACAACTCCCGCTCTTGTCGCGCAACAGACGGTTGCGTAAGTTCCTAAGCGACCTCAAGGTCCACCTACCAGAAGGAATCGCCACATGTTGCGAACACTCAGCAAGACCCTGCTCGTCCTCTGTCTGGCCGCGGTAGCGCTGTTCAGCTTTTCGGCACCGGCCTCCGCAGTCACCAAGTTGAGCCAAACCGATGCGGCCGCCCAGCTCAAGCAGGCCGGAATCACGTGGTCATCGAGCGGCAACTGCAGCACCCGCTCCAACGCCTCCTGCACCTCATTCGACCAGATCAACCAGTCGACGGTCACCGGCGTGGTCACGCTCAAAAAGGCCAGCGGCTGTGCCATCAACATCACCGGCGGCACCGAAGTCGGCCATGCTTCAGGCACGCAGAGCCATTACAACGGCTACAAGGTCGACGTCGCCAAGGGCAGTTGCATCGACGCCTACGTCAAGAACTCATTCAGCAAAATCGCCGACCGCGGCGACGGCTACCCGCAGTGGCGCTCTTCGGCCGGCAACACCTACTGCGATGAAGGCAACCACTGGGACATCACCTACATCTGAGGCTCGAACCCCGGCAGCGCCCGGTCTCCGGCAAAGCATCGGCCTGCCGGAGGCCGGGTGCCGCAAGGCAAATCATCCCCTCCGGGAACGCCAGAGATACCAGACCACGCCGACGCCGCCCACGATCAGACTGGCAATACTGAGAATGCTGGTGATCAGCAGCGCGGTGTTCGCCCAACCCAGGTCATTGCCGAACGAGCGCAAAATCATCGACAACAGGTAAAACACGACGAATCCCACCAACCCGCCGATGATGAGGCGCCGTCTGGTGTTTTTCTGCTGCTCAGGTGTGGTCATCGCCGCGGGCCTCAGTCTGCACGCTGTCGCAGTTGCGCGAGCTCGGCGCCGGATGCCGGCAGTTCGCGTCGCACGGGCTTCAGCCGGGAAGCCAGCAGCCACCACAACACGGCGGCCAGACCCCAGAAGACGCCGACGCTGGAAGCCATCAGCCAAACCGTCGGGATCTGCGAGTTCAGATTCTCCGAGCCGAACAGCGCCCCGATGGTCTTCGGTGAAAACATGAAAATCGGAACCGCCAGCAGCACCAAGCCCAAACCGGTCGCCCGGAGGACCCGGGCTTGCGCGGGCAAGTCGGCGATGTTGCGAATCAGAACCGGGAAGAAGAGGGCAACCCAGACCCAGTGGTGCGACCAGCTGATCGGTGAGATCAAGAGCATCAGCAACGCGGTTGCCGCGATGCCGGTCATCGGCTCGCCCTGCCGGGCACTGCGCCGCACCGTCAGGAAGGTCATCGCCGCCAGCAGGATGCCGATGATCAGCCAAGGGGCGTTCACCGCGAAGTCAGGGCCGAAGAAATGCAGAATCGCGCCCTTGACCGACAAATTGTCCACATATCCGGCGCCACCGATCCGGGACGTGTCCGGCAACAGCTGAAGCCAATAGGCGATGGACTCCTTGGGCAGCACCAGGAATCCGAAAGCGATGGTGCCGACAAAGCCCAAAGCCATATTGCGCAAGCCACGCCAATTCCCGGTGGCCAGGAAATAGAGGCCGAAGACCAAGGGGGTGAGCTTGATTCCAGCGGCGATCCCGATCAGCAACCCGGTGGGCCAACGCTTCCGGTTGATCATGAAGTCCGCCATGATCAGGCCGAACAACACGACATTGATCTGGCCGAAGGCGACGGTCTCCCGCCAGGGCCCCAGCGCCACCACGAAGCCGAAGGCCACGACTGCGGCCGGCCGCAACCAAGGATGCTGCAGAACCGCGGTGACGCTGCGCTGCCGGAAAACGAACCGGACGCCGTAGACCGCGGTGAGCAGGGCGATCGCCAACGACAATGCGATGAAGATCACTAGGCCGACGTCGGATCCGCAGAGTGCGAGCAGCGAAAAGAACAGCGCGGAGAACGGCGAGTAGGTAAAGAGCAGTCCGTTGTAGACCTTGCTGTACAGGTCCCCGCCGCCGCCGAGGACGCTTTCCCCGCCAGAGACGTAGACCCGGAAATCCAGGCCGAAAACCGGTGCAATCCAGAAGGCCCAAGCGATCAGACCCGCCGCGACGATAAGCGCCGCCAAGGTGATGAGGCTCTTGGCGAGCGGGCTTCGCAAAGTCACGATCCGATTGTCTTCCTGCTGGCGGGCGCGACCGATGTCGGCGCTTTTGGTATCAACATCCTACTTGCGACGCGGTGCCAATTCGCTCAGGCAGAGCACAGGAAGCGCGTCCGGCGGCGGCGGACCGCACTAAGCTGCCAGTATGGCCGTCTACATAGATCCGCCGACGTGGCCGGCGCACGGTACCTATTTTTCGCATCTGGTCTCCGACCAGTCGCTGGCCGAGCTGCACCGCATGGCGGCGGATGCCGGCCTCACGGAACGGGCCTTCGACCGGGATCACTACGACGTCCCGCTGCGCCGCTACCCGGACTTGATCCGGCTCGGCGCGATCCCGGTGGACGGCCGGCAACTCACCCGGCGACTGATCGCGAGCGGCCTGCGGATCCCGGCCCGGCAGCGCAGCGAATCCCTGGAAACCGCACTCCGGCTCCGCTGGACGTCGTTGCTCCCGGGGCACGACGGGATCGGCGGCGATTTGCTCGGACGCTGGGCCGAGCCGCACCGGCACTACCACTCGCGGACCCATCTGCTGGGAATCCTGGAAGCCATCGACCTATTGGCGCCGGAAGCCCCGCGGAGCGTGCGTTTGGCGGCCTGGTTCCACGACGCCGTCTACCGCGGTGTGGCCGGCCAGGACGAGGCGGACTCGGCCGAATTGGCCGGCAGCTTGCTCGACGGCGCCGTGCCGGCTGCGGAACTTCAGGAAGTGCAGCGGCTGGTCCGGCTCACGGCAGGCCACCAGCCGGAGGCGGACGACCCGGCCGGAGCACTGCTGTGCGACGCGGATCTGGCCATCCTCGGCTCCACCCCGGAAGCCTATGCCCGCTACCTGCACGCGGTCCGAATGGACTACGCCGCGGTTCCGGATGCCGATTTCGCCGCCGGACGCGCCGCCGTGGTCCGGCGATTGCTGTCCTTGGACCCGTTGTACCGGCTGCCGGCAGCGCAAGATCTTTGGCTGGAACAGGCCCGCATCAATCTGAACCGGGAACTCGCCGGCTGATTCCGAAGCACCGGAACCGAGTCGAGCTGCTCAATTCCGCTCAGCCTCGTCGAGCGCGGCCTGGACTTCATCGAGCCCGGCGAGCAATGCCGCCAACGAAGCCGACGGAACCCGCTGCTGCATCGCCTGCACCCATCGCTCCCGGCGCGCGTCAACCGAAGCCAAGGCCTCCCTGGCCTGCCCGGTGAGCTCCAGCAACGGTGCTCTCCGGTCGTCCGGATTGCTGCTGCGGCGCAGGAAGCCCTTCCCGACTAGGCGGTTGACGGTCTCCTGGACGCTCTGCCGGCGCAAGCCGCGCGATCGGGCCACCTCGGCCGCCGTCGTCTGCTGCTGCGCGAGTTCCTGCCTGCGCAGATATCCCAGCACCTGCCACTGCGCTGCAGTGATTCCGGACGGCTCGGCAAGCCGGTCGCCAGTGGCCAGAAATGCACCGTTGAGCCGGAAAACGGCGTCGACGACCAAGGTCATCGACTCAGGATCGCGTGAAGGCATCCTCTATTCATGCCGAGCGGTCAGGCCCCTGTCAACCTCGGCTCCGGACAGTCGCCGCTCCGGGTTATGCTTTCGCCATGCCTGATTTGTTGGGCGCCAGCCCTGGAACCATCGCGGCCTTCGACGACGCTTCGTGGCCGGAGGTGCAACGGATCCATGCCGCTGGCATCGCCGGCGGCCATGCCACCTTCGATCCGGCGCTACCCGGTGCGGCGCAGTTCTTCGCCAGCCGGGTGCCGGAATTGCGGCTTGCCTGGTTTGCCGGAACCCGCGGCTCCGGAACCGATCCGCAGACCGCGCCGATGGCCGGCTGGATCGCCGCGACCCGGGTATCGCCCCGGGAGGTGTACCGCGGAGTCATCGAACATTCCGTGTACGTCGACCCGGCCTTTGCCGGTCAGGGGATCGCCCGGGCGCTGCTGGAACAGTTCTTCGCGAACGCGAAAAGCCTCGGCTATTGGACCGTGCAATGCTCGATCTTCCGCGAAAACACGGCGAGCCAAGCCCTCCACGAAAAGTCCGGATTCCGGCAGATCGGCTACCGGGAACGGGTCGGCCTGATGTCTTACGGCCCATTGGCCGGGCAGTGGCGGGACACCTTGATCTACGAAAAGCGGCTCTGAACCAGGGTCGGTCTCAGGGCTGTCCCTGATGTGCCGCATAGTTCCATGCGGGAAGATGGAATCGTGAAAACGCTTTTGAACGTCATTTGGCTGCTCTTCGGTGGGATCTGGCTCGCGCTGGGATACTTCCTGGCCGGCATCATCTGTTGCCTTCTGATCGTCACGATCCCCTGGGGCATCGCCTCGTTCCGGATCGCCGGCTATGCCCTGTGGCCGTTCGGCCGGATGGTGGTGGACAAGCCCGGCGGCGTCGGAATCGCGGCAACGCTGGGCAATGTGGTCTGGTTGCTGGTGGCCGGCATCTGGATCGCCATCGGCCATGTGATGACCGCGATCGCGATGGCGATCACGATCATCGGCATCCCGTTGGCGATCGCCAACCTGAAACTGATCCCGGTTTCGCTGATGCCGTTGGGCAAGCAGATCGTGCCGACGAGCCAGCCCTTCGTCACCGGCTACCGCTGAGCCGCCGCCGGCCTGGCCGAATCCGTTCGATGAAACCGGCCGGAGCACTTGTGCTGGAGTGCACTCCAGGTCTTAGCTTGGGCGTATGAGCACTGGAACCCAACTTTCGATCTCGGACGTCTCCGACGCCACCGGCTTGAGCCAAGACACGCTGCGCTGGTACGAGCGCGAGGGCATGTTCCCGCGGATCGCCCGCGGCGGCGATCGACGCCGCAAGTACAGCGAGGAAGATATCGGCCGGATCATGCTGCTGGTCAAACTCCGCCGCACCGGAATGTCGGTGCACGACATGCAACGTTTCGTGCAACTGTTGGCCGGCGGGGCGGAAACCCACCAGGAACGAATGACCCTGTTGCTGGAGCATCGGATCAAGGTGCTTTCGCAACTCGAGCAGGTGCAATCGGATCTGGCCGCCGTGGACGTCAAAATCGCATACTACGAAAACAAACTCGCCACCTGAGCAAGCCGTCACCGGAGATCCGATCCGCTGGAACTTGCTGCCTCGAGCAAGTTTCCGGTCTAGTATTGGCCAGTCAGAACAGCAATACTTCACCGGCATCAATGTCGACGCACCGGAGGCGAGCCCCATGGGACCAGTACGCGCAGCCAATCCGTATTCGATCTGGCGGCGCAAGCCGATCGACGGAGTCGAGGACGAAACGCAGCAGAGCGGCCTGTTCAAATCACTGGGGCTCTGGCAGCTGACCGCAATCGGCGTCGGCGGCATCGTCGGTGTGGGGATTTTCTCCCTGGCCGGTTTGGTCGCAGCCGGAGATCCGAACAATCCCGCCGCCGGGCCGGCGGTGCTGATCTCCTTCCTGATCGCGGGCTTGGCCTCTGCGGCGGCAGCCCTGTCTTACGCAGAGTTCGCCGGGATGATCCCGCGCGCCGGCTCCGCCTACACCTACGGCTACGTGGCACTGGGCGAAGTCACCGGCTGGTTCATCGGTTGGGACCTGCTGCTGGAGTACATCGCGATCGTGGCCGTCGTTGCGATCGGCATTTCGGGCTACTTCGATGCCTTCCTCTCCGGCTTCGGCATCCACCTGCCGACCTGGATGACGCAAACCGCCGACTCCCCCGGCGGCTTCATCAACCTGCCGGCCATCGTGATCTGCCTCCTGGTCACCTTCATCCTCAGCCGCGGCACCAAAGCGCTCGGCCGGTTCGAACTGATCGCGGTCGGGCTGAAGATCTTGTTGATCCTGTTCATCGTGGGCTTGGGCATGTTCTACATCAACACCGAGAACTATTCGCCGTTCATGCCCTTCGGCTTCGGCCCGGTGGTCGCCGGCGCCGCGACCGTCTTTTTCGCAGTTTTCGGCTACGACGCGATGAGCACCGCCGCGGAAGAGTCCGTGGACGGGAAGAAACACATGCCGAAAGCCATCATTCTGTCCCTGGTGATCGCCATGGTGCTCTACGTCGGCGCAACCCTGGTGCTCACCGGGATGCAGAACTTCCAGGACATCGACCCCAAGGCCGGCTTCGCCTCCGCCTTCCAGGGCGTCGGGTTGCCGGTCATCGCCACGGTGATCTCGGTCTTCGCCGTGGTCTCGATCATGACCGTGATGCTCACCTTCCTGCTCGGCGTGACCCGGGTCTGGTTCTCGATGAGCCGGGACGGCCTGTTGCCCAAGTGGTTCGCCAAGGTGGACCGGCGCGGCGTGCCGCAGCGGGTGACCTGGATCGCCGGCGTCGGCTCGGCGGTGCTGGCCGGGATCTTCCCGATCCGCGAAGTCGCCGATCTGACCAACATCGGCATTCTGGCGGCTTTCGTCGTGGTCTGCGTCGCGGTCATCGTCTTCCGCTACACGAAGCCGAAGGCGGAGCGGACCTTCCGGCTCCCGTTCATGCCGGTGGTTCCGGCGATCGGCGTGCTGTTCTCACTGTTCCTGATCCTGCAGCTGCACTGGGAAACCTGGCTGCGGTTCGTGGCCTGGCTGGCGATCGGCCTGGTGATCTACTTCTGCTACGGCCGCCGGCACTCCATGATGAACCCGGACAGCCCCCGGCATACCGCGATCAAGGACTGATCCCGGCCCCGTTGCGCCGCAGACCCCGTAGGCTGGACCCATGCGCTCACGTATCGATTGGCTCGACATCGGCCTGCAGGTAGCCGGCTTCGTGCTGATCTTCGTGGTCTTGAGCCTGGTGCCCTGGCCGTTCATCCTGAAGCTGCTTCTGGCCTTGGCCCTGGCGCCGGTCCTGGGATTCGCGACCAACCGGATCCGGCGGGCGATTCGACGGCGGCGTGAAGAGCCGAAACGGATGCGTGTGATCAGTGTGGAAACGGTGGACGACTGAATGCGAGTGATCAGATACGCCGAGCTCAAGGCACAGCCCTGGCTCAATGGCGGCGGCAGCACCCGGGTGCTCGATGCGGATGCGCCCGGCAGTGATTTCGGCTGGCGGATCAGCATCGCCTCGGTCGACCAGGCCGGGCCGTTTTCCGCACTGCCGGGCATCGACCGGGTGATCACCTTGATCGAGGGCGAATTCCTGCTGCTGGAGGTCGACGGCGCCGAGCACGGCCTGGAGAAGTACCGGCCGTTCCGATTCTCCGGGGATTCCGCAGTGTCCGGAGAGCCGGTCGGGTCCAGTACCGACTTGAATGTGATGACCCGGCGCGGCGCTTTCCAGGGGTTCACCACGGTCCTGGAGCTGTCCAAAAAGCGCCCGCACCCGGTATTCCCCGGGCAATGGGCGGTGTTGCTGCAAGGCGCGGCCACGGTTTCGGTTCCGGGGCCCGATGGCAGCGCCGGTGAGCCGGTCGCCTTGGCACGGTACGACGCCGTCGTCGGCCACGGCGAGCAGGCGCCGGAGCTCAGCGGCCGCGGCTTCGTGGCGATCATCAGCATCGACCCGGCGCAGACCTGACCGACTCGACGACGGAGTTGCCCGGCAATCGGCCTACGCGCTCATTGACTCCGCTGGGTGTGCTCGTCGGTGCGCCTTGAAACCAGGCGTTTCGCCCACGGGTAGTAGATCGCGGCGGAGACCACCAGGCCCACCAGCCACGAGATGTCCGCACCGCCCAAGGCCGCCGCGAAGGGCCCGGTGTAGAGCGTCTGCGCCAGGAACGGGATCTGCACCAGGACTCCGGCCGCGTAGCTGAGCAAGGCCGCCCGATTCCACTTCCCGTAGCGGCCGTTGACGTCGTAGAGCGCCGGGATGTCCACGCGTTCTTTGGAAATCAGGTAGTAGTCCACCAGATTGATCGCACTCCATGGGATGAACACCATGAGCAGCAACAGCACGAGCGACTTGAAGTTGCCCAGGAAGTCCGCCGAAGCGCCGACCGCGATCAGCACCGAAAGCAGCAGGAACCCGCAGATGTAGAGCACCCGGACGGCTTGCCGGATCCGGCTGCGTCCGGTGAACGCGGAGACCGTGGTCAGCAACGACATGAAGCCGCCGTAGGCGTTGAGCGTGTTGACCGTGAGCTTGCCGATCAGCACCACCAGGGCGATGAACACGGTGAACGCCCCCGGTCCGCCGAGCTGGCCCAGGAACCCGACCTGATTGCCCAGGAACCCGGCTTCGGCGGCAAGCGGCAACGCGGCGAGCAAGGCCCCCAACGACATCGACCACTGCGAGCCGAGCACACTGCCGCCGAAGGTGGCCCAAAAGGTCCTGTGCTGCGGGGTCTGCGCCGGCAGGTAGCGCGAATAGTCGGCCACATACGGCCCATAGGTGAGCTGCCAGCCGGCGGCCAGCGCAATCGCGGTCAAAAAGCTCGCGGGTGCAAAGGCCTTCGCCCCCAACAGGGCGCCGACGTCGTATTGGGCGAACAGCCGGAAGGTCAAGTAGCCGAATCCGAGCAACCCGGCGATCGTCGCGATCCGGCCCAGCACGTGGATGTACCGGTACCCCATGGTGGCCACCGCAGCGGTGAGCACCCCGAAGACCACGATGCCCAGGGCCTGGTTCTGCCAACCGGTGATCACATTCACGGCTTGGCCGGCGAGCACCGCCCCGGTGGAGGCGAAACCCAAGTACATCAGGATCGCCAGGACCAACGGGATCACCGCCCCATAGACGCCGAACTGCGCCCGGCTGGAAATCATCTGCGGAAGTCCCAGCCTGGGCCCTTGCGCGGAGTGCAGGGCCATCACCACGCCACCGGCGATGTTCCCGATCAGCAAGCCGATGATCGCCCAGAGCGCATCGGCGCCGAAGACCACCGCGAGCGCGCCGTCCACCACCGCGGTGATCTGCAGATTCGCACCGAACCACAGGGTGAATTGATGCCATGGCCGGCCATGGCGCTCATCGGCCGGAACCACGTCGATGCTGTGCTTCTCCAGCAGGCTTCGGCCACCGGCGGTTCCGGGCACAGGGTCTCCTTCTTCTGCCACAACGCAAAACGCTCCTGCTCACTGTATCTTTCGATCAGCGAGCAGGAGCGTTTATCGCTCAAGGCCCATGCCGGGGCATGGTCGGCAGTTGCGGCCGGGCTAGCCCCGACGCGCGTTCGACGCGGGTGCGCCGGCCCGGCGCGGGCCCGAAGGACGGCTGCGGCGCTGTGCCGGAGCGTGCTCGTTGGAGCCGCCCTGGTTGGCGCTGCCATGGCCAGAAGCGTTCCGGCCCGCACTGCCCCGCTGGGAGCCGTTGCCGGCTCCGGCAGTACGGGGCGAACTGGTGCGGGCCGAATCGGTCCGGCCATTGGAACGGGCGCTCCGCGGAGCATCCGAACCGAATCTCGGCGCCTGCGGCTGGTCCCGGCGGCGTTCCTCGCGGTTGCCGGCAACAGCTTGACGCTGACCGCCGCGCTGGCCGCCTTGCGAACGGCCTCGGCCGCCTTCCGCACGCTGGCTGCGCTTCCGCTCGGCGTTTGCTCCGGTGGACCGGCCGCCGCCTTGCTGCGGGGCTTTCGCCGCGAGCAGTGCGGCCCGGGTCCGCGGGTCGATCTTCTCGGCCACATCGCCGACGAGCTTGGCAATCAGCGGCGAAGTCGCGGTGACCTTTTCGAAGGCCACGTCGACGCCTGCCGCGCGCATCAGCTTTTTGACGTCCTGCTGCTGCTCGGGAAGTGAGATCGTGACCACGGTGCCATCCGAACCGGCCCGGGCGGTCCGGCCCGAACGGTGCAGATAAGCCTTGTGCTCGGTGGGCGGGTCAACATGGATGACCAGTTCGACGTCGTCCACGTGCACCCCGCGCGCGGCGACGTCCGTGGCCACCAGCACCCGGACATCGCCGGAGGAGAACTCCGCGAGGTTCCGGTCACGGGCGTTCTGCGAGAGGTTGCCGTGCAGGTCGACGGCCGGGATCCCGGCGTCGGTCAGGGTTTTGGCCAGCTTGCGGGCATGGTGCTTGGTGCGCATGAAGAGCACCCGGCGGCCGGTTCCGGAGGCGAGCTCGACGATCAGCTGCTTTTTGACGTTCTGATCGGCGACCGCCAGCACGTGGTGCTCCATGGTGGAGACCGCGGCCTTGGGCTCGTCGACCGAGTGCGTGACCGGCTGGCTCAAGTAGCGTTGCACGATCTTGTCCACACCGTTGTCCAAAGTCGCGGAGAAGAGCAAGCGCTGGCCCTGGGCCGGTGTCGTGTCCATGATCCGCTTGACCACGGGCAGGAAGCCGAGGTCGGCCATGTGGTCGGCCTCGTCGAGCACGGTGATTTCCACCGATTCGAGGGTGACCAGCTTCTGCCGCATCAAATCTTCGAGGCGGCCCGGGCATGCGATCACGATGTCGACGCCGGCTTTGAGCGCGCGCTCTTGGCGTTGCTGCGAGACTCCGCCGTAGATCACCGTGGTGTTCAAGCCGAGGGCTTTCGCCAGCGGCTCGATGGTCGCATTGATCTGCGTGGCCAGTTCGCGGGTCGGTGCTAGCACCAGGCCTAGCGGGCGGTTGGGCTTGCGCAGGTAAGCCGCTTCGCGCTCGGCGAGCCGGGCGACCAACGGCAAGCCGAAGGCCAGGGTTTTGCCGGAGCCGGTACGGCCACGGCCCAGCACATCGCGGCCGCCGAGCGAATCGGGCAGCGTCTTGGCTTGGATCGGGAAGGGAGCACTGATGCCTTGCGCATCGAGCACTGAAACGAGGGCCTTGGGCACACCCAAGGAGGCAAATGTTTGCATGGTCAGGAAAATCTTTCGGGCTGAGTCTCTTCCGGCAGCGCGATGTCAATCGCGGACAGCGGCAGAGGCGTCGTCCCCCGCGGCCGGTTGGCGCAAGGGTTCGCCGAAGAAATGCATAAGAGACATTGCAGTCAACCGCACTCCCAAACCAAGGGGATTCACACAGCGGGACCGAACGATCGCGTTCATCGACGCAGGGTACGGATACAAATCCGCACCAAGTGTTACCAGTGTAACAGTAATGCGAATCATTTTCGGACAACGTGTCCGGCATCACGGCAGCGGGCAATCCGGGTCGCCCGGCACGCTTACCATGAAGACATGCCTGCAGCGCCCCCGTCCGCCGGCCGCGCTTGGGAAGGCCACCCGCGCGGGAGCAATGCCTATCGCAGGATTCTGGTCGCCCTGGCCTGCGCCGGCGTCGCCACTTTCGCCCAACTTTATTCGGTCCAGGGCGTGCTGCCGCTGATCTCGGCGGACCTCGGGGTCAGCGCCGCGGATGCCGCGCTGACCGTCTCCGCAGCCACCATCGGGCTCGCTTTGGCGGTGATCCCCTGGTCCGCGGCGGCAGACCGGATCGGCCGATTGCGCGCAATGTATTTTGCCGTGATCGGAGCCACGGTCTTCGGTCTGGTCGTCCCGCTCATGCCGAACCTGTCCGCGATCTTGGTGGTCCGCTTTTTCGAAGGCGTGTCCTTGGGCGGGATACCCGCCCTGGCACTGGCCTATCTGACCGAAGAAGTGCACAAACTGCACGCCGGGATCGCGGCCGGCACCTACGTCGCCGGGACGTCGATCGGCGGTCTGCTGGGCCGGGTCGTCGCCGGACCGGTGGGCGATTTCGCCGGTTGGCGGATCGGCGTGCTGGCGGTCAGTCTGCTTTCCGGGCTCGCCGCAGTCGGCTTCATCCTGCTGGCGCCCCGGCAGCGGGGCTTCGCGAAACGCTCGAAGCACGACGGCGGCCCCGGCCTGGCCGGACGGCTGCTCGCCAATCTGCGCAATCCTGCCCTGCTCGTGCTCTACGCGCAGGGGCTCCTGCTGATGGGCGGCTTCGTCGCGGTCTACAACTACCTGGGCTTCCGGCTCGGTGCGGATCCGTTTTTCCTGCCGGCCGCCTTGACCAGCTTGCTGTTCCTGGCTTACCTGGCCGGGACTTTTTCCTCCCGGCTCGCCGGTGGCCTGAGCGCCCGTCTGGGTCGCCGCCGGGTGCTGGCTGGTGGCACTTCGGTGATGATCGTCGGGGTCGCCCTGACCATGGCCCCTTGGCTGCCGGTGATTCTCCTGGGCCTGTTGGTGCTGACCGCGGGCTTCTTCGCCGCCCATGCGATGGCCTCCGGCTGGACGCCGGTCTTGGCCAAAACCGGGCCGGCCCAGGCGGCAGCCTTGTACAACCTGTTCTATTACATCGGCTCGAGTCTGATCGGCTGGTGCGGCGGCATCGTCTTCCAATCGCTGGGCTGGGACGCTTTGGCGCTCATGGTGATCGTCCTGGCCGGCCTGGCCATGGTCCTGGCCTGGCTCGCGCTGCGCCGGCACACCGATGCGGGTATCGGTGCAGGATAAGCTGGAAGGCGATGGAAAACAGCACATACCGCCCGCAACCGGTCTCCTTCGTGCGCCGGGGCAGCCGCCTCCAAGGGCGCCGGGAAAAGGCTTGGGAAGAGAACCGCGAGCAGTTTCTGATCGATGTGCCGCGGGCTTTGGCGGACACCTCGGTCGATCCGGAGTACCGCTTCGACGCAGCCGCGGCTTTCGGCCGGGATGCCGAGTTGGTGCTGGAAATCGGTTCCGGGCTGGGCGAGGCCGTGGTCCATGCCGCGGCCGAAGCGCCGGAGCGGGACTTCTTGGCGGTCGAGGTGTACCTGCCCGGCTTGGCGCAGACCGTGCAGCGGGCAGCAGCCAACGGCCTGCAGAATCTGCGTGTAGTCCAGGCGAATGCCCCCGAGGTGCTGGCGACCATGATCCGGCCTGGATCGCTCGCCGAGGTCTGGACCTTTTTCTCCGACCCCTGGCCCAAAGCCAAACACGAAAAACGCCGTTTGGTGACCCCGGAGTTCGCGGAGCTGGTGGCGCGTTCGCTGCGCCCCGGCGGGCTGTGGCGGCTCGCCACGGATTGGGAACACTACGCCGAACAGATGCTCGAGATCGGTGAAGCCTCGACCCTGCTCAATGAACACGAAGCCTGGGCGCCGCGGTTCGAGGGCCGGATCATCACCAGTTTCGAGAACAAGGCCCATCTGGCCGGTCGCACGGTCCGGGATCTGACTTACCGCAAACCGGCCTAAGCAGCGGCGGCATTCACCGAGATGCCGTCGACGATCTGTTTGACCCACTGCGCATCGGGCTGCTGCCCGGGCTCGGTCACCGGGTCGAGCAGAGTGAGGCCGAAGAATTCACCGGTGCCGAACTTCATGCCCACCACGGTGGCGATCCGCTGGTTCCCGTTCTGATCGGTGAAGTCCACCGCGACCGCATAGCTCTGCTTGCCTTCACTGGCTATGCTGCCCGCCATCTGGATCACCCCGTGGTAGGTGAAGGTGTAGAAGCTCGCGAACTTTTCGGTCCATTCGATGGTTTGGGCGTAATCGTGCACCGTGTCGTCGTCCCGGACCATCGAGAACAGGACGTCGCCGGGAATGCTGATCTGTTCGGATTGCGGACCGCCGCTGGAGTCCGCCAGGAGGAACGAACCGTCCGGCAGCACGGCACTGAAACCCAGTGCGGAGTGAAGTTCAATCGACACGCTCAACCAACGTCCTTTCGATCCGGCACGATCCCGGAGCCTGCTGCGGTTTTCGGTTGGCCGTCATCGGTGGCCGACCGGGGTGAAGGCCTGGATTTTCTCGTCTCCGGCCAGTTTGAAAAGCGTACCCACATTGCTGGTGACTTCAGTACTCTTGCCGATCTTCAGCGACGCGGCCCAAGCGTCCATGTCGACCAGATTCGTCTCCGCTTTGGCCACGGTGTTGACCTGCATGGTCACCGCGCTGCCCTTGTAGATCTGCTGCAGATCACCGACCATGGCCGCGGTGTCTCCGGTGCCCATGTGGCCCATGAACTGCGTGATGATCTGTTGGTTCTGCGCCGTGTAGGGGATGTCCATCTGCACGGTTCCCTGGTCCCCGCCGCTCAGTTTGAAGCCGCCCAACGCCCCCTTGTCCAGACCGTCGATTTCGGATTTCGCACCGAAGGACTCGGACAGGTTGCCTTTGGCGCTGATCGTGAGCTTCTGGATGTTGTTGTCCCCATCCATCGTGATCTTCGCGCCCACTTCGCCGTCGCCGGCCAGCTTCAAGTTGTTGCCCAGGTCCAAATCGGCCTTGACGTTCAGCGTGCCGGAGGCGCTCGAGGTGTCTTTGCTGAGGTTGTGTTCGTAAGCCAGATCCATTTTGACCCCGCCGCTCACCCCGGAGTCGCCGCCACCGAGCTTGCCGTCGGCATACACCGAGAGGGTGCCCTTGACCGAGTCGCTCTGCGAGACCGAGTGGTTGGCTTGCGCCGCGCCGTTGAGTTTGTCGTTGATGTAATCGACGGGATTGCCCACGATCTTCTTGACATCGCCGAACCCGTCCGGCGGCAGTCCGTTCACCATTCCGTTCAACGCGCCCTCGGCGTCGGCCTTGTTCTTGAAGAGGTAGGTCCGGCTGATTTCGCCGGTCAAGGTGGCACCCGCATTGACGCCGGGCTTGCTGTTCTCGTCTTTGGCGTTCCCACCGCCGGGGTTGTTGACCCCGCCGCCGATGTCCCCGGAAACTTTGAGCGAAGCCGAACCGTCGGCGTTTTCGGTGATTTCCGACGCCAAATGCGCGCCGCCGTGCACCCAGCCGGCCCGACCATCGATGCCGATCGTGGTTTTTTCTTTGAAGACCGGGATCGTGGCTTTCGCCTCATTGGTCAGATCCGAGCGGAGCTGCTCCACGGCACCCGCCGGCAGCTTCGACTGGATCGCCAGCAGATCCGAGCCCAAGGCGTTGCCCCGGCTGTCCTTTCCTTGCATGAGGTACTTCTTGTCCTCATCGGAAAGACCATTCCACCACTTCTCGACCTCGTCTTTGGAAGCCCCTTGCATCTTGGCCAATTGCGAGCGCAGGTCCGCCTGATGCTGCTTGACCTGCTCCGGCGTCGGACCCGGTACCCCGCCCGGGCCGCCGCCGTCGACCGCCGACGTCCGGTCCTGGTCCGCCGCCTGCTGCACGAGTTTCTTCGACAGGCCGCTGAGCGCATTCGCCGTGCCATTGAGCTGCGGCCGCATCCGGCTGTTCCAATCGGCGCGGAACTTCATCGCGTCGCCGCCGCTCCACGGGCTGTGCTGCACCGCCGGGCTCAAGGAACCCACGGCGGAATTTATCTGGTCGGCGGCGCTGCCGAATGCCTGCGCCAGGGCACGCAGTTGATCGGTATCCGCACCGAGCATTTGGTCATTCATCCGAGTCCTCTTGGTCGCGACGGCGTCGTACCGTCAAAGCAGCTTAGGTTCAAGCTCTAAGCTACACAGACCAAGCACAGGATGACCATGGGCAGAACTACCCACCAAAGCTACCGCCACGCCCGTCCAATCACCGGGTTCAGTGGGCAGAGACGTTCCTCCCCGCGGAAACCCTGACGGACGGGCGTCGCGGCGGACGCCGAAGTCAGACCGAGGCGTCTTCGAGTTCCTCGTCGTCGATTTCCTCGAATTCCACGGCCGCGACCACTTTGCCGGTCGCGGGTTCGAGCATGAACGCTTCGGTCTCTTCCTCGACCATGACGAAGTCGCCGTGGTCGGTGCTGAAGTGCCAGGCGAATCCGCTTTCGCCGTTGTACTCGAAGTCCGGCTGGCCCAACGTGATGTTCTGCAGCTCGTAGCCGGCCACATCGCACAGTTCGCGGATGATGATCTCGAAATCGGGCATTTGGGCCTGTGCGGCCTCCGCCGCTGCGGCCTGCCGTTCGGCCAGATCCGGCAAGGCCGCGCTGAGCGCATCGACGGCGGCGTCGATGTCGGCTTCCGGCAGCACCTCGAGATCCAGGCCGCGCAGCCACGCCCCGTTCAGCTCGGTCAAGTCGGTGTGTTCATTCTGCACCGCGATTTCCTCGTCCAAGTCGTCGAAGGGCCCCTCGACGCCGTCCGCGTCGTCATCGTCATCGTCATCCGATTCGTCGTCGGCCGCCTCGTCGGCGAGGCGAGCCTCATCGTCCTCATCGTCGTAGTCATCGTCATCTTCATCGTCATCGTCGAGCGAGCCGTTGAGGTAAAAATCCTGCTCTTCCTCGGGCAGCGCGGCGAATCCGGCCAGACCCTTTTCGAGCAGTGCCAGATGCTCCGTGGCCCCCATCGCGGTCAACCCTTCGCGGAGGTAACCGAGCAGATCCTCGTCCAGATCCGAGGTGAAGATGAATTGCTCGAACCCGCCCTCGAGCACTTGGGTCAAATAGAAATCCGCGTAGTAGCTGCGCAGTGCATCGGCGGCGATTTCGGCATCGGTGAGATACCCGTCGAACAGCGCATTGACGATGCTGACGTTCGCGTCGACGACGTCGTCGTTTCCGGCCGCAAGGCTTTCTTCGGACAAAATGGGCTTGGTCTGAACGCTGCTCATGCTGGATCCTCACTCGGGTGGAAGATGCTGGCTTGCCTGACACTGTCGAAGGTACTCAGCGGTTTCGGCTTCGGCCATGATTTGCGGGTGAACGTTGGGCGAATCTCCGGAACACATTCGGTGCAGTCCCGCCGCACCGGGAACCGGACTTTCGGAAAATCCTCCTGCGGTATGAGCCCGGCGTGATTCCGCGGCCAGACGCGGGGTATGCAACAAAGCCGGCGACGGCGGTTACAAGCCGCACAGTGACCGCACAGATTCGGCGGAGATGGTGAATTGATGGATACCGCAACCCTGCCCCGGCTCTACCTGGACGACGACGGTTCGTCGGGCGACAGAAGTGCACCCGGAGCCCGGCCCGGCACGCCGAAAGCCCGCCGACGGATTCGCTCGTTCAGCGCCTTCGTGACGATTTTGCTCAGCCTGGCCTTGGCCGCACTGCTGCTCTGGCATCGAAATCTGCCCAGTGCGGGCGGAATCAGCATGGCTCTGGAGAGCTTCCTGCCCTGGCTCGGCTTGCTCAGTGCGGTGCTGCTGATTCCGGCGGTCCGTTCCCGCTCGATCCTCGCCTGGGCCAGCTGGCTGGTCCCGGTGATCGCCTGGTGCCTGATCTTCGTCCCGGGCATCCTGCCGCAACCGGCGTCCGCTCCGGCTTCGGCAAACAGCTTGGTTGTCGCCACGCAGAATCTGCAGGCGAACCGGTCCGTCCTCGGCATCGGCAGCTCGCTGCTGGCGCAGAACGCCGACCTGATCGCGGTGCAGGAACTGCCCTCCGGACGACTGCCGGACAATCTCGACGCCGACTACCCGTACCAGGCCCAGGGCGGCTCCGTGGCGCTGCTGAGCAAGTTCCCGATCCTGGAATCGCAGTCCCTGCAGCTCGAAGGATTGAGCTGGGTCAGGGCCCTGCATGCCACAGTGCAGACTCCGGGCGGGAACATCAGCGTCTATGTGGTGCATGCGGCCTCGGTCCGGCCGGGCGAATATGCCGGACGGGACGCCATGCTGGCGGACTTGCAGCAGCGGATGGGACAGGATCCGGCAGAACGCACGCTGGCGCTCGGCGATTTCAATGCCGCGAGCACGGACCGGGTGCTGGCCGGCTTCCAGCAAGGGATGACCGAGAACCTCGCCAGCGACGGCGGGTTCGGCTTCACCTGGCCGGCCCAGTTTCCGGCCACCCGTCCAGACCACATCTTCAGCAAAGGAATGACGGTGAACCGCGCCGCGGTACTGGCGCCGGCGGGCAGCGACCACCGGGGCCTGATCAACACTCTGAGCTGGTGAGCTCCCCGGGTCGAATCCTTCGCCGGGCATTTGTTCCGGCATCGGGTTCGAGAAAACCAAAAGATTGCCTATAACAACCAGAAAACCGGCGAAACATCGAATTCATTCCATTCCCCGACGGTTAATGGTCTATTCCCAGGAAGCATCCAGTCTGCGCATCAATGGTTGATGGAACCCATCGCTGTGGTCGGCAACCCGCCGATCCGCAAGATGGGCCCGGAACCCCATCGACATAAGGATGACAATGCGAAAGAGCGTCAAAGCAGCACTCTTTGGAATGATCGCCCTAGGCCTGGTCTTCACGGGCACCAGCACTGCCGGAGCGGCCAGCACGCCGAGCCCGCGGATCGTCGGCGGCGACACCGCCAGCATCAGCGACTATCCCGCCATCGTCGCGGTCAACAAAGCCAATGGCGGCAACTGGTGCGGAGGCACCTTGCTGGCCGCGAACAAGGTGCTCACTGCTGCGCACTGCGTTGACGGCAAAACTCCCAGTTTCTTCAGCGTCAACGGCGGCAGCGCAAACCGCACGGGCGGCCCGAACTCTTCAACGGTGAAGAGCATCTGGATGGCGCCCGACTACAACGGCAGCACCTTCGAGAACGATTACGCGGTCCTGACCCTCAACACGAACTTCTCCGGACCGGTGGCAACTCTGGAGACCAATCCCGCAGTCTATGCCGCCGGCACCAATGCCACGGTCCTCGGCTGGGGCACCACCGCGAGCGGCTCCTCCAACTACCAGAGCAAGCTGCGCAAGGTCGATGTGCCGATCACGAGTGACTCGGCTTGCGCATCGGCCTACCCGCAGGGCAGCTCGAAAGGCACCTACTACAACGACTCGATGGTCTGTGCCGGATTCGCCCAGGGCGGCAAGGATTCCTGCCAAGCCGACTCCGGCGGTCCGTTGGTGATCAACGGCCGGCTGGTCGGCGTGGTTTCCTGGGGCTATGGTTGCGCCGGCAAGAACGCTTACGGCGTTTACACCCGGGTGACCAGCTACGTGGATTCGATCAACGCCCAACTCGCCAAGTAGTCAAGTAGTACCTGGCAATCTCGATTCCAGTTAGCCGCTTGGCTTTGCGATAGTCGGATATCCGTCAAACCGCTATCGCAAAGCCGGGCGGCTAACCTTTTTGGATCAGAGCCCTTCCAGCAATGCCGCAACTGCGGCGAAATAGGATTCTGCAGACTCGTCCTTCGCCATGGAGCGACGCACGATGTATCCCTGGCAGAGTCCGACGACGGCCGGCGCCAAGAGCCGGGCCCTGGCCTCCGCCGCCGAATCGTCCAATCCCCGCCCGCGGCGAAACCACTGGCGCAGGTATTCCGCCATTTGCCCGGTGAGTTCCTGGACCGCAGCCGCGGCAACGGAGCGAATCGCGTCCGTCTGCACTGCTTCACCCCAAACCTGGAGCGCCAACCCGGTTTTGGCCACTTCGGGCATGCTGCGCAGGAACCTGGCGACTGCCTCGCTCGGCGGCGGTATCTCAACCCCCTGAGCCAGCTCGAGCATCGCTCCGATCCGTTCCTGCAACATGGCCCGGGCCGCATCCGCAGTGAGTTCGTCCTTGCCCCGGTAGTAGCCATAGATCGCGCCCGCCGACAGTTCCGACTCGGCGACGATGTCCGCCATCGAGGTCGCGGAGAAGCCTTTTCGGGCGAAACAGGCCAAGGCCGCGTCTTGAATCCGCTTCCGCATCTGTTCCCGATGCGCTTCAGTCACTTTCGGCATGGTTCCATATTATCAAAAACGAACGTTCGTTTTGAAATTAGGGCGACACGCTCCATAATAGAGAACGAACATTCGTTTTTAACCTCTCCGCCTAAGGAACCGCAATGTCCAACCAGCCCAGCCCGATCAAGGACGGCTTGCACAATCCGCACACCCCGTGGCCCGTAGTAGCCCGCACCGCTTTGCTCGCGGCCCTGGCGGTCTGCATCGTGCTGTTGGCTTTCGCCTGGCCCAGCGTCACCGCAAAGGTCCAACAGCTGCCGATCGCGGTGCTCGGCAGCTCCGAGCAAATCGCCCAGCTCGCCCAAAAAGCGCCTGAAGGAGCCCTGGACATCCGCTCCGCCAATGGCCGGGACGATGCCAAAGCGCAGATCGAAAACCGCGAGATCTACGGCGCGGTCATCCTCGGCGCCCAGCCTGAAATCCTGGTTTCCAGTGCTGCCAGCCCGATCTCGGCGCAGCTGTTGACCCAATTGGGCACCCAACTGCAGTCGCAGATCCAGCAACAAGCCATCACCGGCTTGCAACAGGCCCTGGCCCAAGGGGCGCCGGCCGCCGGGGCGCCCGCGGCGGGGATTCCGACAGTCAAGATCACCGACGTCGTACCGCTTTCCACCGATGACCCCCGCGGCACCGGGCTGGCCGTCGCCGGCCTGCCCCTGGCCATGGGTGGAATCGTCGGCGGTGTGCTGATCTCGCTGCTGGTCACCGGAACCTGGCGCAGGCTTGCCGCGGTCGCCGGCTATGGCGTTTTGGGCGGCCTGGGCCTGACCACCATCATGCAAGGCTGGCTGCACATCCTGCAGGGCGATTTCCTGGTCAATGCTGCCGCGATTTTCCTGGCAGTCGGAGCAACCGCGGCCGCGATCGTCGGGCTGAATGCCTTCATCGGCCGCGCCGGGATCGCGGTCGGCTCGGTGCTGACCATGTTCATCGGCAACCCGCTCTCCTCACTCACCCAGCCCAAAGAATTCCTGCCCGGACCCTGGGGCGAGATCGGCCAATGGTTCGTGCCCGGAGCCTCCGGAACGCTGTTGCGGGATCTGTCCTATTTCCCGAGCGCGAACACCGCGTTCCAATGGCTGGTCTTGGCCGGCTGGCTGGTTGCCGGGTTGGTTTTGACCATGGTCGGCCATTTCCGGGACCAATCCGGAATTCCGCAGCACGATCAGCCCCCGGCCGCCGAGCCTGATCAGCCAGCGCCCGGGCACCGCCGCGCGCATGCCGCGATCAGCTGAACCCGAACACCGTTAAAACCTTGCGGCCCGTACTGAATTCAGTACGGGCCGCAAGGGCTTGATCTGCACAGGGCTCAGTCGTGGTGGATGGGCGGGAGCGGGCGCCAGATCACCATGGCCTGGCTCCGTGCCCGCGGCCGCTGGCCGCGGAGCAGGCTCTCCACATCACCGGTCGAACCAGCAGCGAACACCCGTCGGGCATTGCCCTGCTGGGCCAGCTGGTCGCCGAGCTCCTTGACCTTGGCCTGCAAGGCCGCCACCTGGTTCTCCAACTGCATGATCCGCTTGATCCCCTCGAGCGAAACACCGGCATGGGAGAGCCGCTGGATTTCCCGCAGCATATCGACGTCGTAAGGCGAATAGCGGCGGGAACGGCCCGGCGCCCGGCTCGGTGAAACCAGACCCAAACGGTCGTACTGTCGCAAGGTCTGCGGATGCATCTCGGCCAGTTCGGCGGCGACCGAAATGACGTACACCGGAGCGTGGTCTTGGGAAATCATCGGCTAAAGCCTGGCCTTCCCGGCAAGATCGGCCCGGGGATTCTCCCCCGAGGTCGCGGCTTCGAACTCCTTGACCGCTTGCTCGGCTTCTTTGTTCAGTTTCTGCGGCACCGCCACATCGATGGTCACCAGCAGATCACCGGTGGCCTTCGAGGTCTTCACGCCTTTGCCCTTCACCCGCAGCGTGCGGCCGGACGGGGTGCCGGCGGGCACCCGGACCTTGACCGATTCGCCGTCGAGCGTCGGCACCGAAATGGTCGCACCCAAGGCAGCCTCCGGGAAGCTGACCGGCACGTGGATCCGGATGTTGTTACCGTCCCGGACGAAGAAATCGTGCGGCGTGACCTGCACTTCGACCATCAGATCGCCGGGACCGGCGGCTCCGGGCTGCCCTTTGCCACGGACCCGGACCTTTTGGCCGTCTTTGATCCCGACCGGGATGCGGACCTCGATCACTTCGCCGTCCGGCTCGCGGAGGCCGATCGTGGTGCCGTTGATCGAGCCGGCGAAGGAAATCGTGGTTTTCGCGGTACGGTCCGCCCCTTTGGTCGGGCGCGGCTGCTGGTAGCCCTGGTAGGCGCCGCCGAAAATATCGGCGAACTCCGGGGGCAATCCGGAAGCATCGTAGCCGCGGCTGCGGGAGCCGCCGCGCGCGTTGTTGAACAGGCCGCCGAACATATCGTCGAAGCCGGCGCCGCTTTGCCCACCGGCGCCTCCGGCACTGAATCGGGCGCCTGAGCCCATGGCGCGGATCGCGTCGTATTGTTCCCGGTCCTCCGCGCTGGAAAGCACCGAATAGGCCTCGGAGATGTCTTTGAACTTCTTCTCCGCGGCGGCATCGCCCTGGTTCTGGTCCGGGTGGTATTTGCGGGCCATCTTGCGATAGGTCTTCTTGATGTCCGCATCCGAGGCGTCCTTGGAGACACCGAGGATTGCATAGAAGTCCTTATCGACCCAGTCTTGACTAGCCAAGGTATCTCCTTTCGTTTCTATTGAAGACTATCGAGCGGCCAGATCTGCAGGCTAAAACTTTGTTGAAACCTGCAGATCTGACCACTCGATGCGAATTATTCCGGGACCGCAACGATCACCTGGGCGGCGCGCAAGACCCGCTCGCCCTTGCGGTAACCGGAGCGCAGCACCTGGCTGACCGAGTCGGCCTGGACCTCGGCACTGGGTTGCTGGATGAGCGCTTCGTGCACGTTCGGATCGAACTCGACGCCGATTTCGTCGATGCGCTCCAGACCATAGGTCTTCAGCGCAGCTTCGAGCTTGGCTGCGATCGCGGCGAACGGGCCCTCGGTCAGATCGCCATGCGTGCGGGCCGCATCGACGTCGTCGAGCACCGGCAGCAGCGAGTTCAGCACGCCGATCACGGCGCTCTCCCCCGCGACCGCCCGGTCCCGCTCGACGCGTTTGCGGTAGTTCACGTATTCGGCCTGCAAGCGCAGCAGATCGTTCTTGAGTTCTGCGGCATCCACCTGCCCGGCGCCCTGGGCCACCGACTCGTCGGCGGGCACCTCGGCGTTGTTCAGGATGTCTTCGACTTGCGCCAAAGGATCCTGCTCCTCCGGAACGTCCCCGGCGGGACCCGTTGCCGGGTCCACGTCGGTTTCGTCTTTTTCGGGGTTGCGGCCCTGATCAGATTGGCTCTGGTCGGACATGACTACTTCTTCTCGTTCTTCGGTTCTTCTTCGTCCACGATCTCGGCGTCGACGATGTCTTCGTCGGGCTTGGCATCTTCGCTCGGGGCGTCACCGGCAGCGGCGGCACCCTCGGCCTGGGCCGAAGCGTAAATCGCTTCGCCGAGTTTGGTCTGCGAAGCCTGCAGCTTCTCCGAGGCCGCCTTGACCGCGTCCTCATCGGTGCCGGCCAGCGCGGTCTTGAGCGCCTCGACGTCGGCCTTGACCTCGGTCTTGACCTCTTCCGGCAGCTTGTCGTCATTGTCGGTGAGGATCTTGTCCACCGAGTACGCCAGCTGCTCGGCGCTGTTGCGGGCCTCGGCCTGCTCGCGCCGGGCCTTGTCCTCGGCAGCGTGCGCCTCGGCGTCGGCGACCATCCGCTCGATGTCTTCCTTGGACAGCGAGGAACCGCCGGTGATGGTCATCGACTGCTCCTTGCCGGTGCCCTTGTCTTTGGCGGAC
>SXGS01234175.1_pt1 | contig 24113 bp, 20 predicted proteins | sample 3174681 | NCBI WGS metagenome assembly SXGS01 (sample SAMN11356861, study PRJNA531348) | freshwater metagenome | isolation source: freshwater sample F1-80 | place: China: Fuxian Lake, Yuxi | collected 2017-12-25
CCCATCCTGCTTCCCGATGCCGCACGTACCCGTAAGGATACCGACGGTCCGGGTGCATCGGCCACCCCGCCTTCCAGGTGACACACGGGTTGCCGGCTCGTAACTCAGAGTGAGAATGCGCCCTTCCCTGGATGCGGACCCGCCACCGGACCACGAATTGGTGTCCCGAGCCCAGGCTGGCGACGCTGACGCCTTCAGTCGCCTGTTTGATCGGCACTACTTGAGGTTAGCGCGGTTCGTTCGGCAGTTTGGTCTGGAGCCTTCCGATGTCGAGGATGTACTTTCAGAGACTTTCCTCCGGGCATTCGGTAAGATCTCGGCTTTCGACCTTGAGAGTGGGACTCGCTACGTCTCTTACCTGTACGCCATCGCACGGAACCTGGTCACGGATAGGCTTCGACGCCGCGGCCGCATGCCGGAGATGGCCGACATCGAGGCGGCGGATCGAGAGCCGGACCTTCGCTACCCCGGACCAGAGGAATGCGCGCTCCTTCGGGACGACATCTCCAGAATCCGGACCGCGATGGAGGCACTGCCGTCTAGCGACCGGGAGATCATCTCGCTAAGCTACGACCGAGAACTGAGTTGTCGGGAAATTCAGAAGATTATGGGAAAGCCATCCGTTTCCGCGGTCACGACCCACCTGAGCAAGGCAATGAAGAGACTGCGGCAGCTTCTGGCCCAAACCGAGTCCACCCGCTAGGGTGACTGAGCGACGATCGATGGAATCCAGCAGAGACGAACTCAAGAATGCGCTGACGTGGAAACTCGTGGAGTTTGCTCGGGAGAATCCGCGCGCTGCAGAGATCGAGTGGACACCCGAAGAGTGGGCCGAGGCGGGTGAGATTCTCGCCCTGGCCAGCCGCGCGTCACGGGCACAATTCCAGGAGTCGACGGCCCACCCCGATCCTCATCGGGAAGTGGTTCGGCACCGAGTGATGAGCCATCTGCCGAAGACTCGGGTCGGCCGCACCCGCCTGCCCCTCCCACTGCTCGCGGCAGCCTGCTCGGTCCTGATCACGGTTGCCGGATTTGCAATCGCAGGTCGCCTGGCGCCCCCGGCGGTTCGAGTGGTTCGCGTACCGTCGGATCTCGCCGGCAAGGACATCGATCCACTCGATGAACAGGCCGCCCACGTGCTGATACCGAAGATGGTGCGAAACGAGCTTGACTTGAAGCAGGAGCGAAACCTCATGTGGCACATGCTCGTATGCCCGGGCTGTCATCGCGACTTCGTTTCGGAACGGACCCACGCTCAGGACGCTCCTCGACACCAGCGAACCTCCGGCGGCGCTCCGAAGGCAGCGATCCGGCGACTGTAGCCGCATTCCCTCTGCGGCTACCCTGCGGGCCGCCGATCAGTACTGATACCGTCGAAGTGGACGGTATCGGAGTTCTTCCAGGTCCGACCCTCGACGCATCAACTCGGCAGCCTGGTACAGAGTCCGTTCCATAAGAATGGCAAAGAAGTCGATCTCCCCCGCGGGCGTTCCCCCAGAGATCAGATTGACCACACGCTGTGCGGCGCTCGCTGGTCCGGCTTCTCCTCGAAAGTGGTAAAACCGCGCGAGATCCTCCAGCCGGCCCCGGAACAGATTGAGCTGGGTTTCATCCAACAGTTGATTGACTGCCGGAGCGAGAAACTGACGCATCTCGGGTCCTCCCTCCTGCGCAGCCCCATCGACATCCGCGCGAAGGCGCATCATCTCTCGCAGCCAGGGCCGTACGTGGGGCGCCACATCGGCCACTTCGAACCCCCACGACACCAACTCCTCAAGAAAGAGAAGTTCTGCCGGGTGGACCGCGGGAGAGTCCTCCTCCAGGTCCTCATCGTCCACAACTGGAACCACCGGCAACACGTATCCGGCCGGCGGAGGACCCATCAGGCGGTCCCAATCCTTCAAACTCTGGCCAACGGGAAACCGGGTGATTTCGTTCAAAGCTCTCGCCTGCTCAATGCTCCAGCGCGCATAGTCCGGAGGGCAGACGGCGTGCCGAAGCCCTCGCTGTGCCATGTTGGCCACGCGCTCTTCCCACTCTCGTCGAGAGAATGGCCGCATGAACCCATCCTTCACACCGGCACGATCGTTCCACATCACGAGAATGGCGTGCCACACACCGTAGTGATCCTGGAACCGAGCTGCTATGGAGCGGGAACCCACACCGTCCGGCGCGCTGATCGAAGTCTCACGCAGCGTCAGCCGTGCGAGATCGGAAGGTGAGGCCGGGGTGGTGTCAGTTCCGATGGTGATCTGGATCCCTTTAGCCTGAAAGGCCAGGGCGCTCTCTCGAACCTTTTGCCGCCGCTCGGGGTCCGTGATCTTTTCATACACCTCGTGCAACAACTCTCCTGCTGCTCGGGTTCCGAACACAGGGAGCACCTTCAGGGCAGAGAGGGCGAGCTCCTGGCTCTTGCCGAGTCCGGCCGCACGGAAGAGCGGAAGAATCTCCTTTCCCATGCCCTTCGCCAGTTCGATAAGTGACCGCTCGCGGCTATCCACGGGGCGCGCGGCGAGAGCATTTAATGTCGCCTGAAATCCGTCCGGCACACGTCGCAGGAGGGCCCGAAGTTCCTGAGTTTCAGGAGAGTAGTGGGCAGGCGGCGGCGCTGTCGCCGCCGTCGAGCGCGGCTTCTTGCCCTTCGACACTCGTGCGGATCCCATGGGTTTCCTTAACGGTCCTTCAATCTGAGCCGTGCTCCGGCGAGCTGAGCCTCGCGAGGAGTACGTGACGCTCAGTTCTGCAGAGAGGATCCTGGTCCTCCATTCGCGTCCTGCACTCCCGCCGTCCGTACCCGTCCCAGATTACGTCAGATGGGCGCCACACCGTTCCAGCCGCTGTCGAACCGCGTGTGCAGGGGCAGCCTTCGCCCCTCAGCTCCGGAGCGGGTGGCCGCATCCAGGATTTCCTGTGTCGTCACCGCCAGGCTCAATCCACCCAGCGGCTCTGTTCCGGTCGCCAGGCAGTCGAGGTAGTGAGCGACGCAGGCTGTCGCGGTCTCAGCAAAACCGCGCGGGCCGGGATCCACGACCACCAGCTCTTCTTCAAGCCCCGTCCTCCGGATTTTGAGCGGATCTTCGGGTTGGCCGGTGAATACAAGCGATCCCTCTTCGCCGAAAACCGCGGCCGGAAACCGCTGGCCCAACGCGTGACCGGTCCATTGTCCCATCAGGTGGGTGCGAAGCTGACAGGCGTATCCAAGCGTGATCGCGCTGAAGTCTTCGCCTCGGGCCGGGTCCTGCACACCGAGTTGAGCCTGGTCGCCCAGGACCCACATCGGTTGACCGCAGGACTCCAGGAGAAACAGATGCCGGTAAACAGTGTGAAAGCCGCCGTCAATCTGAATGCCTCCCCCCGCTTGCGCCAGTGTGGTCCGCCATTGACCGGGGTCCTGGTAGAGATGGCGGGCGTCCCAGAGACTGATCTCTGTGGCGAAGAACGGACGTCCGATGTCACCGGCGTCGATGGCTCGACGGGCGGCCTGTTGAACGCGATCGAAGAGAAGATTCAGTACGCAGAACAGCCGGCGATTCGCCCGCTCAGCCCCGGTGGTCATCTCAAAGAGTTCGGCGCGCGTGCGGGCAGGCGGCTTTTCCGTGATGACGTGCTTTCCCGCTTCGAACGCCAGGAGGGCCAGATCCCGGTGGAGGTGGTGCGGCAGCACGATGTCCAGCAGGTCGACAGCCGGATCGCTCAGGACTCCCGCCAAATCGTCGGTGCACTCCACCGATCGCTCATAGCGCAGCGCAATGTGGCGGAGCTCGGCCACGTCTCTCCCAACCAGCACGAGCTTTCCCACCCGGGAGGAACTCGCCAGTGCGCGAAGGTGGTTCTTTCCGAAGCCCCGCGCACCGACAATTGCCACGCCCAACTCTCCGGACATGCAGTTCCCTCCATCCCAGAACGCATCCCGTGCCGCCGAGATCGGCGCCAGCGGCCACTGCGTGAGTTCAAGCCTGGGATCCTGACCAGGGCCGCCAATCCCGCCGCCGCCGGGGACCGTCGGGCCCGGCAACCCGCCGCCACCGGTTTCCAGTGAGCCGCTCACCGAACTCGCCTCTGAAGAAGAGATCCTTAGTAGCGAAGGCGCTCCGCCGGGACCGCTCGAACGACCTCCGAGACCGGCAACCGCCGACTTTGTGGTAGCCTGGGGTCGCGTTGACGCCCCACAGGGGCCTACCTATAATAACGCGACCTCGACCCATCCCCTCTCAGGCGGCCTGCCGCGAGCGCTTCATGCCACAAGAGAAAGATCTCATCATCGTCGAATCGCCCGCGAAGACCCGAACTCTGGCCGCCTTCCTGGGCAGTCGCTACGAGATCAAAGCTTCGATGGGCCACGTCCGCGATCTTCCCAAGAACAAGCTGGGAGTGGATCCGGAAAACAGATTCGAACCGCAGTACACCAACATCCCCGAGCGACGTTCGATCATCGCGGAGTTGAAGAAGGCTGCCAAGGGGTCCCGAACCATCTATCTGGCATCCGACCCAGACCGGGAAGGCGAAGCCATCTCCTGGCATCTCGCGGAAGTTCTGGGCGCCAAGAACATTCAGCGCATCGAATTTCACGAGATCACCAAGCGGGCCGTGCTCGAAGCGCTGGCGCACCCGCGAGCTATCAACTCCGACCGCGTGAATGCCCAGCAGGCGCGTCGCGTGCTGGATCGGCTGGTCGGGTACAAGCTCAGCCCGCTGCTCTGGAAGAAGGTCCAAAAAAACCTCTCGGCAGGACGGGTCCAGAGTGTCGCGGTGCGGCTCATCGTCGAGCGGGAGCGCGAGATCGAGGCGTTTCAGACCACCGAGTACTGGTCCCTCACGGCTCGGCTGGAACCCCGGGAGGGCGGTCCGGCATTCGATGCTCGCCTCCACCAGATCGCCGGGGCCAAGGCCGAGCTTGCGACTCAGGCCGACGTTGACGCGGTTCTGGCCCGGCTGGCCCATCGCACGGAGGCGGCGGAGAAGGGCTGGAACGCCGTTGCGATCGACGGAGCGAGCCCCGCCGATGATTGGCGGGTCGCCGAAGTACGCGAGAAGGAACAGCGCCGAAACCCCTCACCGCCGTTCACCACCAGCACGCTTCAGCAGGAAGCTGCCCGCAAGTTGGGGTTCAATGCCCGCCGAACCATGCAAACCGCGCAGGCGCTCTATGAAGGCGTGGACCTTGGATCGGAAGGCCATGTCGGTTTGATCACCTACATGCGAACCGACTCGGTCAACGTCTCCAAAGAAGCTCAGGCAGAGGCCAAGCAGTTCATTGAGGCGACCTACGGAAAGCCCTTCTATCCGGCGAGTGCCCGTATCTACAAGTCACGGAAAGGCGCTCAAGAGGCGCACGAGGCCATACGTCCGACCTCCGTGTACCGCTCGCCGGACTCGGTGCGGGATCACCTTTCGCCGGAACAGTACCGCCTGTATCAGCTCATCTGGCAGCGCTTCATTGCCAGCCAGATGTCCGCGGCTGTCTACAACGTCACCAGCGTCGACATCACAGTCGCCGACCTCATGTTTAGAGCCACCGGCAGAGTGATGCTGTTCGAAGGGTTCACAGCCGTCTACACGGAGGGTCGCGACGACCGGACCCAGCAAGAGCGAGACGAGGACGCCGAAGAGGGCCGCAGATTACCGCTTTTGGTGGTCGGCGCGCTGCTGAGGTTACTGGGACTGGAGCCGGGCCAGCACTTTACAGAGCCTCCACCGCGCTTCACCGAAGCCACTTTGGTGAGGGCCCTGGAAGAGAAGGGGATCGGTCGCCCAAGCACGTACGCACAGATCCTCTCCACGATCATCGAGCGCAACTACGTGTTGCTTGAGGAAAAGCGGTTTCGGCCGACCGAGCTGGGGTGCGTCGTCAACGATCAACTCGTGCGACACTTCCCGGATGTGGTCAGCGTCGACTTTACGGCTCGCGTGGAGCAGGAACTCGACGATGTGGCGGAGGGCAATCGAAACTGGGTCGAGGTGCTCCAGGAGTTCTACACGCCGTTCACGGAGGCGTTGAACCGCGCCGAGACCGAGATGGTGCGCGTGAAGCCCGAGGCACAGCCCACAGACATCGAGTGCCCAAAGTGCGGCAAGATGATGTTCATTCGTTCCAGCCGGTTCGGCAAGTTTCTGGGTTGCTCCGGCTTCCCGGAGTGCCGGCACATCATGCCTTACTCCGAGGGAGGCGAGGCCGAGGCAGGCGCGGCGCCGGACGAGCCCGCGAAGGAAACGCCCAATTGTCCCGAGTGCGGCAAGCCGATGCAGGAGCGCAAGGGGCGATTTGGAATGTTCTGGGGCTGCACAGGCTACCCCGACTGCAAGACGATCGTCGATCCAAAGAAGAAAGATCTCGCCCCCCCGGATCCCGACTTCTCGATGCCCTGCCCCAATCCCGGCTGTAAAGGCTCGATCCGGGCGGCGAGATCGCGTCGAGGAACCATCTTCTACGGCTGCTCGAACTACGCCGCAAAACCGAAGTGCGACTATGTAGCCTGGTCCCGACCCGACCCCGAGCAGAAGTGTCCGGAGTGCGGCTTTCCGATGGCCGAAAAGGTGTACCGCGGCAAGAGCCAGGGAATGAAGTGCACGAATTCCCGCTGCGGTCCGGAAGCAACGGCGGTCGCGGCCAAGAAGCCTCGAGGCGGCGGAACCCGAGGACGGTCTAGGGCCGCGACTGCAACCGAAGGTTAGCCGAGACTGAGAACCCTGAGTTCCGGAATGCCGGCGTACGCGTCCGGCGTTCCGGTCAGGAGCGGGATCTCGTGCGCGATGGCGGTTGCGGCGGTCACCGCGTCCAGCGCGGTGAGTGTGTGCACCCCCTCCTGATGAGTGAGGATCTCGACCGCACGCGCCGAGGTCATGGGTCCGACCGACAGCACTGGGTACCCCTGACTGAAGCGCCGGATCCGCGCCCGCTCCTCCGCCCCGCCCGCCCGTTCCAATAGGGCCAGAAGTGTGGCCGTAGACAGGCGAATCTCCAGTTCGCCACGCTCCAAAAACTCGAGAATGTCGGCGTCGCCATGCGCCAGGCGAAAGCAAAGATCATTGGATAGGACGACCGGCGGCTTTTGGGTGTGAATTGCAATCATGAACTACTCGCTACTCTTGGCATCGACCCCGGACCACATTCCGAACAGCGCTCTCGGACCGGCGGGAAGCCCGATCGGCCCCGACGTTCCCGTATCCAGCACCGCGTGACCCTTCTCCGCCTTCAACCAGGCCACCGAGTGCGGACGCGGCGCAGCAGAGGTCACGGAGAGCGAGCTTGTGCCGCCCCCGCGCAGTTCATCCAGGAGCCGACTCCGCTCTGCAGCGGTCAGGTTCTCGATCTCTCTCAGAATTCCGGTGACAGGATCCACAGTGAAACTCCTCGGTCTTCAATCGTGAAGACCCCAACTGTGTATAATCCGAAGCAGACTGTTCGGCCAGCGTCGGTTTGAGAAGGGTCCGACGATCACCCCGCACGAAAGACTGCCGACAGCCTTGTATGGAAACTGCTCTCAACATTGCGATCACGCTCTTCCTCGTCTTTCTGAACGGTTTTTTTGTCGCGGCGGAGTTTGCGCTCGTCAAAGTGCGCTCAACGCGTATTGCCGAGTTGGTCAATGCCGGAAACACCTCGGCCCGGCTCATTCAGAAGGCACTCCGCAATCTCGATGTCTATCTCTCGGCAAGCCAGGTGGGCATTTCGGTTGCCAGCATTGCGCTGGGACGAGTGGGCGAGCCTGTGGTGGCTCAGTTGGTGGAGCCCTTGCTCCAAGCAGCCCATGTGCCCGACCGGTTGCTTCACCCCATCGCGTTCACACTGGCGCTGTCGATCGTTACGGCGATTCACATTGTCGTTGGCGAGCAGGCGCCAAAGAACTGGGCCATCAGTCAGCCTGAAAAGGTCTCACTGGCGGTAGCGTATCCACTGCTCGGGTTTTACAAGCTGTTTCAGCCCGCCATCTACCTGCTCAATGCGGCGTCTCACTTCGTGCTGAAGCTGCTGCGAATCCCCGCCACCTCCGAGCACGATTTGGCACACTCGGAAGAAGAGCTTCGGATGATCCTGACCGCGTCCGGTGAGTCCGGCATCCTCAAGGATTCCGAGGTGGATCTGGTCAAGCACGTCTTCGAGTTCGGGGACAAGGTCGCAAGCGACATCATGGTGCCGCGGGTCGACATGGTCTACCTCGACCTGACGTGGACCCTGGAGAAGAATCTGCAGGTTGCGAGGGGACACACTTACACTCGCTTCCCCCTGTGCGACGGGAACCCGGACCGCGTGATCGGTCTGATCCATGCGAAAGACCTCGCGGGCCTCAGTGTGTCCGTGAAAGACCTGCGGGAGATCCGGCGGCCGATGGTCTTCGTGCCGGAGAGCAAGTCGATCGACCGGCTCCTCCGCGAGTTTCAGTGGCGCAAGCTTCACATGGCGACTGTGGTGGACGAATATGGCGGCACGGCCGGGATCGTCACGCTCGAAGACATCCTGGAACAGATCGTGGGAGAAATCCACGACGAGTTCGAGGAGCCGACCGAGCCGGTGATTCCGCTGAGCGAAGGACTGTGGTCGGTTGACGGCGGGATGGCGTTGGCCGACTTGCGCTCGGCGTTCAGCATTTCACTGCCGGACGGTGAGTCCGACACGGCTGCGGGTTGGGTGCTGGATCAACTGGGAGCCATTCCTGAGGCGGGCGCCTCGGTGGCGACGGACGAGTTCCGGGTGACGGTGTCTGAGATGCGCGGCCAGAGGGTTCGACGAGTTCGTATCGAACGCCTCCGACCGCCCGAGGTCGCCGAGGGCGAAGCACCGGATGAGGCGGACTAACCCGCCGACCACGCCGCCACGCTGCGCTCGAATTCGTCAATCTCCGCGTGGCTGGTGAGTGCTCCAATTTCGAGCCGATACCGTCGAGTCTCCCGACCCTCCAGGAACTGGAGACGTCCGGCTTCCCGCTCGGCAGCTCGGCCCACCGGAAGGCAGTTCGCCGGCTCCATCCCCACCACGTAGGATCGCTCGCCCATCATCTTCCACTGGGTGTAGTACGGCAACTCGTTCAGATTGAACTTGAGGAACACGCCGAATCCCAGCTTGCGGTTCACGATTGCAGTGCCGGTCGCCCCATCCCCGGCGCCCGACAGCGTGTGGAAGTAAGCCTTCTCGTCGTAGGCGTGAACAGGGTCGTCCAGTCGTCTCGCCTGGTCCAGTCCCGCAGCAGCATCCGCGTCCCGGGGGATGATCTCGCTGGAAGGGCTGAGCAGTTCCGAGTCGCCATCCACGGCTGGGAAGCCGATGTTGACGTGGTAAAGCAACTGATGCTCTGTTCGGTCGAAGCCGGCGTTCTCCACCGTGTCCACCAGTTCGAAGCTATTCGCGCCGATTCGCGTGGAGATCTCGCGGTGGAGGATGAGGTTTTCGGCGAAGACCATGCTCTCCTGGCATCGGCCGCGGACCCACATCCGGTAGTCGTCTCCCTCCCATTCGCCGTCGGCCCAGACGTTTTTGGCCGGAGTGTGGGAGATCCGTCCGTGCAGCCCCAGGTCTCGCGGTCCCAATCGGTTTGTTCCGATCCCCACCGGTTCGCTGCAGGGCGCGCCGGCCCAGGTCAGCCCACAGGTCACCACGAGGCCGCCGTAGAACGTGCGCACCCAGTTCAATCCATCCGGCTCGAAGTACGCCGGATGCACATCCTCCGTCATGGACCGCCAGTTGAGCGACCGGCCGCAGTACTCAGCGCTCGAGATGTCCAGGGCGCGATCCAGCAAGACGGTGAAGGCGAATCCGGTACCGGTTCGGAACTGCGCCGCCCGGACGCCCCGTTCCTTGCCGTCGGCCAGTTCGACGAGCCTCACTCCGCCAATCTGTTGAATGTCTCCAACCCGCCGCTCGAGTTCGCCCCGAGACCAATCCCGACCCCAAAGTCTGGCCATCTTACAACGCTCCCGAGCCGGCCACCCCGACCGGACTCACCGATTGTTTCACTCCGCCGTTAACGGACCCTGCCCCGCGTCCGCCATCGTCGTCCGAGCGGACTCAGCCATGGGAGGTCCGCAGCTCGAATACTCTCGGAACGGCCGTCGCGCTCCAGCAAATGCTCCGCCGCCGCGTAACCGCTTCTCACTGCCGCCTCCATTGTGGCCGGCCAGCCGTTGTCGACCCAATCTCCCGCCAGGTAGAGGCCGTCAATCGGTGTGGCGGTCGAGGGTCGGAGCGCGTCGATGCCGGGTGACAGAGCGAAAGTGGCTCGCGCTTCCTTGATGACGACGGCGTTTCGCAAGACCGCGTCCTTCGCCGCCGGGAATGCCGCCCGCATCTCGCGCTCCGCGATCTCCACGATGTCTCGACGCGATCTCGGCAGCCAGGTTCGCGAGGCGCTTACGACCAGTCCCATGTACGTCCCAAGCCCATCCCCCTCGGTGGCGGACTTATCGAACATCCACTGGATCTCGGTGTCCAGCAGCGCACAGTGCGGCAGGTCCACCACGGGACGATCCCACCAGAGATGCACGGCGCTGATTGGCGAGACATCCATCTCCGCCCACCGCCGAAAGAAGGCGTTCTCCCGCCAGGCGTCCGGAAGCAGGTCTGTAACCTGATCGAACGGCGCCGCGCTGACAACCGCATCGGCCGCCACGGGACCCTCGTCCGTCACTACCCCCACACAGGCCCCTGCCCGCACGTCCAGAGCCCGTACGGACGCCCGGAAGCGAACCTCGCCTCCCGCGGACCGCACCGCATCGACACAGGGGCCGTAGAGTAATCTCAGCGGTCGATTGGGGATTCCCATCTCATACGCGTGGGGGTGCGAGAGGAAGCCCTGACGAAAAATCATGAAGGCGTAGCGGGCGCTGCAGCGATCAGGATACTCGTTCAGAGCACTGACGAGGATCGGTTCCCAGAAGCGCGAGATTGCCCGAGGGGTCTGGTGGGTCGCGCGAAGCCAGTCACCCATCGAGCAGTCTGGTTCGGGCTCCTTCATCAGGAGCATCCTCATCAGGCCCATCGCAACAGCAACCTTGTCGCGAGCCGACAGAAAGGAAACCCGAAAGAAGGCGGGCAGCAAGTGAAAGGGCGCGGGTAGACCGGGAGTCCCGTAAAGTTTAGAGACGCGGCCGTTCGTTTCCCTGAAGTAGAGCGTTCGGTGCCAGTCGATGCAGTCGGCAACGCCGGCATCCTCGTAGAACTGAATCAGGTTGGTGCAGCAGCGCATCAGGATGTGCTGGCAATTGTCGACGGGTCCGGAAGCGTCCTGGGCGTCGTAGGAAGAGGCCCGCCCTCCCGGGATGGACTTGCGCTCCAGGACGGTGACCTGATAGCCCCGTCGGCTGAGAGCCAGAGCGCAGGACAACCCGGCGAGCCCGGCGCCGATCACCACGACGCGCTTAATGAAGGCCTCCCTGGGCGCCGCGAGCCTCCACCAGCGCCGAACCCGCAATCCAGAGTTTCTTCCAGGTCGGGACGCGAGCCCGAGAGGACAAGACGCGGTACTCCTTGCGAACAATGCTCTCCAGAATGCCGCCGTAGATAGCCCGCATGGCTTTCAAGCAGGGACGGCTGTCGCCATGGATCAGCCCGACAAGGGGCGCCGCCCGATCGTAGTAGTCCCGAGCGCGAGTGACCTCGAACTCCATCAGAGCTCGGAACGCCGAGTTCTGCACTCCGACGACCAGTTCACCCTCAGAGTAGCCGAACCTCACCAGATCCTCCCGTGGGAGATAGATTCGGCCAAGCCCGGCATCTTCGCGGAGGTCCCGAAGGATATTGGTGAGTTGGAAGGCGATGCCGTTCCATTCGGCGAGTTGGATCGCCGCCGGATCCTCAAACTCGAACACGTGGATGCACACGAGCCCCACCACACTGGCAACGTGGTAGCAGTAGCGGTAGGTGTCCTGAAAGGTCTCGTACCGTGTAGGCTCAAGGTCCATCTCGGTGCCATCGATGAGTTCGTGGAAATAGCGCGGCGGGATGGAGTATCGCCGGATCGCGTCGTGCAGGGCGGGCATCACCGAACTGTCGCTGTAGTCCCCTTGCATCGCGCGGTCGAACGCCTGCCGCCACCGCAGCATGCGATCCGCGCGTGCTTCTCCCCCATCATCCGAGATGTCGTCGGAATGCCGCATCCACGCGTAAACCGCGCACATGGCGGCGCGTTTGGCGTCCGGCAGGCAGAGGAACGAGTAGTAGAAGTTCTTGGCCTGAGTGCGAGCGACCTGACTGCAGAACTGATAGCTTTCGGCAAGTGAAACTGGCATGGGATGACCGCGAGAAGCGCGCCGTAATTGTATCGCCACGCACTGGCGTGGGACATCGACTTCCGGCTATTCCAGAGCGGCTCCGGCAGTCGGGATCCAATGGCGCATCGCTGAGGCCACCGCTCGCGCGGCGACACCGGCGCCCTGACCCAGTCGAATGAGGCCAGGGATGGAGGACGGCTGCGCCATCGCCGAGAGGGCGACCCGGCCAGTGGGCAGGTCTCCATCCGGATCGCGCAGCCGGTTGAAGTCCAGGGGCAGCGAGTCCTCGACTCGATCGCTGATACCCCGCAGAGCCGACCACCTCACCTGCCGCCGAATGCACTCGCGCGCGATGCCCGCCGTTTCCATCTCCACCACCAGGGCGCCCGGGTTGTGTTCGCGTCCCGCCCGACGCTTCTCGTCCGCGGTGATCATCACTCGGTCGGAACAGTACATGGCGCCGACCCGTACGCCGATAGCGTCGCACACCGGGCCTGACGGTTCAAATCGCTCCCCGCTCGGGTGGTGAACCGTATCTGCAGCGACCAGAACGCCGATCTCCAGCCCCGGTTGAAGTCCCCCGCCCGCTCCGCCGGCGATGAGCCAGTCCGGCCGCCACTCGTGAATGACCTCACCGGCGGCCTCGGCAGATCGCGTGGAACCCACTCCTCCGGCCAGAACCAGAATCTGAATTCCCCCAAGGGATCCGGCGAGCGCCGGGTAGTGTCGGGGGATGGGCGGCAATCCCCGACCGGGCTCCAGGATCCTGGCAAACGGAGCCAATTCCGCCCGGACAGCGACGATCACACACACTCGAGGCATAGCGGTACGCCGGAGAGGGACTCGGACGGGCAGCCGGTCCCCCTCCGAGTCAGCCTCAGGCCTCTGCAAGGGCGGCGCCCGCACGGGCGCGATCCTGATCCCACACCATCAGACGGCGGCGCACCCCCTCCACCGTATCCGGCGGTGTGGACAGTCCGGAGGCGATGCCGACCTGCTCAACCGAGGCGAACTGAGCCATGTCCAGTTCGTCGGCGTTCTCCACATGGATGGTCCGCGGATTGTACTTCTGGCAGAGATGCTTGAGCTCGATGGTATTGGCGCTGGAACGGCTGCCTACCACGATCATGATGTCGACCTTCTCCGCCAGTTCCACGGCATCCATCTGCCGGTTTCGCACGGGGCGGCAGATCGTGTTGATGACCTGCACTTCCTTGGCCATCAGGATCAACTCGTTGACGATGGATGAGCACAGTTCAAAGGAGTGGGTGGTCTGAAAAATGACGCCGACTTTCCTCAGAAGGCGCTTGTCGAGATGCGCTTCGTGCAGCTCCTCGACGCTGTCCACCACCAGGGCAGGATTCTTGAGGTTCCCAATCACGCCCTTGATCTCGGCATGGTTCTTGTCGCCGATGATCACGACCTGACACCCGCGCCGCTCCAGTTCGAGGGCGGCCTCCTGGGCCTGCGTCACGATCGGGCAGGTCGCATCTACGATCCGGAGGCCCCGATCGTGGGCTTCCTGAATCCGAGCCGAGGGAAGGCCGTGGGCGCGGATGACCATGGTGCCGCCGCGCACGTCCTCCAGCTCGTTCACCTTTTGAAGGCCACGGGCTTCCAATTCACTGGTCACCGTCCGGTTGTGAACGACATCCCCAAGGATGTAGACATCGTCGTGCTCGGCGAGCGCCTGACGCGTCATGTTGATGGCGCGCTTGACGCCGAAGCAGAAGCCGACTTCCTTGGCCAGGTAGACCTTCATGGATTTGTTTCTCCGGTTTCAAGCGCCGGGCGCCACGGATTCTTGTTGCTTTCGAAGCTCTTGCGGCGTGGGAGCGTACCCGTTGCGGCAAAACCACTCCACGGCCCTGAGGAGCGCGTCATCGACGCTCGACTGCGGCAACCCCAGTTCAGAGACGGCCTTACTCGGGTCGAAGTACATCTTCTTCCGGGCCATCAGCACCCCCTCCACCGGAATTCCGGGCTCTCGACCCAGAAGACTTCCGACGAAGAACTGATTGACCCGGGCGACTCCCAGGGCGACGCCGAGGGGGATTTTACCACGAGGGGCCGGGAGGCCGGTCAACTCGGCCAGGAGGGAGAGGATCTCTCCCAGCGACATGTCCCGGTTGCCCAGAATGTACTTCTCACCCACCCGGCCGCGCTCGGCGGCGAGGATGTGACCGTCCGCAACATCATCGACGTCGATCAGGTTCAACCCCGTGTCCAGATAGAACGGCATGCGTCCGTTCAAGAACCGGGTGATGATCTGCCCCGTGTCGGTGGGCTTCACATCATTCGGTCCCACCGGCGTGCTGGGGTTGACGATAACAACCGGCAGTCCACGCTTCGCGGCTGAGACCACCTCCTGCTCGGCTAGAAACTTGGAGCGCTTGTAGTGCCCCACCATCTGATCGAGCGAAACCGGTGTGTCCTCTGTGCCGGGCGTACCGTTACCGGGGTTCCCGAGCGCGCCCACCGTGCTGCAGTAGACCACCCGATCCACCCCGGCTGCATCCGAAGCGGAGAGGATGTTTAGGGTGCCCTGTACGTTACTTTCGTACAGCTCGCGCGGGTTTCGACTCCAGAGGCGGTAGTCCGCAGCCACGTGGTAGACCACGCTGCAGCCGGAAATCCCATGTCGGAGGCTTTCCGGATCCCGGAGGTCGCCCTCCACGCGCTCAATGGCGAGACCCTCGGTATTGCGGGGGCTACTGGTTTTGCGGACCAGACATCGAACCGTCTCGCCGCGAGCCAGAAGCTTGCGGACGAGACGGCTCCCCACAAAACCGCTGGCTCCGGTGAGAAAGACGGGCACCTTAGCCGAGGAAATTCCAGGCGGCGAGGCGGATCAACTGGGCCGGACTCTTGCCGGCTTCTCGAACCGCCGAAGCCTCGAATCCCGAGTGCATCTTGCAATTTTGACACCGAGGATCCTGGCGGCTCTCCCAGTACTCCCAATCCACGCCGTTCCAGAACTCTTCCCAGGTTTCGTAATACTTCTGCCCGATCAAGTAGCAGGGTCCCTTCCACCCCATCGGAGTGTAGGTGACCGTGCTCCAGGGCGAACACTTGAACTCTCTGAGGCCGGCGGCGAACTCCAGGAACATCGGCGTGGAGGTGATCCGATGCTTCTTGCTGAGCTCCAGCACCCGGAGAAACTTCTCTTCAGTTTCTCGCCGAGAGAGAAAGATGTCGCGGTCGACGCTCTCATACTCATAGCCCGGGGAGATCAACACGCCATCGGTGCCGATGTCCTCCAGCAACTTGAGGAGCTCTTCCAATTCCTCCATCTTCGTCTCCTTGAAGATGGTGGTGTTGGTGATGCAGTGGTAACCCAGCTTCTTGCCGAGTTTGAGCATCTCGATCGCTTTGTCGAAGACGCCTTCGCGATCGCAAACGTAGTCGTGAGTCGCGCGCATCCCATCCAGATGCACATTGATCGTGAGGCGAGGATGGGGGTCGACGACGCCGAAGAGCTTGGTCTCGAGCAACAGCGCATTGGTGCAGAGGTAGATGTGGCGCTGTCGTTTGATGATCCCGTCAATCAACTCCTTGAGCTCGGGATACACCGTGGGCTCCCCACCGCAGATCGAAACCCCCGGCGCTCCACTCTTGTCCACGGCTTCGAGGCACTGGTCGACCGTGAGGCGGTCCTTGAGCTTGCCGGTGTGCCGCTCCACAGTGCAGCCGATGCAGGCCAGGTTGCAAGTGTAGAGGGGCTCGAGCATGAGCACCAGCGGGTAGCGCCGATTGCCCTTGCGGGACTGATCGATCTGGTGACGAATGTTGTCGGTCGTCACGTGGAGAGGAAAACGCATGGCTGTTTCTCGCGGCACAGTCCGGCGGACCCTTTCGGGCCACGGCCGCGCCGCATTTGCTTGGCTTGGCTAGCTCTGGATCAGTTCGATCTGCCGGGCGTACATCCCCAATGCGAACATCGGGAAGTACTGGCGGTACAAATGGTACCCCAAATAGAACACCTTCGGGAAACCGGTACCGGTGTACCACTCTTCGTTCCACGATCCGTCCGGGTTCTGAGTGCGGCAGAGGTACTCGACGCCGCGAAGAACCTCTGGAGAAGACACATCACCAGTGGTGATCAGTCCCATCAGCGCCCAGGCCGTCTGTGACGGGGTGCTGGGACCCTGACCGCGCAGCGATGGATCGTCGTAAGATCGACAGCTTTCGCCCCAGCCGCCGTCGGCATTCTGAACCGACCGAAGCCAGGCGGCGCCGCGCTGGATGTACTCGGATCGAACGTCTTCCCCGATGCATGTGAGGCCCTTCAGGACCTGCCATGTGCCGTAGATGTAGTTCACACCCCACCGCCCAAACCAGGCTCCATCCGGCTCCTGCTCCCGACGGAGGAAGTCGACTGCACGTTTCACCCGAGGATCTCGCCGATCGTAACCATAGCGCGACAGCATCTCCAGCACGCGTCCGGTGATGTCGGACGTGCTCGGGTCAATCATCGCGTTGTGATCTGCAAAGGGGATCTGGGTGAAAACAGTGCGATCATTGTCCACATCGAACGAAGCCCATCCGCCGTCGCGACCCTGCATGGCAAAGGTCCATTCAATCGCTTGCCCGCAAATGTCTTGCTTGAAGGCATCATTGGGCAGACGGGTCCCGTGGAGCGCCAGCAGTACCGCAGCGGTATCGTCGATGTCGGGATAAAACTCGTTCGCAAACTCGAAGTACCAGGCCGCGATGGGAGCATTCGGCCGCTTGACCGCCCAGTCTCCCTTCTTGCGGATCCGCTTGTCGAGGAGCCACTCTCCCGCGCGAACCATGTTCGCGTCGTCCGGCGATACTCCCGCTGCCTGGAGCGACATCGCACAAAGCGCTGTGTCCCACACCGGGGAGATGCACGGCTGGACGCGCATGGTGTCGCCCGAGACGATCTCAAACGCCTCGATCTCTTTCCACTGGCCCAGCACCTCCGGATGATCGTCCGGATAGCCGAGACATCGCATCGCCATCAGAGCGTTCACGATCGGGGGGAAAATCGCCCCCAACCCGCCCGTGTCCTTGAAGTGTTCCAACATCCACTTCTCGGATGCGGCCATCGCCTTCTTTCGCCAGGGCAGAATCCCACGCTCTTCGAAGAAGTGAAGACACCGATCGATGTTGAGGAAGAAGTTGCGCCACGTGAACAACTGAGGCGTCTTCTGCAGTCGCAGGTGCTTCCCATGCCGTCCGCCGACGAAGAGTTCGTCGATGTCAACCGGGACCGGGCAGTGGGGCCGGAGCGCACACAGGATCGACAGCGGCACGACGATCGTTCGAGACCACGACGAGATCTCGTAGAGGTTGAAGTAGAACCAGTTGGGCAGCAGGATCAGCTCCGGCGGGACCACCGGGCAACCCGACCAGTCGTACAACCCGAAAATCGACAGGTAGATCCTTGTGAAGGTGTTGCACGCCGTGACCCCACCCGCTTTCAGGATCGCTTGGCGGGCGCGAACCATCTCAGGATGATCCACGGACAGGCCTGCCATCTTGAGGGCGAGGTACGCCTTAACGGAGGAACTGATCTCCACCGGTCCGCCGGGGTAGATCGACCAACCCCCTTCGGGGCGCTGGACCTTACGGATGTAGTTCGAGAGCTGGCGGAGCCGATCCGCATCCAGGCACCCCATGAAGTGGCTGAGGAGGATGTACTCCGACTCCAGAATGGTGTCGCCTTCGAGTTCGCCAACCCAGTAACCCCCTGGATCCTGGATGGAAAAAAGGTGTCGTCGGCCCGCATCGAGCGTCTCGAGAACTTCTTCCCGCAGGCGGGAGTTGACCGAACTGACGCCGGGGGCGATGTCGGGGCTGACCCGAGTGGACGCAAGCGGGATTCGACTCATTCTGTCGCTTTTGGAAGACTTCTCTGCCGACGGACCAGGTAGGTCGCCAGACCTCGTGTGAGAGTATCACATGGCACTTGGTGGATCAAAGTGAGAGCCCGAACGGGAAGCTGCCTCGACGGCGTTTCCCGACGCCGACCGATCCCGGCATTGCCATAATACAAAGTGGTAGAAGGCCCCGGACGGTTCCACCTTCGCGAGGATTTGCGTCTCATGACGATGCTCATAGCCTTCAGCGTGCTGGCATGGTGCGCGGCTCTGTGGGTGATCCTGCGTCTCTCTCGCCGGTTTGACCGGGGCCGGCCCGCCTGGATCTTGCTCGCGCTCATCGCCGCCGGAACAACCACCGGATGGACGGTGAAGCAGGTGCGGCGGCTCCAGCGCTCCGAGCGAGTAGCCCAGTACTATCAGGCCGGAATCGACGAACGAGAGCGGGGCAACCTCGACGAGTCCCGGCGCGCCTTCGAGCGCGTGCTCGGGGTTAGTCCGGGCCACCCTGAGGCCAGCAAGCGTCTCCAGGAGCTGGCGACCAGCGAGCCCGTCGCATCGAGGGAACGGGCTGCACGGTCCGAAGTCGATGCAAGAGCGCCCCAGACGGCGGCCGCGGCCGTCCCGCCACCGGCTCCCGAGCCAGCGCGGGGCGTACCCTCGCGAGAAGCTCCCGTCGCCTCTCGGGAGCAGCCCGGCCGCCGCACATCCCCGATCCCTCACAAGCCGAGTCCATTTGAGATCACCCAGTACGACCTGGAGGTCTCGCTCGAACCAGCGGCCCACCGCTTCAAGGCGACTGCGGACATACGGATTCGGTCCCGAGGCGCTGAGCTGTCGCAGCTCGACTTCAGCCTACACCCGGAGTGTCGCGCGCTTGAAGTCTGGGTGAACGGCTCCGGCGCTGGCGTGGAGCATCCGAACGACCTGCTCCGCATCCGTCCTGCTCGCGTGATTCCACCGAACGGAACGGCGTCGGTCCGCGTGAGATATGAACGGACCGGCGGCCGAAAGATGAGCCAGAGCGGGGATCTGATCGACGGAAAGGGCGTGTTTCTACGTTCCGAGAGCCGCTGGTATCCGGCCACCGGCGAACTGGACTTCCGATCTCCGGTATCTGTTCGGGCGACGGTACCGCTCCCCTATCAGGTTGTTTCCGTCGGCAACCTGCTCAGCAAGTCGGAGAGTGGAGGGATGCGCACGTACCACTGGGAGACCGAGCGTTATGCCTCGATGGTGTCGTTGACGGCGGCAAAATATGAGTCTCGGAGCATCGTGGTGTACGCGCCACCCGGCATCTCCCGCCCGCCCGTGCCGATCACGTGTTACACGTATCCGAAACACCGCGCCCGTGCCGCCGCGTTCTTGAAGGAGGCCGCCGCCGCGATCCGGTTCTACGAGAAGCTGTTCGGCCCGTATCCCTATGAAAAGCTAGGCATCTCCGAAATCTCCGAATTCCCGGGCGGCTACGGCACGACCTCGTTCGTGATGATCGCCGAGGAGGCATTTGCGGGACCCCGTCTGGACCGGGAGTTTCTCGCGCACGAGATCGCACACCAGTGGTGGGGAAATCTCGTGTTTCCGCAAGGGCTCGGCGCCGCCTGGCTCACGGAGGCGTTTTCAAACTATTCGGCCTGGCTGTTCGCCGCCGGTCGAGGAGGCAACGCCAGGATTCTCGCCTCGCGGATCCGGGCCGGAACGACGCGCTACTTCAGCGAAACACAAAAGCTCGGCGATCAAGCGATCTACGAGACGGATCCGTATCAGCCCGTGGGAGCCTCCGACGCGATCCTCTATGAGAAGGGAGCCATCGTTCTCCACATGCTCCGGAGGGAAATCGGGGATCGCGCCTTCTTCCGCTGCCTCAAACGGCTCGCCGCCGAGCGACACTTCTCCACCGCAAAGATCTCGGACTTCGAAGCGATCGCTGCCACCGAAGCCGGGAGACCGCTGACCTGGTTCTTCGATCAGTGGTTGAACCGGGTGGGCGGGATCGAACTGTCGTATGACTTTCGCACCGAGACGCTGCCGAACGGCGGTAGTGAGTTGGTGCTCACCGTCCAACAGGACAACGCACCCTACGAGTGCCGCCTCGCCATCGACTTTGAGGCCGGCAACAAGGCGCACCGTCGGAGCATTCGACTCCGGTCGGCGCGGCAGGAGTTTCGGTTCGAGTCGCCCGAAATGGTGACATCCGTTGCGGTAGACCCGGACGGAGACGTGCTGCAGCGCCCTCCCCGTTGGGCGCCCGGAGAGTTGCGCGCGACGGCCGGCACACCGCCGGCCAACGGAGTGAATTAGCTCGTGATCCTTTCCGACGGCACGATCCGGCGTTTGCTCGCAGAGCAGCAGATCGTCATTGAACCGCTCGACGAAGCGCAGATCCAACCGGCTTCTGTGGATGTGCGGCTGGGCAATTCCTTCCTCGTCTTTCGTCGCCACACGGCATCGCACATCGATCCCTATGTCGTGAACGACGACCTGATGGAGAAGCACGCGGTTGGGGAGGGTGACGCGTTCGTGCTTCATCCCGGCGAGTTCGTGCTCGGAACCACGCTGGAGCGCCTCACGCTGCCGAACGACATCGTTGCCCGCATCGAGGGGAAGTCGTCGCTCGGTCGCCTGGGCCTCTTGATTCACGCAACTGCAGGATTCGTGGACCCCGGCTGGAAGAACGGCCAGATCACGCTGGAGCTGAGCAATGTGGCTCCGCTGCCGATTCGGCTCTGGCCGGGAATGAAGATCGGACAGCTTTCCTTCATCCAGATGGACGCCGCAGCGGAGCGGCCCTACGGGCATCCGGCACTCGGCTCCAAGTACCAGGGGCAGTCCGGCCCGGTGGCTTCAAAGTATCGTCGCAACCGGCCCGCGTAGCCAGGACGCGCCTCAGGCTCGACTCAGTTCCAGGCTGGCGCCGGGGGTCGTGGTGAGCTCCAGATGCCGGCCGCGTACGTGCCGGACCGGCTCTCCCGCTTGCCGGATTTGAAACGGCCCGTCACCCCAGGGATTCGCGATTTTGAGGGTCGTCCCCACCTCGCTATGAATCTTGACCGAGCGCGTTTCTCCCTCGGACCGCACCGCGGACACCAGAAACGCTCCATCCGCTCGAATCCGATCGAACGAGACGTCCCGCCAGTGAGGCGGAACTGCCGGAAAGACTTTGAGTACGCCGTTCGCCGTGTGGAGCAGCATCTCCAGTACCGCCGCGGCAGCGCCCAGGCTGGCCTCAAGCTGCATGATGTCCGGCCGGCGGTCCATCACACTCACTCCGGCAAACCGTGCGTCATGGGTGCTGAAGTGTCCCGGGCCTACAAACACGCGGCGATAGAGGTCCAGCATCAAAGATGCCTGCTCGCCATTTCCCAGTCTCGCGTGGAGGATGGCGGCCCAGGGCACACACCAACCGGTCCACTTCCCCATCCCCACTTCCGTATGCCGACGCAGTGATTGGCGAATGAGCTGTCGGTGCTCTCCCAGGCTGTCGAAAATGTCGAAGGGGTAGATCCCCGCCAGGTGCGAATGATGCCGGTGACTTTCCGCCAGAGGCTGACCCTCCCAGAGGAGCAGCCCCTGCTCGGGGTCGATGGCGCCGAGCGGAAGCCGTCGATCAATCTCCTCCCAGCGCTGGCGGTCGGTAGCGTCGAGGTTCAGGAGTCCGGAGATCTCGATGAGCGCACGACACAACCAGTGGATCAGAGCCAGTTGAAATGAGGCATTGCGTCCCCAGGCTTCCAGCGCAGCCCCGCCATATTCGGGAGAAACGCTGACCGGGAGACTGAACTCGCGGCCCGAATCCTCTAGCATCGCCTCGTAAACCCGCATCGCGCCCTTGAGGAATGGGTAGGCAGTGTGACGGAGGTACTCCGTGTCCCCCGAGTATCGCGCGTACTGCCAGAGCAGGTGACCGGTCCAGGCCGTGGATCCATGATCCACGAACCCGGTCCAGAAGCCCGACATCGCGCGACCGCGGTCGTCGGTCGAGTGCGGAAGCATCCGACCATCAACGGCGCCCACGAACGCGCGGGCATTCGCTCGTAGGGTGGGCTCCCACTCCCGCAGCATGCGAGAGAGCGGTTCGAGGCACTCCAGGTGGTTGCCCGAAAACGCCGGCCAATAGCACTCCTGCACATTAATGTTGAAGTGGTAGTCGCCGCTCCAGGGGGGCAGGCGGTGGTCCTCCACCCAGGGCCCTTGCAAGGTCGCCGCCGGGGAGCCGGGCACCGACAACCCCGCCAGCTTGTACATTCCGAGGTAATAGAGTTGTTCGGCGTGGGGATCGTCGAGACGAACTTCCGCCCCTTGCGCCCACCACCGACCCCACCAGGAGTAGGTTCGTGCGCTGGCGGGGGTGAAGCCCTCGCTTCGGGCCTGCTCCAGCATCGAGAGCGCGTCCCGCCGCGCGGCGACCGGGGATTCGGCGAACACGGCGGTCACATATAGGATCAGTCCGCCCGGCGCCGAGTGGGTCAGCCAACCCGCGCACATCGCAGGCTCTTCAGGGCACTCCTGCACCCATCCGCCGAATTCGCCCAGGTCAAATCTCTCGGCTGGAGGGAAGCCAAACTCTCGGAAGTGCTTCAGGACCTCAGGACTGTCCGGCGGCCGGCTCTCCACCCGAATCTCCGCGCCGTTCAGACCCGTCACTCGAATGCACAGCACCGGGCGGTCCCGCAGGAGCACCGCGCGAAGCTTGGCGATCTCGGCGCCGCGGCCGCTGCGACGACCCCAACCGCTCAACTCCAGTTCGGCTTCGCCATTGCACAGATGAAGCCCCCCGCTCTGAACCGCCCAGCCGGATGGGAGCACCAGTTCCATTCGCCCCATGGGCAAGCGGGTCGGCCTCGGCGGCACGCCGGGCTCGAGCTGCCTGCTGCCTTCAAAGACCTCACGGAGACGCGCTTCGTTGCCCGCCTCCAGCCACGTCTTCAAATTGTTGTAGGTGGCGTCCGGCCCAAACTCGAGTCCGCCACGATGGTCCCAGTAGTCCGCCCGATTGATGACCAGGCTCACGCGATTCTGGTTCGAACCGACCAGCGCGCCGGAGACGCCATTGCCCAGAGGAATCCCGGCGTGGACCTCCGGCGTTGGGAAGGGGAACTCCAGTCGTTCCGCGAGCGTGCGGGGGGGGGGCGCCGCGCCCCGGGAAACCGCCACTAGAAGTTCCTCTCCGGAGCCCACGGCCGAATGTCCACACCCTGCATTCCTGCTCGTCGAGCTGCCTCCAGGCCCAGGTCACTGTCCTCGAACACCACGCAGCTCTCGGGCGCCACTCCGATCCGGTGGGCTGCCAGCAGGAAGAGGTCGGGTTCCGGCTTGCCGCGCTCCACGTCCTCCGTGGTACACACAGCAAGAAAAAGCTCCGTGACTCCCAGACCCACCAGGGTGCGATCCACGAGCGGCCGCTGGCCGCCCGATGCGACTGCAAGCGGAAACTCTTGAAAGAGAAGGTGCGCGAGATCAACGACGGGTTGGATGGGCTGCGCGAGGTGGAGGAGCTCCGCATAGCGAGCCTCCTTCTCGTGAGTGATCCGCTCGGGGTCCAGGGAGATCCCGTACCGAGCGTTTAGGATCCGAACGATTTCGGGGGTCGGAACTCCGCCGAGCTCATAGAACAGTCGCTCGGGAAATTCCCCACCGTGAACCGAGATCGTGTGCTCCCACGCCTGGTAGTGCAGGGGCATGGTGTCGGCCAGGGTGCCGTCGCAGTCGAAGATGGCGCCGGAAAAGGGTCGGGGGAGCCGCGCAAGCGCGGTCGAGAGCAATTCTGGCATGGACTTTCAAACAAACATGCAAACATCGCTTGACAGCCCGAGCAGGTGCGGATACACTGTCAAACAGTAGTTTGCTATTCCGTCACGGGTTCCGTGAGGTTGAGGTGGGCAAGATGCTGTGGTTGAACCGACTCCTGCTGTTCGTGCGTGAGATCCTCATCGAGCGCGGCATCCTGCCGCGTCCGCGCTTCTACCTTCAGCGCCGGCCGGTGGGCTCCGTCCGAACCGCACTCGCCGCGCGCGGCGCCAGTTCTTTCCAACGCCGCATCCCGCTCCGAAAGCTCCTGGAAGCGCA
>SXGS01083220.1_pt1 | contig 24108 bp, 19 predicted proteins | sample 3174681 | NCBI WGS metagenome assembly SXGS01 (sample SAMN11356861, study PRJNA531348) | freshwater metagenome | isolation source: freshwater sample F1-80 | place: China: Fuxian Lake, Yuxi | collected 2017-12-25
CCTCGACGCCGTGAGTCAGCACCACCAGCTCCGTGCAGGGCGCGAAGAAGCGCTCGCGAGTGGCTTCCTTGTCGATCACGAGTTCCCAAGGCGTCGAGCCCAGCGCAGCGCGCAGTTCCTGCGTCTGCGCAGCGCCCCAGGGAATCGGCACCAGCCCGCTCCAGCGGGCGGAGATCTGCTGTGGAATCGGCGGGGCCAGCAGCATGCGTCGCGGCCCCGTTTGTGGCCGGCCGGCGCGCTTTGCCAACTCGATTCCGACCGGAGCCGACGGCAGCGTGTGCACGGCCCACCGATCGCCGACTACGCCCAGGTTCGGAATTTCCAGCGCCTCCAGCGGCGCAAAACCGAAGCTGTCGAAACCGATCAGGCCGACGCTCTTCCACCGGAGCAACTGTGCCAGAACTTCTGCAGGCAGCAGTTCCGAAGCCAGCGCCTCACTGGCTCTGCGCCACTCGGACAGTGCCTTTTCATTCGGTCGAGCGATGATCGCACGCGCATGGCGCTGCAGTGCCGTCTCCAGGCGGGCGCTAGGTGCCAGAGCATGGTGATGGAGCTCTCGATCATCGATAACGAACAGGTGCGAGCCGAAGGGAGCCGGCAGCAGCATCAGCAGTCCGCCATGCTCCGGAATCAGCTGCTCGCGCACCTCCTGAAGTGTCGGAACGGCGAGCTTCCATTGCCGCGATAAGGTCCCCAGAGTCTGTGCGCGCAGGAGCAACGCCAGTCCGCGCTCGGCACCGGCCTGGGCTCCATCGATGGCCATGTCGAGCGTGATGCGCTCCCCCAGCGTCGATCGCCGAATGTCGTACTGCAGGAAGCCGATGCCGCTGTCGAGGATCGGCGTTTCCTCCCACAGACGGAAGAACTCCTCCTGCGCCAGCTCCAGAGAATCGCGCGCGCGGATCAGCTCTTCCCGCGTGGCACCGCGCATGCGTTCCCACATCGCGCGGGTGGTGGCCCAGCGCACCTTTTGCAGCGGCGTCAGCGGATCATCGCCCGAGTGGTACAGCTCTGCGCGCGCCGCCGGCAGATTGCCCGCCCGCAGCTCGAGCAGCGCGCGCTGCAGCCGCGCCTCCATGCGCTCGACCTGCGAGAGCGATGCGGACTCGACCAATGCCGCGAACAGCTCGCGTGCAGGTTCCACCTGACCCTGTTCGGAAAGCGCGATGGCCTGCTGCAGGCGCAGCTGATCGCGTTCGCCGGCCTGCTCTGCGGTGAACTCCTGCTTCAGCGCCTGCTCGACGCGTCGCAGCGCGGCCACGCGACGCCCGCTGTAGAGCTCGATGCGCGCCCGCTGCAGTTCTGAAGTCAGATCCGTGGCGCTGCCCAGCTGCTTCAGCGCGAGATCCGGCAGGCCCAGCTCGAGATGAACGCCCGCCAGCTCCACCCGCAGGATCCCCTCGAGCTGGCCTCCCGTGGGATCCTCACAGGCTGCGGCGCGCTGGTAATCCTCCAGCGCCTGCACAGGCCGGCCCTGCACCTTGCGCAGGAGACCGCGCACGAAGCAGGCCCAGCCGAGGTAGGCGGGTCGCGCGGGCTCCAGCTGCGGCATTTCGTGCGCAAACAGCCGATCGGCCGTTTCCAGCTGCCCCGCGCTGACCAGCGCATGGCACAGGGAATACAGCAGATAGGATCGCTCCGGCTCCAGTCCATCGCCTGGCTTGGTTCCGAGCAGCGCGGCGCTGCAGACTTCGATCCAGACCGGTTCCGGCTGACAGGCGTAGACGAAGCAGGCCGCCTTGAGAAAGCCCTGCCGTCCTGCAGCGCCGACCGGCGGACGCTCAAGCCATGCCTTCAGGGCCGGGTCCAGCTCGTCGACGCAGGCCTGCAGCTCGGCGGGATCCGAGGAGCGCTCGTAGGCGCGCGCGATGCGAGCATCGATCTGCGCCAGCAGCCGCGCTTCGTCCGGTGCCTGAGCGCGGCTCAGCGCCGCCGTGCCGAGAAGGAGCGCGGCGAGCCATGCAAGACGCGCGAACCATCGAGCACGCTGAGCTCCCAGGTGATCGCGCGCGGCCAGCCCGCCTGCTGTTCGGCCGAAGGCTTCCACGAGGACTCGGTCAGCTCCTCCACCTCCAGCAGCAGCGCACCGCTCGACGCATCGAGGACTCGCAGCGTGTACGAACCGTTGCTCGGCAGAGGGTCGGGCCATCGGAACTCGTCGAAGCGTTCGCAATCGCCGACCGGCGCGTAACCATCGCGCTGCTCGGAGAGGCTGATCGGGTCGGCACGCTCATTGTGACCCTCGAAAAAGCGGCTGCCAACCCACAAAAGCGCGACAAACAGCGCCGCAACGGCAACCCAGCGGCCCCACGACACTCGGCGCGGCGGATGTGCGGTCAGCCGGAACCCGCGCAGAATGCGCTCCTCGTCCGCGACCGGCTCCAACGACCCGAGCCCGCCCGGCTTGGAGGCACCCAGTCGCTGCTCAAGGCCGCGCAGTTCCGCCAGCTGTTCCGCAAAGTGCGGATCGCGGGCGCAGGCTTCGCGAACGCGCGGATCATCCGGCGCCACATCGCCGGCCAGCACGCTGATCAGCAGTTCCTCTTGATTGGCGTTCACCCTTCGAAACCTCCCTTGAGCCGGCTGAGCGACTCGCGCAGGGCCACCAGCCCGCGGTAGTAGCGCGACTTCGCGGTGTTGGCGGAGATCGAAAGTCGCGCAGCGATCTCCTCAAAGGTCAGCTCATCGAACTGCTTGAGCTGGACGACCGCGCGCTCTTCCGCGGGCAGCCGGGCGAGCGCCGCGTGCAGATGCACATCGTCGAGCTGCTCGCCGACACCGCGACTGTTGTCGCGCTCCTCCAGCAGGGACTCCTGCGCCTCGTCCATCTGCCCTGGACTGCGCCGATGCCGCTTGGCAAGGCCCATCAGGGTCAGCGAACAGAACGGGAAGACCCAGGTCTCCAGGCTCGCCTCGCCCCGGTACTCCGGCAGTTTCTGCCAGACCAACGCGAAGACCTGCTGGGAGGCGTCGTCGATCTCGTCCGCGCCCAGGCGCAGGCCGAAGCGCTGAGAGCGGGACTGGAGAATGCGAGGGATGCAGTTCATGCGTCGGACGAAGGTCTCGACGGCCTGAGATTCCCTCGCAGCGGCCCTTCGGGCCAATACAAGATCCTCAGAGGGCTGCGAAGCCTTTGGCGCGCCGTGGGTGTCGTGGGAGGAAAGCTGGTTCACGAAAACCGGGAGATTCTGCACTCCCAACCTACCGGACTGGGCGCCCGACCGCTCAGCTGCCGCCCTTGTCCTGAGCCGCGGGCTCCTGAACGAAGGCCCAGCCGAAGCGGCCCTTGACGCACAGATGCCCGCCCGTGACCGAGTGGTCCGAGGGCGAGGTCACGCGCACGATCTGGTTGTCCTGCACCCGCAGCGTCAGCTGACAGCCGACCCCGCAGTAGGAGCAGATCGTGTCGGTCTCGGTCTGCTTCGTCTCGTCCCAGCCGCCGCTCTTGCGCAGGTCGCTCTCGGCCTTGAACATCAGCGCGCCCGTGGGGCACACGCCGACGCAGTTGCCGCAGAAGACACAGGCCGAATCCGGCAGGGGCGTCTCCAGTTCGGTGGCGATGCGCGCGTCAAAGCCGCGGCCGGCAACGGCGATGGCGAAGGTGTTCTGCGCATCGTTTCCGCAAGCCTCGACGCACTTGTAGCAGAGCATGCAGCGCTCGTAGTCGCGCACGAAGAGCTCGTTGTCGACCTTCATCGGCTGGCCGACATTGGCCGCGGTCTGGCCGTCACCCGTCTCGTGATGTCCGGCATGAGCCTGCTCGCGCTCGCCGGCGGCGGCACGGGCCGCGCGCGGACCGAAGCGCTCGGGATGGGCGTCGTAGCGCTTTGCGAGCGGCGCAAAGTCCTTCGCGAGGCTCATGTCGACCGACGATCCGAGCAGTTCCAGCACCAGCTTGCGCGAGAGGCGCACGCGCTCGGAGTCGGTGCGGATCTTCATCCCCTCTTCCGCCTTGCGCGAGCAGGATGGAATCAGCGTGCGCGCGCCCTCGAGCTCCACGACGCAGATGCGGCAGACGTTGACCGGGGTGAGATTTTCAGCCCAGCAGAAGGTCGGCGTGTCGATGGCGAGCTTGCGACAGGCATCCAGCACCGTCGAGCCCTCGGGGACGGTCACGGCATGCCCGTCGATGGTGAGGTTGAGGTTCTTCATCGGCTGGATTTCACGAAGGGTTGCAGCTGCACCAGCGCCGATTCGATTGCGCTCGACGCCGTCTGGCCCAGACCGCAGATCGAGGCATCGCGCATGGCCTGGCCAAGCTCGGCGAGCAGCGCGCGCTCGGCGGCGAGATCGCCGCGGGGTTTGCCGTTGGCGAGGCGCGCAAGCAGTTCCTCCTGCCGCACCGTGCCGACGCGGCAGGGCACGCACTGCCCGCAGGACTCATCGCGGAAGAAGGCCGCGATGCGGCGCAGCGTGGGAACCAGCGGGATCGATTCGTCGAGCACGAACACGACGCCCGAACCCAGCGTGGCTCCCGCCGCGCGCGCGTCCTCGAAAGACAGCGGGAGCGCGAGCTTGTCCGGGCCGACGAACACGCCCGCCGCGCCGCCGAGCAGAATGCCCTGCAGCGGCGCCGGACCGCTCAAGCCCCCGGCGAGCTCGATCAGCTCGCCCAGCCTGGTTCCAAACGGCACTTCGTACACGCCCGGGCGCCGCACGGTGCCCGAAACGCAGAACAGCTTCGTGCCCGGCGAACCCGGCGTGCCCACCGCGGCGTAGGCGGCGGCGCCATCGCGCACGATGTCGAGCACGGCGACCAGCGTCTCGACGTTGTTGATCGCCGTGGGTTTGCCGAACAGACCCTGATGCACGGGGAAGGGCGGCTTGGTGCGCGGTTCGCCGCGGGAGCCCTCGATCGAAGCGCACAGCGCCGTCTCCTCGCCGCAGATGTACGCGCCCGCGCCACGACGCAGTTCGATGTCGAACGCAAAGGGCTTCATTGCGTGCGCCGGACCGAGCCGGCCGGCGGCGCGCGACTGCGCCATGGCGTGCTCCAAACGCTCCGCGGCCAGCGGATACTCTCCGCGCAGGTAGATGTAGCCCTGCTCCGCGCCGGTGGCGTAGCCGCCGATCACCATGGCCTCGATCAGCGCAAAGGGATCCTCCTCGAGCAGCACGCGGTCCTTGAACGTGCCGGGCTCGGACTCATCGGCATTGCAGACCAGATAGCGCGGGCCTGCGGGCGTCTTCGCCACCGCTTCCCACTTGCGACCGGTCGGGAAGGCCGCACCTCCGCGACCGACCAGCTTGGCGGCGTTGAGCTCGCCGATCACGCCGTCGCGACCGATGACGAGCGCGCGTTCCAGGGCGCGCCAGCCGCCGCTGGCACCGTAGGCTTCGATGCTGCACGGATCGACGCGACCTGCGCGCGCCAGCAGTCGGCGCGGCCCGCTCGCCTCGAGGGCATAGCGCGCCGGCGCGACGCGAGCTCCGCCGAGCGCAGCTTCGACGCGCGCGATGTCCGCAGCGCCGAAGGCCTGCTCGACGCAGCGCTTGCCCGCGACGCTCACCATGGCGGCGGGAGCCTGATCGCACAGACCCAGGCAAGGCGAGCGCGCCCAGCCGGAGGAACCGGCCGTGTGCGGCGCATGCGCATCAGCACGGTGTTGCGCATCAGCACGGTGTTGCGCATCAGCACGGTGTTGCGCATCAGCACGGTGTTGCGCATCAGCACGGTGTTGCGAATCAGCACGGTGCGCATGCGTTGCCGCAGGACCGTGCGCGCGCTCCATCGCTCCGCACAGCTCCTCCGCGCCCTTGGCGCGGCAGGCGATGTCATCGCAGATGTGTGCAAACGCCGCCGGACGCGGGGCAAGCGCCAGCAAGGCGTAGAAGCTTGCGACCCCCCACGCTTCCGCGGGCGGCACGCCCAAGGATCGGCAGATTTGCGCCAGCGCGCCTTCACTGACGTATCCCACGCGCGCCTGCGCTGCGAGCAGCGCGGGCAGCAGCAGGCTGCGGCGCGCCAGGGCTTCACGGCGATTGGCGGGCTGTGGAGCGCCGCTTCCCAGCAACGCATCGATGGCATCGCGCTCGTCGGCGGAGGCTTCGGCTTCGAGATGCTTGAGGTCCATGCAGAGGCGGCGAGCTTACAGCTTCTCCACGCGCACGGCTGCTGCCTTGAACTCGGCAGTGCCGGAGCGCGGGTCGGTGACATCGATCGTCAGCAGGTTGGTCTCTACCTCATCGGGGAAGTGGAAGGTCATGAACACCAGCCCGGGGTTGAGGCCCGGATCGATGCGCGCAGGCGCGATCACCGCTCCGCGGCGCGACACGATGCGCACCTTTTCACCTTCGCGGATCGACAGCTCGCGTGCGTCCGCGGGCGAAAGATCGACGCTCTCTCCGCGGCGCAGCGGGGAGGCGAACCCGCCCGACTGCACGCCGGTGTTGTAGTCATCCAGCCGCCGTCCGGTCGTCAGACGCAGGGGGTAGTCCTTGCACAGCTTCTCGAAGGGCGGCGTGTGGTGCGTCACTGAGAAGGGCGCGCGCATGCCCTGCACCGGACGCTCCCAAAGTCGCGCATGCAAGAAGGGCGTGCCCGGGTGCGATTCGTCGGGGCAGGGCCACTGTATGCCGCCGAGTTCCTCCAGACGCTCCCAGCTCATGCCGTGGTGCATCGGGCTCAACTGCCGCATTTCGTCCCAGGCCGCCTTGGAATCGGCAAAACGCAGGTCGTAGCCAAGTCGCCTCGAGAGCTCGCAGATGATCGCCACATCATCACGCGCTTCGCCCGGCGGGTTGACAGCCTTGCGCACGCGCTGCACGCGGCGCTCGCTGTTCGTGACGGTGCCATCGGCCTCGCAGAAGCTCGCGGAGGCCGGGAAAACGACATCGGCGAGCTCGGCGGTGCGCGTGCGGAAGATGTCCTGCACCACCATGAAATCGAGCCCTTCGAGCAGATGCCTCGCGCGCGTGGCATCGGCCTCGCTCTGCACGGGGTTTTCGCCGATGACATACAGCGCGCGAAGCCGGCCATGCTCCATGGCCTCGAACATCTCGGTGAGGTTCCAGCCCTTCTTCGGCGGAATCGTGCGCCCCCACAGTTGGTCGTAGCGCGCGCGGATCGCGTCGTTCTCGACATCCTGGAAGCCGGGCAGCTTGTGCGGCAGCGCACCCGAGTCGCCGCCGCCCTGCACATTGTTCTGGCCGCTCAGCGGATTGAGGCCAGAGCCCCAGCGCCCGACATGACCGGTCACGAGCCCCAGATTGATCAGCGAGAGCACATTGTCGACGGCGTTGTGGTGCTCCGTGATGCCGAGCGTCCAGCAGATCATCGAGCGCGGGGAGCGCGCGTACTCGCGCGCCATGCGGCGGATCAGCTCGATCGGCACGCCGCTGTCGCGCTCCGCATGCTCCAACGGGATCGAGAGGATGTGGCGCCGCCACTCCTCGAAGCCGCTGGTCGCGTTGGTGATGAATTCCTCGTGCGCGAGCCCCTCTTCGAGAATCACGCGGGCGATCCCGTTGGCGAGCGGAACATCGCCGCCGACCTGCACGGGCACATGCGCTTCCGCCCAGTCCGCCGTCGCCGTGCGGCGCGGATCGATCACGAACAGCTTGGCGCCGCGCCGGACCGCCTTGAGCACATGGTGGAAGAAGATCGGGTGCGTCTCGCGGGCATTGGAACCCCACAGCAGAATCACCTCGGCCTCCTCGACCTCGCGGTACGAGGAGGTTCCTCCGCCTGCTCCGAACACCGTCGCCAGACCGACGACGCTAGGCGCGTGTCATGTTCGGTTGCAGCTGTCGATGTTGTTCGACCCGATGGTCGCGCGAATGAACTTCTGCGCGGCGTAGTTCACCTCGTTGGTGGCCTTCGAGCAGCTGAAGATGCCGAAGGTGGCCGGGCCATGGGCCGCCACGGCCTTCGAGATGCCTTCCGCCGCGCGCTGCAGGGCCTCATCCCATGAGGCAGGCCGCAGGACTCCGTTCTCGCGCACCAGTGGCTGGGTCAGTCGGGCAAGATGCATGGCGCCCAATCTATCCGATGTCGGGCGGCTGCCACAGTTTGCCCTCCCGGAGATTGCGGCTTATTCTCGTGCTCCATGGCCCTGCTCGCCGCGCTGCTGTTGAGTTGCTTGCCTCAGGACACGTCGGCGAGCGTGCTCGAGCCCTGGCGCGGCGTGCCGGCGGTCGTCGAGAGCGCCTTGGCCTTCGATGATCCCGCCGGCTCCGATCCGCGCACGGTGCTTGTGTGCATCGATGCGAGCACTTCGCTCGCCGGCACAGGTCTCGCCGAGGCGATCGAGGGCGTGCTCGCCACGCGGGCCGCGGATCTGGGCCGGCTGAAGATCGGCGTCCACAAGCTGGGAGCGCGTGAGCCGCTGCTCGCCCCCAGCGAGGACCGCGAGGCGATCGCCGCAGCGGTGCGCGCCGCGCTGGCGAAGCCCGATGACTCCATTCAGGACCTGTGCGGGGAGCTGCGCACACTGTGCCAGACGCTGGGTGCACGAGCGGGAGAGCGCGCAGTGCTGCTGGCCACGCTGGAGAACGGCGATGCCGAGAACGACCTCGAGGCCACCGTCACCAAGCTGCGCGCCACGAAGACACGGCTGTATGCGCTCGCGGATGAGAGCTACCTCTCGGACAGCTACTGGGCCGAGCGCAGCTACACGCAGGCACCCAAGGACTGCGAGTTGTTCGGCGGCGACAGCGCCGTGATCGATGTGCCGTTCGGCTGGCTGTTCCAGTTGGGCAATCCCAACGAGGCCGCACCCAGCGGCTTTGGATGCTGGGCGCTCTCGCGGCTCGTCGCGCAGAGCGGCGGCAAGCTGTTTCTCTATCAGGCGACTTCGCCCGGCGGCCACCAGTGCATCGCCAGCGGCAGCTGCCTGTTCTGCACCGGCGACCACATTTCCGCTGCGGAGTTCTACCGCAAGCCGCTGCTGGAACCGCTGGCCCCCTCGCTCGCCTCGCGCAAGGAAGTGCTCGAGGCGATCGGATCCGATCCTTTTGCCAAGGTGACCGCCATCGCCTGGCGATCCGCGCTCAATGTCGGGTTGGTGCGCGGCGCGCCGCCGCGCGAAGGGCACTGGAGCGGCATCGACAACAACGCCAGCGGCAAGGCCCAGCTCCTGACCGGCGGTCGCCCCGAGCGCAATGCGGATCGCGCGCAGGCTGCGCTCAAGGAATGCCGCAAGATCCTCGCAGCGCTGGACCGGGAGATCGCGCGCCTGGGACTCTCGACGGGCACGGGTGGGCAAGCGAGCTCGCGCCAGCGCGCCATCGCGGAACTGACGGCCTGCTCGCTGCATGTCACCGAGGTCAACCTGCTGCTGTACGCAGCCTGGTGCGAGGAAATCGCCCCGCGCTGGTTTGAATCCGATGTGGCTCCCTTCGCGCCCGAAGTGCCGCTGATTCAGGGCGATCCCAAGCGCGCCTCGATCGGCTACACCAACCGTTCGCTGTGCCACGGTGCGCTCCCTTTCCTGGATGTAGAGCTGCCGGGCGGTGAGCCTGTGCGCGAGGCACTGCGCGCCCTCGACGCGCGCATGAAGAGCTTCGAGCAGCGCTACGCGCACACACCCTATGCCGTGGCGCTGCACCGTCACGGTCTCGCCTTCTTCTACCAGCAGTTCGAGACGCGCGTGGTCGAGCGGCCGCGTCCGCGCTCGCGCACCGGCGAAGAGGCCGGTCCCTCCTCGGGCACGCCGCGCCCCTCCCGGCCCGGACGACCCTCCAGCTCGGGCACGGGTCCCACTTCCGGCGGTGGCGGATGAGCGTGCTCGCCGGTCTGCTGCTTTTGATGCAATCGGCGGGTGCGCTGGTCGGCGCACTCAACGAAGAATCACCTCAAAAGCGCAATGATGTCTATTTGCAGCTGCTGCGCGAAAAGCCGGCCGAGGCACCCGCGCTGGTCGAGAACCAGATCGCGGGCTGGCGGCCCGAAGCGCAGGAACTGGGCATTTACCTGGTCAACAGCTATCCGCCGGATGTCTCCGTGCCCAGCCTGCGCAGGCTCAGTGCATCCAAGGCCGTGCTGGTCAATGTCAGCGCCGCGGCGCAGCTGTTGCGGCTGGGCTATCCGGAGGCTGAGGCCGGCCTCGTCAAGACGCTGAAAAAGGCGGACATTCCCGCTCAGGATTGGCCGCGCCTGATCGGGCGCATGCACGGACTGCGTCAGGGCGCGCTCAGTCAGGTGCTCGTCGAGCGCATCCGCGCGCAGGCCGCAGACGACGAGCTGCGCGCCCTGCTGGATCACTTCGTGGTGGTCAGCGATCCGCGCGCGCGCCCGGCCGTTGCGGCCCTGCTGACACTGGATGGAATTGATGACGAGCGCCGCCTGAGCCTGTGCGCGTTCCTCGTCTCGCAGGGTGATGACAGCCGCATGGCGGAGCTGGAGACGCTGCTCGCCAACGTAGGCGGGCCTGGCCTAGGGCGCAATTATCGTCTTTTTGAGCACGCGCCGCGCCTTTCACCCGGCGTGCTGGCGGTGGTGGCGAAGCTCGCCGAGAGCGAGCCTGCGGGTCTGGCACTCAACGCCGTGCGGCTGCTGGGACAGTTCGGCACGGCCAAGGAAATGCCGACGCTGGAGCGGCTCGTCGAGAGCAAGGACACGCTGCTCTCGAAGTACGCGCTGGAAGCGCTGCAGAAGCGCACGGGCAATGTTCCGCGCGAGAGCCTCGTGCGCGTGCTCGCCGGGACCGATGAGCAACGCGTGCTCGCCGCCGCCGATGCCCTGCGTCGGGCCGATGACGCCAGCGGGTTCGAGCGCGTGCTGGCCATCGCCGGCGGTTCCACGCCGGCGCGCGCCGAGGCGTTGCGCGTACTGGGGCGTTTCCGCCGCATGGAAGGCGTCGAAGTGCTGCTTGGCGGACTGGAGGCTCCCGACGAAGGCGTGCGCTTCGCCGCAGACGAGGCCCTGCGCATGCTGCTGCCCAACCTGTTCCCCTACCGCCGCTTCGAGTTCCAGACGGTCGGCTACGACCCCAGAGGCGCACCGCAGGCCCGCGCGCAGGCCATCCAGCGCTACCGCAGCTTCTGGGAACAGGCCCGCCGTCGCTAGGCCCGCGCATCCGCGGCAACCTGCCGCCCGAAGGCCTTGTCATGATCGACATCAAGCGCACGGGCATGGGACCGCTCGATACAGCTGAAACCGCACGCCCCTCGCGCGCAGAAGCGGAAGCGGCGGTGCGCACGCTGCTGGCCTGGGCTGGCGATGACCCGGCCCGCGAAGGGCTGCTCGACACGCCCAAGCGTGTCGCCAAGGCCTTTGACGAGTTCTTTGCAGGCTACCGTCAGGATCCCGAAGAGTTCCTGCGCCGCACCTTCGAAGAGACCGAGGGCTACGACGAGATGGTGCTGGTGCGCAACATCACGCTGCACTCCCACTGCGAGCACCACATGGTGCCCTTCATCGGCCGTGCGCATGTGGCGTACCTGCCCGATCGGCGCATCTTGGGTCTTTCCAAGCTGGCCCGCGTCGTGGATCTCTACTCGCGCCGTCTGCAGGTTCAGGAGCGGCTCACGGTGCAGATCGCCGATGCGATCGACAGCGTGCTCAAGCCGCGCGGCGTGGCCGTCGTGATCGAGGCCAAGCACCAGTGCATGTCCCTGCGCGGGGTGCGCAAGCCCTGCGCGGACACCGTCACCAGCCGCATGCTCGGCGCCTTTCGGGAGGATCCCTCCACCCGCCGGGAATTCCTCGCCATGATCCGCCGCCGCTAGGGATGGATTCCGGCGGGTTTCGCTCGACGCGTCGACCCTTTTTGGGGATCATGCCCGCTTCTGGAGCCGAGACCGCAAGCCAGAACCGCATGAGCCAGACCAGCCCCACGCAGGCGAACCCGCGCCGCTCCCTCGCTCGCACCTTCGTTGCATGGTTCGACTCCTGGGCAGCCGCGCCGGAGTCGAGCGTGGACCGCTCGGAGAAGATCGACTGGCTGCGCGTGCTGCCGTTCCTCGGCCTGCACATCGCCGTGCTGGCCGTGATCTGGGTCGGCTGGAGCCCGATCGCACTGGCCGTGGCCGCCGGACTCTATTTCGTGCGGATGTTCGCCATCACGGCCTTCTACCACCGCTATTTCTCGCACCGCACCTACCGCACCAGCCGCGTCGCGCAGTTCTGCTTTGCGCTGCTGGGAGCGAGCGCCGTGCAGCGCGGTCCGCTATGGTGGGCCGCCCATCACCGCCACCACCACCGCGTCTCGGACGGCCCGACGGACGCGCACTCCCCCTCACAGCACGGTCTGTTCTGGAGCCACGTCGGCTGGATCCTCTCCAAGGGCAATTTCCGCACCCGCGTGGAGCTGGTCGGCGACCTCGCCAAGTACCCCGAGCTGCGCTTCCTGGACCGCTTCGATATTGTCGTCCCGGCCCTGCTGGGCGGCGCGCTCTACGGCCTGGGTGCGCTGCTGGAGGCCTACGCGCCGGGTCTGGGCACCAGCGGCTGGCAGATGTTCGTCTGGGGCTTCGTGATCTCGACGGTAGTGCTCGCCCACGCGACCTTCACGATCAACTCGCTGTCGCATGTCTTCGGCTGGCAGCGCTACGAGTCCGGCGACACCAGCCGCAACAACCCCTTCCTGGCGCTGCTGACGCTGGGTGAGGGCTGGCACATCAACCACCACTACTACCCCGGGACGGCCCGTCAGGGCTTCTACTGGTGGGAGCTGGACATCTCCTGGCTGATTCTGCGAATGATGTCGGCTCTGGGCATCGTCTGGGACCTGCGCGGAGTGCCCGTCGAAGTCCGCGAGAGCAACCGCAAGGCTCGCGTATAGAGCCCGCCGCCCCGCATCCGGGGGGGCGACCAAGCCGTAGGAAAAAGGCGCATGGGTTTGTTTGCGGAGTTTCCCTGGACCGTTCTGGTCCCAGGCTACGCGCTGCTGGCGCTGGCGATGTTCATCGGCTGGCAGCGGCAGCGTCGCGGCGGACCCGTGGGCAGCGTCGATGTGCTGTGGACGCTCGGCGTCGGCGCGCTCGGCATGGCGCTCGCGTTCGCGGGTGAAGGTCTCGCCGCGCGACGCTGGATCCTCGCGGCTCTGCTCGCGGCCTGGAGCCTGCGACTGGGCCTGCATCTGATCCTTCGGCTGCGCGCAGAAGGCGAAGACGGTCGCTACCGCGACTGGAAGCAGCAGCTCGGACCGCGCTCCGCGAGCGTGTTCTTCATTTTCTTTCAGGCCCAGGCGCTGCTGGCCGCCGTGCTGGCGCTGGCCTTCGTGCCCGCAGCCGGCAACCCCGCGCCGCTTGGAAGCGCCGACTTCGCCGCCATCGCACTCTTCGCGCTGGCCTGGATCGGAGAACATCGCGCCGATGCGCAGCTGGCCGCGTTCCGCGCCGATCCCGCCAAAATGGGCATGGTCTGCTAAGCAGGCCTGGGGGGCTACTGGCGTAATCCCAACTACTTCTTCGAGACCCTGCACTGGTTCGCGTATCCGCTGCTCGCGTGGAACGCGCCCGGCGGCGCATGGGTCTGGCTGGCTCCGATCGCGATGCTGCTGCTCGTGCGCTTCGTGACCGGTGTGCCGCCCACGGAAATCCGCTCCCTGCGCAGTCGCGGGGAGGCCTACCGCGCCTATCAGCGCAGCACCAACGCATTGATCCCCGGACCACGCAGGACTTCGACCACATGAGCCTTGGAATCGCACTCGCGGAAAAGGGCATTCTCCCCGCACCTCTGCTGCGGATCGGCATTCGCCAGCTGCTGCGCCAGCGACTGTCCGACGAGCGACGCACCTGGGAGCCTGCGCGTGATGCCGCGATGCAGCGCTGGCTGCAGTCGATGCGCGAAGCGCCCATCGCGCTGGTACCCGAGAAGGCCAACGAGCAGCACTACGAGCTGCCGCCGGAGTTCTTTCTGGCCTGCCTCGGCCCCCGCCTGAAGTACTCCAGCTGCTGGTACGAGCGCGGCGACGAGACGCTGGCACAGGCCGAGGAGGCGATGCTCGCAAAGACCTGCGAGCGCGCGGATCTGCGTGACGGCCAGCGCGTGCTGGAGCTGGGCTGCGGCTGGGGTTCGCTCTCGCTGTGGATGGCGGAGCACTATCCGCGCTCCACGATCGTCGGTGTTTCCAACTCCGCGCCGCAGCGCGAGTTCATCATGGCCCGCGCGCGCGCCCGCGGTTTGCGCAACCTCGAGATCCGCACCTGCGACATGAACCGCTTCGAACCCGGCGAGCAGTTCGACCGCGTGGTCTCCGTCGAGATGTTCGAGCACATGCGCAACTGGGAGCAGCTGTTCACCCGCGTCAGCGGCTGGTTGAAGGATGACGGGCGTCTGTTCCTGCATGTCTTCGCGCACAAGCACTACGCCTACCCCTTCGAGGATCGCGAAGCCAACGACTGGATGTCGCGCTACTTCTTCACGGGCGGCATGATGCCCAGCCACGACCTGCCGACGCGCGTCGACAGCCCTCTGAAGGTCGAACAGAGCTGGGAGGTCAACGGGCGCCACTACGCCCAGACCTCGGAGCACTGGCTGGAGAACCTGGAGAACGCGAAGAGCACCGTCATGCCGGTGCTGGAGCGCACCTACGACAAGGCGCAGGCCCGCCGCTGGTTCCACCGCTGGCGCCTGTTCTACCTGGCCTGCGCCGAGCTGTTCGGTTACGCCGACGGCAACGAGTGGATCGTCTCCCATCACCGCCTGATGAAGCGCGGGGCCCGCTCATGAAGATCGCGATCGTCGGAACCGGCGTCTCCGGTCTGGTCAGCGCGCATCTGCTGCATGGTCAGCATGATGTGACGCTGTTCGAGGCCGCGGACTGGATCGGCGGTCACACGCACACGGTCGATGTCACGCTCAACGGCCGGACCAGCGCCGTGGACACCGTCTTCATCGTCTGCAACCGCAAAACCTATCCGCTGTTCATGCAGCTCCTGGAGGAGCTCGGCCTCACGCCGCAGCACTCCGACATGAGCTTCAGCGCCTGCAGCGAAGCCGAGGATGTCGAGTACAACGGCACCTCGCTCTCCTCGCTCTTCGCGCAGCGCCGCAACATCGTTCGTCCGGCCTTCCTGCGCATGGTGCGAGACATCCTGCGCTTCTACCGCGAGGCCGGCGAGCTGCTGAAGCTCGACAACGACGACATGACGCTCGGCCGTTACCTCTCGGAGCGGCGCTACTCGCGCGAGTTCATCGACTGGCACATCGTGCCGATGGCGGCCGCCGTCTGGTCCGCCAAGCCGCAGGGCATCCTCGACTTCCCCGCGCGCTATCTGGTGCAGTTCTTCGCCAACCACGGCTTTCTGCAGGTTGAAGACCGGCCGCAGTGGCTGGTGGTGCCCGGCGGATCGCGCGAATACGTGCGTCGCCTGATCCGGCCCTTCGAGGATCGCATCCTGCTGCAGACGCCGGTGCTGGCAGCGCGCCGCGTGCACTCCGGCGTGGAGCTCCAGACCCGCCGCGGAACCGAGCGCTTCGATCGCGTCATCTTCGCCACGCACGCCGACACGACGCTGCGCATCCTGAATGATGCAACGCGCGAGGAGCGCGAGGTGCTGGGCGCCTTCGAGTATCAGGACAACGACACCGTGCTGCACACCGACGCCTCGCTGATGCCGCAGCGCAAGCGGGCCTGGGCCGCGTGGAACTACCACATCGGCGCGGGCAGCGATCCGCGCGTCACGGTGACCTACTGGATGAACCAGCTGCAGTCGCTCAAGACGCCCGAGCAGTTCTTCGTGACGCTCAACCGCACGGAGGCGATCCGCCCCGAAACGGTGCTGGGTCGCTGGAACTACCACCATCCGATCTACACACCGCGCGCCGTCCGCGCCCAGCGCGAACACGCACGCATCAACGGTCGCGCGCACGCTCACTTCTGCGGCGCCTACTGGGGCTTCGGTTTCCACGAGGACGGCGTGCGCAGCGCGCATCAGGCCTGCGCCGGTCTGCTGGAACCCGCTGCGGAGCTGGTGACGGCGTGAACAGCGCGCTGTACGAGGGCACGGTGCACCACGCGCGCTTTGCGCCGGTGGAGCACCGTTTCCAGTACAGGATCGTGCTGGCCTGGCTTGACCTTGCGGAGCTCGACACGGTCTTCGCCGGCCGCTGGCTGTGGTCGACGCGCCGGCCCAACCTGGTCTGGTTCCGCCGCGCGGATTACCTGGGACCGGCGGAGCTCGGCCTCGACGAGGCGGTGCGCGTGCGCGTCGAAAGCCAGCTCGGCAGCCGCCCGAGCGGGCCGATCCGCATGCTGACGCAGCTGCGCACGCTCGGCTATGTCTTCAATCCGGTGACTTTTTACTACTGCTACGAGCCCGACGGCGTCACGCTGCACAGCTTCGTGGCCGAAATCACCAACACACCGTGGGGCGAGCGCCACGCCTATGTGCTGAGCGCGCGGGATGCCCTGCGCTGGAGCTTCGCCAAGGACTTCCACGTCTCGCCCTTCTTCGGCATGGACCAGGTCTATCGCTGGAGCATCACGGCACCCGGCGAGACGCTCGATGTCGCGATGAGCAACGAAGAACACGGACAGCGCGTCTTCACCGCTGCGCTCAACCTGCGACGACAACCGATCCGCACGGGCACGCTGCTGCGCGCGCTCGTGCTGCATCCCTGGATGCCCGCGCGCGCGCACCTCGCAATCTACTGGCAGGCGCTGCGGCTCTCTCTCAAGCGAGTTCCCTTCTTCACTCACCCCAAGAAGCGCCGGCCTCCGGCGCCGACCCTGCCATGACCACCTCCCAGACCCGCGCGTTCGCGCTCCCCAAGGACTCCCGCGCCTTCTCCAGCTCGGCTCGCATCGTGCTCTCGCGATTGGCAGCCATCGAGCAGGGCGAGATCACGATGCGTGTCGGCGAGCACACCCTGCACCTGGGGCGCCCGACGGATGACCACCTGCGCGCCACGGTACGCGTGCACGATCCGCGCATGTTCTCCAAGGTGCTGTTCGGCGGCTCCATCGGCGCCGCCGAGGCCTACATCGATGGTGACTGGAGCAGCGACGATGTCGAGTCCCTCGTGCGCATCTTCGTGCGCAACCAGAACGCGCTGCAGGGCATGGAGAGCGGACTCGCCCGCCTGGTGCTGCCGCTGCAGAAGCTGCGCCACTGGCTGCGCGACAACACGCGCAAGGGCAGCCGCCGCAACATCTCCGCGCACTACGATCTCTCGAACTCGTTTTTCGAGGAGATTCTCGATCCCACGATGAGCTACTCCTGCGCGCTCTTCGAGCGGCCGGAGATGACACTCGAGCAGGCTTCGATCGCCAAGATCGACGCCATCTGCCGCAAGCTTGAGCTCCAGCCGAACGATCACCTCGTGGAGATCGGCACCGGCTGGGGTGCGCTCGCCATCCATGCAGCCCGTCACTACGGCTGCCGCGTGACGACCACGACCATTTCCGCGCAGCAGCACGCGCTGGCGGCCGCACGCATCCGCGAAGCGGGCCTCGAAGACCGCATCACGCTGCTCTTCGAGGACTACCGCGACCTGCAAGGCAGCTTCGACAAGCTCGTTTCCGTTGAGATGATCGAAGCGGTCGGTGCGCGCTGGTACGAGACCTACTTCCGCACCTGCTCGCGCCTGCTCAAGCCGGGCGGCAAGGGCCTCATCCAGGCCATTACCATCCGCGACCAGCACTACGCGCGCGCCTGCTCCGAGGTCGACTTCATCCAGCGCTATGTCTTCCCCGGCAGCACCATTCCCTCGGTGACCGCGCTGTGCAACGCCATGACGCACGCCAGCGAGCTCTGCATCACCGGCCTTGAGGACATCACGCCGCACTACGTGCGCACGCTGCAGTGCTGGCGCGAGAACCTGCACCGCCGCCGCGATGCGATCCTCGCGCAGGGCCGCGATGAGTCCTTCCTGCGCCTGTGGGATTACTACTTCGCCTACTGCGCGGGCGGTTTCGCCGAGCGTCACATCGGCACCGTCCACATGGAGATCGCGAAGGCCCGGCACGGCTGATCGCTCCGTCGCGGCGAATCTTCCAGTCCTCAGGTTTCATGGGCCGCAACATCGCCGCAGCAGTGCTCTTTCAGGGCGTCTGGTTCTCCGCCGTGCTCGGCGGCGCCGCCGGGTTGGCCTGGCCGGGCATGGCAAGCGCAGCCCTCTTCCTCGCACTCGGCTGGGCCTGGCCGCGCTTCCTGCCGTGGATGAGCGCACGGGACTTCCTGCTCTGGCCGGTCCTGGGCTTCACGCTCGATGCGCTGCCCGTGGCGCTGGGCTGGATGCGCTACGAAGGCAGCGAGGGTGTTGCGAGCTGGATGGCGCCGCTGTGGATCGCCGCGCTTTGGTGGAGCTTCGTGCCGCTGTTCCCCGGACCGCTGGCCTGGATGCGCGACCGCAGGCTGATCGCAGTCCTGTTCGGCGTGATCGGCGCACCGCTCTCCTACCTCGGGGGCGAGCGCCTGGGCGCGCTGCACATGGATCAGCGCGTGTTGGCGCTGCTGTGGATCGCGCTCGTGTGGGGTGTGCTGACGCCTGTGCTGGCGCAGAAGCTTGCACCCGCTCGCCGCTGAGAAGCGGCGCTCAGAACAAGGCAGCCCTAGGCCGTGATCGCTTCGGCCGCCTGCAGCGCACCGAGCGCGTCCACCGCGCCCGCGTCCGCGCCGACATCTTCGTACAGATCGCGCAGCGCCGCGAAAGGCCCGCCGCCGACCAGCACCTTGGCATGCGAACCGCTGGTGCGGATGTGCTCCACCGCACGCGCGACGGGGCGCACATGCTGGATAGTGCCCGCGGACAGCGCCACCACATCGGCCTTGTAGACGACCGCCGCCATGGCGATGTCGGGCGCAGGGACGCTCTGACCGAGGAAGATCACGCGCCAGCCGCGGAACTCGAGCTGATCACCGACCATTCGCGCACCGATGTCGTGCAGGTTGCCCTCCACGGATGCCACCAGCGCCGTCTTGCCGTTGGAGGGCCGCGGTGAGGCATGACGGCGCAGGCGCACGAGCGCTTCTTCGACCGTGCGCGAGCCGACATGCTCCTCCGCGATGCCCGATTCGCCCAGCAGCCACATGCGGCCGAGCTCCTGCAGAACGGGCGCGAGCACCTGGCGGTGGATCTCCGGAACCGGCACGCCGTCGGCGGCGGTGCGATCGACGAGATCGAGCGCGGCGCGCTGATTGCCCTCGAGGACATGCAGCAGGAACTCCCGCGCGGCCGCGATGTGCGGCGTGTTCTTCTCGATCGCGCTCTCGATCTCGAAGGTGGGCTTCTTGAGCATTTCCGCGTGGGCGTAGTCGAACAGGCCCAGCACTTCGCCGCGCCGCTCCGGCGGCAGGCTGTCCATCAGCTCGGCGCGCAGGGCAGCCAGCATCTTGGTCAGCAAAGCCGGCCCGATGCCGCGCGCATTCATCGCGGCGCGGATCCACTCGAGATCCATGATGAAGAGCTCGGGCCGGGCCACGAAGACGGCCTCGGCGAGGCAGCGCAGACGCTGGTCCGCTTCGAAGGTGATCTCGCTGAAGTTGTACGGGCTGATCTCGTCGGGGCTGTCGAGCTGCGTCGAGAGGCGCGACATGGCGCGTGCGGCGAGGGCGCGCGAGCTGGAGTCGAGCCAGGCGGCGATCATGCGGCCGCTCTTGTTCTTGTCATCGAGACTCATGTGCTTTCCGGCACCTCCTGGGCACCGGACTCAGGTTCCGTATCGCGCTGCTTCTCGATCAGGCCGCGCACGCGCTCCAATCCGCGACGCACATGGCTCTTGACCGTTCCCAGCGGCAACTGCGTGACCTGCGCGATCTGGGTGTGCGTCAGGCCATGTTCAAAGGAGAGCGAGATGGCGCGCTTCTGCTCCGGCGGCAGCGTCGAGAGCGCGCGGCGGACCATCTCGGCTTCATCCGCCAGCTCGACGGTATCGACCTCGGGCGGAGTGCCCTCCACTTCCTCAGGCAGCAGGTCGAAGTCCGGGCGGCGCTGGCGGCGGCGCTGCAGATCGACCACGCGGCGCTTGGCGATCGTCAGGATGTAGGTCGCTTCGCTGGCGATGGTGGGATCATAGGAAGCCGCATTGCGCCAGACGGCCAGGAAGACCTCCTGGACGACGTCTTCCGCAAGGTCCGGGGTCGTATGGCGGCGCACGAGCGACCAGACCATCGGGCGGTAACGCTCCAACAGGGCATCGACGGCTTTGGCTTCGCCGGCGGCAATCCGCTGCAGGAGAGTTTTTTCGGACATGCGGGAACGCGGAGCGGCGGCTTCCGTGAACGGAAGGGGCCGGGGTCCGGGGCGCGCTATCGTCCAGCCCCAGCGGGGCGATCGCAAGCCTGAAGCGCGGGTCAGGGCGCTTCTGTGGGCCTTGGCAGAGGTCGAGGGGGGGGTAGGCAGGGCTTGCGGCATGTCAGAGGAGGGTTTCGCGCCCCTCGCGTGGCTGGATCCCAACTGCCCGCTAGGATCCGCGGGGTGACGTCCGTCTTCGAAACCACCCGGATCCTCGGCAGCCGCGCCCCCGGCGCCAGATGCCCCACACACGGATCCCCCACATACGGCTCCCCCACACACGGCTCCCCCACACACGGCTCCCCCGCCCCCAGCTCCGACACACACAGCGCGCCCGACCTCCTGATCGAGATCCCCCACGGCGCCACCCGCCTTGCCGACTTCGAGGCCCTGCGCCGGGAGCTCGTCGGCAGCTTCCCCGCCGACCTCGAGGCCTTCTTCTGCGTCAACACCGATGTCGGCGCACCCGAGCTCGCCTTCGCGAGCGCCCTCGAGCTGACCGCAGCGCGGCCGGAGCTGTGCGTCGAGATCCTGCGCTGCCGCATCCCGCGCACCTTCATCGACTGCAATCGCGTGATCGAGCGAGCAACCATGGCGCGCGCCAGCGCTGCCGGCGAGATGACGCCCGGCCTGCACGAGTGGATCACGCACCCATCCGACCGCGCGCTGCTGCTGGAGCGTTACTTCGCCTATCGCACGGCCGCGGAGCAGGCCTACGAGCGCGTCATGGCGAACGGTGGCCGCGCCCTGATGCTGCACAGCTACGCGCCGCGCAGCGTCGATGTCCCCGTCGACTCGCGCATCGTGGAGCGGCTGCGCGAGGAATATCGCCCCGAGCGCATCGCGCACTGGCCGCTGCGGCCTGCGATCGACCTGATCGACCGCGATCCGCAAGGTGCGCTGCTCGCTGATGAGGCCATTGCCGGGCGCGTCGAGCGCGAGGCCGCTGCGGCGGGCTGGGACTGCACGCGCAGCCGCGCCTACGCGCTTCATCCGGTCTCGCTGGCGCACCACTTCGCCGCGCGCTTCCCCGGACGCACGCTGTGCCTGGAGGTCCGCAGGGATCTTCTCGTGGAGGAATTCCGCCCTTTCGACGAGATGCGAGCCGATCCGAGCCGGATTCAGGCGGCGGCGCGGCTCTTGTCGAGCGCACTTTCAGAAGCACTGCCGACAGCATCGGCGGGCGCGTGAGCGCGGACAGCGGCAGCGGATCCGCTTGCGAGCACCGCTTTACGCTATCCTCTCTCTCCCCTCCTCATGCCGACCTCCCACGAACACGAAGCCTGGCAAGTCACGCCCCTCGAATCGTTCCCGCCGCGGGACATGTGGGACGAGTGGACCGAGTACGACGCGAAGAGCTGGCCGCGCAAGGTAGAGAAGCGCTACACGCTCGTGCCGACGACGTGCTTCAACTGCGAGGCGGCCTGCGGTCTGGTCGCCTACATCGACAAGGACACCGAGCAGATTCGCAAGCTCGAGGGCAACCCCTTCCACCCCGGCTCGCGCGGCAAGAACTGCGCCAAGGGTCCTGCGACGCTCAACCAGATCCACGATCCGCAGCGCATCCTCCATCCCCTGAAGCGCGTCGGTCCGCGCGGCTCGGGCCAGTTCGAGCGCGTCTCATGGGATGAAGTGCTCGATGTGTTCGCCGCGCAGATCCGCAAGGCGCTGATCGAGGGCCGCCGCACCGAGGTGATGTACCACGTCGGCCGTCCGGGCCACGACGGCTACATGGATCGCGTGCTCCAGAGCTGGGGCGTCGACGGTCACAACAGCCACACCAACGTCTGCTCGGCGGCCGCGCGCCTGGGTTACGCCACCTGGAGCGGCTCCGACCGCCCCTCGCCCGATCACGCCAATTCGAAGTTCATGCTGCTGCTCTCCTCGCACCTGGAGACCGGCCACTACTTCAATCCGCACGCCCAGCGGATCATCGAGGGCAAGATGCGCGGCGCCAAGATCGCCGTGATCGATGTGCGCCTTTCGAACACGGCCTCGATGGCCGATTGGTGGCTCGCGCCCTGGCCCGGCACCGAAGCCTTCCTGCTGCTCGCCTTCGCCCATGTGATTCTCGAGGAAAACCTCGCCAACGCGAAGTACCTCGAGGACTGGACCAATTGGCGCGATTTCCTCGCCGCGCTTGCGCCGGATGAGCCGCAGACCTTCGCGAGCTTCCTCGCTGCGCTGCGCAGGACCTACGCGCGCTACACGCCGGAAGCGGCCGAGGCCGAGTGCGGCATTCCCGCCGAGACCGTGCGCACCATCGCGCGTGAGATCGGCAAGGCGGGCAGTGCCTTCGCTTCGCACGTCTGGCGCAACACCGCCGCGGGCAACCTCGGCGGCTGGCAGGTTTCGCGCTCGCTGCAGTTCCTCACCGTCCTGTGCGGCGCCGTCGGCACACCCGGCGGCACGAACCTGAACACGCAGACGAAATTCGTGCCCCCGCCCTTCCTCAAGCCGCCGCCGCAGAATGTCTGGAGCGAGCTGCTCTATCCGCAGGAATGGCCGCTTGCGCACCACGAGCTGAGCTATCTGCTGCCGCACCTGATCTTGGAGGGCCGCGGCAAGATCGCGGCCTATTTCACGCGCGTCTACAACCCCGTCTGGACCAACCCCGACGGCATGGTCTGGGAGCAGGTCCTGCGCGACGAGCAGAAGATCGAGTTGCACGCCGCGCTCACCCCGACCTGGAACGAGACCGCACAGTACGCGGACTACGTGCTGCCGATGGGTCACGGCGCCGAGCGCCACGATCTCATGTCGCAGGAAACCCACGCCGCCAAGTGGATCTCCTTCCGTCAGCCCGTGCTGCGCGCGTACAAGGAGCGTCAGGGCGAGCAGGTCGAATGGACCTATCAGGCCAACCCGGGCGAAGTCTGGGAAGAAGATGAGTTCTGGATCGCGCTCTCCTGGCGCATCGATCCCGACGGCAGCCTCGGCATCCGCAAGTACTACGAGTCGCCCTACCGCCCGGGGGAGCGCATCACCATCTCCGAGTACTACCAGTGGATCTTCGAGAACTCCGTACCCGGCCTGCCGGAGGAAGCCAAGAAGCACAACCTCTCGCCGCTCGAATACATGCGCCGCCACGGCGCCTTCCTAGTTTCCACCGACGTTTACGAAGGTCACAAGAAGGCCCTCAGCGCCAAGGAACTCGAAGGCACCACCACCGACGCTGCGCGCAAGGACATCCTCAAGGACAACAAGCCCGTCGGTCTGCTCGTCGACAACCAGCCCGTGCACGGCTTCGCAACGCCGACCCGGCGCCTTGAGATCTACTCGAAGACCATCGCGGACTGGGGCTGGCCCGAGCAGGCCATTCCCGGCTACATCGAGAGCCATGTGCACCACAAGCACATGGATCGCTCGCGCAATGAGTACTGCCTCATTCCCACCTTCCGCCTCCCGACGCTGATCCACACGCGCTCGGGCAACTCCAAGTGGCTCTACGAGCTCTCCAACTCCAACCCCCTCTGGGTCCACCCCGAGGACGCGGAGCGCATCGGTCTGGAAATGGGCTCGCTCGTGCGCGTCTCGACCCGCATCGGACATTTCGTCAACAAAGTCTGGGTCACCGAAGGCATGCGCCCGGGCGTTGTCGCCTGCTCACACCACCTCGGCCGCTGGCGCCTCTTCGATGACATCGGCACGGACAAGTGGGCCAGCGCCAAGGTCAAGCGCGAAGAGCTCGCTCCGGGCAAGTTCCGCTTCCGCCGCATCGAGGACATCGCTCCCTTTGCTTCTTCCGATCCCGATTCCAAGCGCGTCTGGTGGACGGACGGCGGCGTGCATCAGAACCTGACCTTCCCGGTGCAGCCGGACCCGATCAGCGGCATGCACTGCTGGCACCAGAAGGTGACCGTCGAGCCCGCACGGGGTGGCGACGAGTACGGGGATGTCGAGGTCGACACGGAGAAGTCGATGCAGGTCTATCGCGAGTGGCTCGCGATGACGAAGAAGGGCCCCCGCCCGGGCGGATTGCG
>SXGS01305403.1_pt1 | contig 24102 bp, 24 predicted proteins | sample 3174681 | NCBI WGS metagenome assembly SXGS01 (sample SAMN11356861, study PRJNA531348) | freshwater metagenome | isolation source: freshwater sample F1-80 | place: China: Fuxian Lake, Yuxi | collected 2017-12-25
AGCCCGATCAGGCGATGTTTTCATGCCGGAAGACGTGACAGGTTTTCAGCAACCTGAAAACCTCGAAAAACCATTGATATCATTGGCTCAAAACATGATCGTGCCCTTGCCTCTACCCACCTTTTTCCACGAAGAGCCATTTTTCGATATCGATATTTGTGAACCAGCGCACGCCTTTTACGCGGATGTATTTGTTGCCATCCCCATCTAAGCGAACGCCGGATGCCTCTAGCGGGTAATGATCCGGCACGCGAAATTCACGGTCACCGCTATGGATGCTTTCACCCAGCCAAATCCTGTTTTCTTTTATCAGCTTGAAAATCTCTTTGGTGCTAACCGAATTGATGTTCCCAATGACTATGAACTGCTTATCGTGCTCAACCAGTTGCGCCACATATTCGCGGAACAGAGAGAAGGGCGGATTCGTAATAACGATGTCCGATCGCTTCAATAGCTCTACGCACTCACGACTGCGGAAGTCCCCGCCGTTGTATTCGCCCGCGCCCTTGAGGGTCCAGGCCGTGTTGGCATCGTGCTTGAGCAGGTGCTCGACATCGGTGATGTCGGTCGTGCCGCGTCCCTTATGATCCGGCACCTTGTTAATCTCTATCGCGTATGGTTCCTCACCATTGGGCTTTAGCCCCGCGATGTCGAGAAGCGACAACTGTCCGCCTACAATGGGCGATGGCTTGTAACTCATGGCGATGAGTTTCTTGAGACCAAGCGTGTTGAAGTTGAGTGCAAAATATTTGAAGAAGTTGCTTTCAAATGGGTCGTCGCAATTACAGAGAATCGTCTTGCCGCGCAGTTGCACCTTGTAATGCTTCAGTTCGTTGCTGATGTCGCCAAGCTGCGTATAGAACTCATCCTGCTTGGCACCCTTTGCTTTTGATAGAACCGACGACGAATTGCTGCTGGCCGCTTGCCGCGTTCTGCTTGCCGCTTGTTGTTTGCTACGTGCAGTCATTATCAAGCCGCTTTACGCGAAAATCTTTTCTTCATGTGCCGACTATCCTCGACTTTCCGGCAGGCTTAATTCTAACCAGCGAAAGCTGGCTTGACCCTCAATGCGGTCTTGCGCTTCGCCGAGTCGGCCCTTTGTTTCTCTGATTGTCGAGTAGGCCGTCAAGAATTCAAGCCCTAAATAAAAAGCCCGCCAAGCCGGCGGGCATTTTTGTTTCTATCTGCGGGGGGATTGCCTCTTGAATGCCAGATCGACGCGATGCCAAACTTGCGGCAGCGTCTCCAACAAGAAGCCGCCACTACCTGCTGAAGGATCAATGACGAAATCGTTATGACCAATTTCAAGCATCGCGACGGTGAAGCGAGCCAACTGCCGCATAGTGAAATATTGGCCTAGCGCGCCTCGGAAGACTGAGCCAAAAAAGCGCTCGAACGCGACTCCGATGCTATCAACATCGGCTCTAGTGAAGCTGACATCGTGCGGAACAGAAACGACGCCATGGATCTTCTTGTCGCTGAGCAAGATTCGTGTTCCGGCCGGAAAAATTGTTGGATCAATCTTGCTGGCCTGCTCGAAAAGCGCATGAATGCGGCTTGCAACGGATGCTGTCGTTTCCTTGGTGCTTGTTTGAAACCGACGAGCACTTCCAGACGGGGTGCTTCGCTCGTCGGGAACCTTCGCAAACAGCAACTTGCTCCACTCGTCAGGTCCCGTTAGTGGGTCACGTTTTCCGCCGGCTCAAATAAGTGAATGAGCGCGGCGAATTTTACTCTCAAGGGTTGACGATTTGACCGCGGCGATATTGTTGGGTCCGCCCGCAATATTCGCGAAGGCCGGCACATCGCCGTATTGCTCGAGGATACGGCTACTGTCGGAGTAGCGCCGAACGATGAGCCGATGCGAGTAAGAAAGGAAGCTATGAATTGCATCGCTCTGCCAGCCAACGTGCATAGCAGTACCGAAGCGCCATCGCCTCCGCATCGTGGTGGGATTGCTGGCCATCGAACTCCGCGATAGCCGCTCGCTCAGTGTAGGCGCCGAGCCACTCCGCAAGATCGGGGACGGCGAGCAACAGAAAGACGATCTCTGCCTTCGCGGCTCGCACGCGCGCAAGAAGTTCGGGGGCGGGCTCCCGGTCGGATTCGATGACGATATCCATGCCGTCGAGAGAAATTGAAAGTCCTTCGTCCCGGATTTGGGACAAGAGCGCCCGAGCGCCGGTCATATCCGAGTCCGCCAGCGCGGCGATGAGTTCGACGGCGGCACGGGCGAGCATCCGGCTTGGTCCGGGGATTGCGCCGCAACGTCGTAACAATTCATTTCCTTCAAGGCACTGGGGGGTGCCCCCGGTGTAACGGCCTGAGCCGATGTTTCGGCTCCGCCGTGCTCTACGGCGCTGATTTCTCGTAAATGTTTCGGTGTTTCGGGCGTGCCGCCCAAGTAGCGGCAGAAAGCATCCTCGAAATCCTCCCGATGGTATCCACGCAACGTCGCCGCTCCGTCGCGCGTCACTTTCGGCCGGATGCCATAGGGCCGAAGCAGGCTTGCAAGCCCATTGACGTTAATGGCCTTCCCGTTGCGGTAGTCGGCCCACGGCCGGTCCTCCAGCGTGAAAAGATTCGCAAGCAGCTCTGTCGAGGAAATCCAGCCGCCTCCGGTGCGACCAAAGATGGTCTGGATATCTGCGAGCAGCTTGGTTCGGTTACTGTCGGCGTCGTCATTTCCCGAACCGGACAGCAGAATGGCAGCCTTTCTCGCTTTCTGCGGCCAATCGCCGCCCGCGTGGTCCGCAATCGCCAGCAATACGCGCCAATTGTCGGCCGCCCGATCATTCAATTCGGCCGGCGTTCCCGGGTCGGCCGCACTTAGTGCCACTTCGCTGTCCATCGCCCAGCGGGCGGCTTTCGATGCAAGCTCAGACAGGTGGCCTGTTCGGTCGCTCCGCAGGCGTTCCACCTTTTCGTCGGGCCGGCGCCGCCGCATCGTCACAATGATCGACCTGTCCTCTAGGGTGTCAGGCAGGCCACCAATGGCGGCGATGGCGAGCGCGCACCAAGTTAGAAACTTGCGCGGCTCGTGGTCGTCGCCAACATTGCGAATGACGTAGGCAAGGGCGCGGGTATGTCCGCTATTGAGGATGCCGCTCAGCTCGTCAGACTTGGCGATGAAGGTATCGCCTTCGTCGACAATCAGCGTCGGTGCGGCAACTTCAACAGTTCGAAACAGGGCGGACGACGTGATATTGGCTGAAATCAGAGGCCGGGGAACAAGCCGCGACACAATCAGGAGCGCCGTGCTCTTGCCGCAGCGCTTTTCCGGTGATTTGAAGAAAAGGCGCGGGCTGCAATGAAAGGCACCGATTGCGTGGGCAAAGGTGACCCACAACGCCATGGCGTCGGCAGCGCCATCCGGCAACGCCAGATAGCGGCGGAAGATCGCCGATAGCTCGTCGAGTAGCCATGTGCCGTCGACGGGTTCTGCGGACGGTTCCGGTGTGGGTAGGTCCAGAGGGCGACCTTGGCCGCGAGGCTCATTCCTGTCCGTTCCGAGCTTGCGCCGCCGGTCCTTAACCAGCTTATCGAGTGCGCCGGGGCGAATCCTGAGCCGCTCTGCATGGTCTTTTCGGGTTCGCTCGTAGTCGAGAGACGACATGCAGGCAAGCCGGTCGATCTCGGTGTCGCTACCGAGATTGTTGGCTAGCGGTACAGGCACGGCCGGCGCCAAGTCGGGGCCCAAAGGGGTCGCGGCAAAGGCCATTGCGCGCAACGTTTCGACAGAGAAAGCTGGGGGAGGGGCATCGGCCAAGTCCCACTTTTGGGGAAACTCGGCCGGTACCTGAACAATCGCGCACCGTGCCCCCGCCTTTTCGGCGAGACGCTTTGCGTTTAGCGAATATTCTTCGCCCTCCCGGTCGTGATCCGGCCACAAGCGGACAATCCGGCCACTCAGCGGTTCGAAGTTCGCAAGATGCGCCGCCTTTGCGCCGCCGGATGTTGTTGCCACGATATGATCGGGAAACATCGCTTGTGCGGCCTCCGCTGTCTTTTCTCCCTCGACAATCAGGACGGGTGCCTCGGGGCGCTTCGCGATTTGGTCGACGTTGTAGAGGGAGCGCGGTGCGCCGGGCCATTTGGCGCGCCATTGCCGCGTTCCGTCCGGCGCCTCACAATAGGCGAGCGGAATCGCCTTCGGACCACCGGCAAACCGGCGAACATAGAACAGCGTTTGCCCGCTTTCGTCGCGGTAAGCAAAGACGTGCGAAGGCTCGCCATAACGCCAGTCGTGGAATGCGGCGGCCGGTGCGTCCAACGGTACGGGCGTGATCGGCTGGAAGTCGTCCGATGCACGCCTGACAGGTTCAGCGCCTTTCGTCTCCTGCGGGGCCAGTGGTGCAAACATTCCACCATTGACGTGTGCGCCTCCTGCCGTCGGCGCATTGTCTGTCCGTTTCAGAAAATCAGGAATTGCCAACGGGTCGTCGCTACCGGTTCCACTGGCGTCCAGGTTGTCAGTCACGGCGACACTCCCAGCATTTCGGCCAAACGCCGTGCGGCGGCAGCCTGTCCAAGCTCGGCCAGATACGCGGTAAGGCTCACAACGTCTCCGCCTTTGTCGCCAGTGGCGAAGTCCGCCCATTTTCCAGAGCGCAGGTTGACCTTGAAAGAGCCCGGTGTTCGATCCGGCCGGCGCGGATTGCGCGCGATGTATTCGGCACCGACGGCTTTCCCGTCGGGCAGCCAGCGCCGGAGGAGGGTCGGAAGGGCGGACAATGCCGCCCTGTTCACGGCCTCAAAATTGACTAGGGAGCGGCCTTGAGCGGTCATCGGTCACGCAGCCTCAGACGCGGCCTCAAGGGCCTCTAGCCACTGCTGCAAGGCATCCGCAGGGATGAGCGTCCGGCGACCGCACTTCACGATGCGAAGGCGTCCGGCGCGGATTTCCTCATAGGCTCGCGAGCGGCCGATACCGGCTACGCGGCAGAACTCGGGGATCGACAAGGCGAGTTTGGGAAGATGATTCGCTGACATGCGCTGCACTCCGTTAAAGGGTTTCGACGTGTGCAACGTTGCATCGGCATCCGCCGCAAGTCGGACGAAAATCGAAGTGCTTAGGCGAAAATGAGCTTAGGCAGGGGTTTTCGGCCTCGCCGAAAATTGGGCCTAGGAGTTATCGGCGACTCGGGCGAGCGCGCCTGATCGGCCTTAAGGCAAAAGCCTTAGCTCCTACCGCCTTAAGCCCTGTGGGTTGCCCGTTTCGTGTCGTCGGGTCGCCAAACCGAGCCTAAGGGAAATTCCGCCGCACGGGGGCCTAAGGGAAATTCGGCATCCAACGCTAAGGAAATACGGGATGCTGGCCTGAGGGCACGCAACGAGCCGTGGGCGGTATTCTCTGGAGATTGTTTAAGGCTCGCGCCCGGAAATTGCCTTGAGGGAAATTCGGCGCCCGGTAAGTACGGAACACCGAGGTATCTGATAGGGGCCGCTATGGCTGTTTGCCCGCCGGAAGATTCAGGTGCGGCTTAAGCTTGGAATAGACCGGCTGCACTCTGTCCCGGATTGTTGAATCCGACGGCGTATCGCCAAATTCCGCCATACACCAATCTTTCATCCGGTTTTCCATTTCGGATTGCGATAAGGGAATTCCCTCCACGTGAACAATTTCCGCGATGGCTGCGTAGAATCTTCCCCAATCGTACTTTTCGGGGCGTCCGCCACCTTTTTTCGGTGCCGGTGCCGGTGCGGGATTCTCCAGCTTTGAGACAATATAGCCACCGCGCTTCTCAGCGGGAAATTCGACGGGCGCCGGCTCGGGAAATTCCGCCAGTAATTTATCCGTTGAAACTGAAATGTTGGAATACCAGCCAGTCGGCGACTGAGCTTGGCTGGAATCGAACGAGACCCCCCGCAGAATCCAGAAATCGGCTGGAATTGGCGTGTCTGGTGTCCCGGCGGGCGGATAGTCCCATTGCCATTTCCACCAGTCGGTGCCTCTTTCGGCCAGCAGTGGAATTATTGGCGTCGTGGACAATCTGCCGTATGGCTCCAATTTCCCCTGCGTTAGTCCGGAAATCAGCCTTGCTTTTGCCTTTTCGAATTCGGCATGGAAATCCACGTTCGCTTGCATGGTCTTTTCATGGTCGTACTCGCCGTCGCGAGGTATCCAGCCGAGCGGGTCTTTATCTCGGTCAAAGTCGACATCGGGATATTCCACGTCGGCGCGATGAAGCCGAAAGCCGGGCCGATAGTCGTAAACCGGATATTCATCGAACTGGACCCAGCGCAGAGCTTCCATGAGCGAACAGCGCTCGGGAATTCTCAGCGGGAAAAGGACCTGACGCATACGGGCGCTCCCCTGCTTTTGTAGGCGTAGCCCCCCCCTGTTAGGGGCGCCCTGTTGCCTTTGCCGGCTGTATGGCGACGATGTTGGCAGGCTTGAGAAGCCCGAGCTTGGGCGCCAGTCTGCGAATGGTGTCGGCCACGAATGAAGGTGCCAGATGGGCGTAATGGCGCTCCGTCATTCGGATATCCGCATGACCGAGATTGTGGGCGACGACTTGGAGGGGCGCGCCCGCTGTCACAAGGTGCGTCGCATAGGTATGCCTGAGGATATGAAAGCTCACTGGCGGATTAATCCCAGCGGTCTCGCAAGCTTGCCGCAGGGGGCGGAATTGGTTGGAATGCGCCCATGTTTCCCCGGCGGCGTTACGTAGGATGTATTCGCCGGCTGACCGGCCCAACGTAACGTTGGCGAAAAACGTCTGGCCTTCGTCGGCCAACACAACGTAACGAGGCTTGCCCGACTTACTGGTACGAATTGCCACCGTTCCATTCTCGGGGTCGAAATCCGCCGCTCTCAACGCGCACAATTCACCGTACCGGCATCCCGTATAGAGCGCCGCTTGGACCATCCGACGGAAAGTCGGCTCGCAAGCATTTGCCAGTCGGCGGCATGCGTCGTGCGTCAGGTAGCGGACGCGGGGCGCGCTTACGTCGCGGAAAGGCTTGACGCGGCGCCAAGCATCGTCGCTCGACACTTTGCCGTCGCGCCAAGCGTAGTTGAGTGCCGCCTTTAGAAAGGTGAGAACGCGATTAGCCGTTGCCTTGCGCTGGCGTTTTGCATCGGAGATGCCGGGCGCTTTGCCATAGTTCTGCGGTCGCCCCTTGCGCGTGCGAAGGCGCGGACGTTCGGTGGCAATGGCTTCGTGCCACGCCCGAATCTTCGCCGGGGTAAGCTTGGCGACTTGGATAGGTCCGAGCTTGGGCAGGATATGCGCATTCGCGGCGTATGTTGCGGTTTGCAGGTCTTTGCGATGAACAGCGTACCACTTTACGTACTCGGTCCACGCATTCGTCACGGTGTATGGACCGTGATGGCCTTCACCCGCTAGCAAGCGGGCCTGAGAAGCGAACCACCCACGCGCCTTCCCTTGGGCTTGCGCAAAGCTAAGAATGCTGGCGCTGTCGGCGTCCTGAATGTCGTCGGCAGCCCCCAGCCGGCTGGTCGCATAGCGACCACTGCCGAGAAAGAATCGGGCTATCCATGAACCGGCTCGGCGACCCTTGTAGTAGCCGAGATGCGCGCCTTGGTCGATCAGCCGCCAGTAAGGCGCGGCACGCGACTTGAGGCGCAAGCGCGCCGCGCGGGTTTCGAGGTTGGTGTCGCGGACAGTGCGGGCCATTGTCGCGTCATGCTCCGTTTCTTATCGCCCCAGCAGGGAGGCCAGCGGGCGGGATGTTCGGTTGGAAAACTTCTCCAACTTTTCTCGAATATCCGTGGAGAAACGGGTGCGGACGGTGGCGTATTCCCCCACACCTGAAATCAATCGGATCAAAGAGTTATAGCGTCCGCGATTGTTCGCTTACATACGAAACGACGTGCTCTCACGGCGGGAACAGGGGTTCGAATCCCCGAGGGGACGCCAGCACAGCCGCTTCGCGGCTGTGCGAAGCGGCGCAGCGAATGCGCGGCATTCGCGGGAGCCGCTCCTGAAAATAACTGCGCTCCGCGCACCTTAGCCACAAGCCCTTGCACGCGCCTTCAGCGAGCCGCCTCATGCAGCGGCCCCAGGAGTGTGGTGGCGATCACGCGGATCTTGCGCCGCCGTTCGACGACATCAGCGCGGTGATCATGGCCTTCAAGGCTTCGACGTCCACCGGTTTGTGAAAGAAGGCATCCGCACCGCCGGACTTGGCGGTTTCGGCGTCGAGGCTGCTGCTGGCGTAGCCGGTGCACAGGATGCAGCGCAGATTGGGATTGAGCGCCCTGAGGTGCCCGATCAGCTCCAGGCCCGACATTTCCGGCATGGTCTGGTCGGTGACGAGCACGTCCCAGCCCTGCGGTCTCTGGCTCAGAACGTCGATCGCCTCGCGCGGCCGGGTGCAGATGGCAACCTCGTAGCCGGCCCGGTCGAGCGCGGTCGACATCATGTCACCGAAATGCAGGTCGTCATCGACCACCAGCACTCTCCCTTTGACCTCGGCGAGCGGGGCCTGTGAAACGGCCGGCTCATCGCGGGTCACGGCTTCGACGATCCCGCGCTCCGAACCGCCGTTGACCGGCAGGATGATGTCGAAGGTGGTGCCGGCACCGGATCGGGTCGTGACGACGATGGCGCCCTCGTGGGAGAGAACCAGGCGCTGCACGACCGACAGGCCGAGTCCGGTTCCTCGGCCGCGCGGCTTTGTGGTGAAGAAAGGATCGAAGATTTTGGCAAGCTGCTGGGGCGGGATGCCCGGGCCTTCGTCGCGAACGCTGAGCACGAGGTAGGGTGAGCTTGGGCGCAAGGTGCCGATATAGCAGCGGCTTGGCTGACCGGGGTCCACGGCCCGATCAATCCTCGGCAGCCCGCGGGGATCGCTCGCCTGGTCGATCGCTATCGCGCGGATCCGGAGCGAATCGCCATCCGGGAAATCGACCGCGTTGTGGAAACCATGCTCGATCCGCAGTTCGGGCGGTACGCCACCAATGTCCAGACGGAGCCATTCGGGATCCTGAATGTGTCCTGGGACGGCAACATCAGCACTTTCTCACCCGAGCTGCTCGGCGCCAGTGATCCGCGCTTCGGCACCTTCCTGTTCGGCAGTGTTGCTGGCGGCTCCCTGGCTGGAATCGCCGCCAGCCCGAAACTGCAGCGGGTTGCGCGCGAGATCAGGCGGGGTGTCACGCGCTGCCGTCAGGTCTGCCCGTACTTCTCGTTCTGTCGCGGCGGAGCGCCGGCCAACAAGCTCGCCGAGACCGGCCGCTTCGATGCGACGGTCACCGGCTTCTGCACGGTAACGCAGATGATCGTCGCCGAGACCGTCCTGCGCGGACTGGAGCAGGACCTGACGGTAGCGCGCGCCTCGTAGCCGTCCCGCCTGGATTTCAGACTTTGGTCGGCGTGAACGTCGCCAGGATTTTCGAGGCGACGAGGTTCGCGTCTTCGTCGGGCCCAACCCGCACGGCCTGGAGCTCCCGCAAGCCGACCGGTATCCGGTGTTTCTTGTCGCGCTCGATAACCACCGGCACCAGGGGCTTCTGCATTTTCAGAAGCGTGTCGGTTTCCAACGTCACCCACGGACTGTCACTGTCCGACACCAGCACGACGCCGGCTTCAGCACTGCCGATCATCTCCAGTGTCTTCGTCATGAAGTCGCTACCGGCCGGGATATCGGTTTCAGTCGATATGACCTGGACATTCCGTTTCAGCAGCGCCTTCCTGACACGCTGGGCGAAGTGGCTGTCGGCTAGCCCGTAGGACAGGAAGACGCGCCGTGGCGCGGGCGCGTCGGCGTCGCCGCCTTCGTTGAAGCCCATGTCCAGTCTCAGGTAGTGGCGAAGCGAGACGGGCTTACGCCTGGTCTTGAACGAGACGCGCACGTAGATCATGAACTCGCCCCAGCCGGCCGACTTCAGCAGAAACTTACTTGCTCGATCGGTGATGACCCGAGTCGGCTCGGGGAAGGTCTGATGGAGTTGGTATCGGACGCTGTCGATGCTGTCGAGCTCCGCCGTGTCGCCATCGAGCCATACCCGCCAGCTCCAGTAGTTGGTCTGCTTGGGGTGCGGCGCCACGTGCTGCTTGATGGAGAGGGTCATGGTGTCACCTTCGTTAACCCGACCTGGACCATTTGCCGAGCTGCGGCCGATGTCCAGCGTTGGCCGGCACAACTGACGTCGAGCTCGATCAGGTGATCCGGCCCACCGATGCCCGGCAAGGCGACGGCAAGCGCGTTGGCCTCCCGGTAAATCTGTGCCGCGTCGCGCCATTGCCCGAAGTTTGCCTGTGCTATCGATCGATAGCGGACCTTTATGCTGTTCGGATCGCTCATGTACTGCTGGATGATTTCGGGTTGCGACACTGCGACCTGGAGTGTCGCCCCGGCGTCGCGCTTCCAGGCTCCCAGCTGCCTCACCAGCGCGAACATGGCTTCGGCCTGTTGCGTGCGTGTGAGCGATATGTGTTCCCGACCCGCGTACATGCTATTCCAGCTGACGGCTTTTTCGACCAGTGCGATCGCCGGCTTCCCCACCGACACTGCATGGCCGAATTCGCCCAGCACCCAGGGGTGCGTGATCCACTTGTCTTTTTCCTTGCGACGCGTGAAGAGGGCGATCAGTCCGTCGGCCGCTTCGATCCTCTGCTTTACCGCCGCCTCGAGTTGTTGTCCGCCCAAGTTCCGGCCGGCCAGGGGGCGAGCGCCTATGGCCTCGATGGCATCGTTGACAGCGTTTACAAGAGAGCGGTCTCGCTCACTGAACGATGACGCGACAAAAATGCTCTGCATCCTTATCCCCCTCGGGCACCTTCACCCGAACACCGTGCCGCAGCCGCGGTTAGGTCTTGCCGGCCGTCATCGCCTGATGCCGGCGCATCAGCTCGATCTCGATTTCCGCCGCCCAGGCCGGCGCATCACCGCGCGTCTCGCGCGCCTCGCGGATCAGACGCAGATTGCGTGCCGTAGTCTCCGGGGCGAACGCTTCATCGCCCAGCACGGCCAACGCGTCGCCGAGCGCTTCGCGGGCAGTCGCCTCGTCGCGCTGTAGCACCGCGATCTCGAGGCGCGTGGCATGGTCCCAGTAGTCCGGCTTTCCGGCCGCGATCCGCCGCTCCACCGCATAGGCGACCACGGGCAGCAGCTTCAGGCGCCGCGGGTCAGGCGGGTTGCGCAATTCCATGAGAGTCACGGCGTTGATTCCCGGAAATGCATCGCGCGGATCGGCTTCGAAGCCCTTGAGGTAAGCCTCGATGGCTTTGCGCAGCAGACCTTCTGCTTCGGCGGTGCGGCTGGCTTTGGCAGCCGCCTCCCATCGGTCCTTGTAGATACGTCCCAGAAGCCCGTTGGTCTCGCTGCTCGGGCCGCGTTCGTCGATCAGGGTCCGCAATGAGGCCTCGGCTTCGACGCCGCGGCCGGCCCGGTTGAGCGCCAGTGCCAGCTGCTCGCGGATCATGACGGTCCTGGCCAGGGGCTTGGGCATGACGCTGGCAAGCGCGATCATTGCCTCCCAGGCCTTGACCGCGCGGTAGGACAGGAAAAGATCGACAATGATCCCGGTCTCGATAGCCGCCAGGTCGCCCAACTGCGTCTCCACCGTGCGCAGCGCCGTGACGCCGCGGTCGCGCGCCTGCCGCAGCTCCTCGCGCCAGCGTTCGCTCGTGGCCCGCTCGCGGAAGAGATCTGTCTTCAGACGTTTGATGTCCGGCGGCCCATAATCCTCGAGGAGCTGGAACACCGGGCTATCGGTCGTCGGCTCCTGACACATCCTCAGCCGCTTCGCCAAGGCGTCGACATCGGCGGCGGCCGCGGCCGGCTGGCCGGCTGCATCGAGCGTATAGGGCAATGCGCGCAGTGGCGCGACATCGAACGGCAGCCGCACCTCACCGGCGAAGATCAGGACAGTCGCGTGGGGCCGCACCGCATGGCGCACGCCGAGTTCGTAGAAGACGTTGGCGTTGGCCGTGGTCAGATCGGCGACCGCACAATCGCACAACATCAGGCGCTCGAACATCGGCTTGTGGATGATGCCGCCCACCAGCTCCTCGTCGGCCCGGATCGCCTCCATCCCCGCGGCCTGGATGGCCGGCGCGATGACCTGCCTGAAGACCGCGTCAAAATCGATCGTCTTGCCGCCGGCATCGAGCTTGCGGCCGAACGGCATGAGGACGAAGCAGAGCGACTTGCTCATGACGGGCTGTCGATGACGTCAACCTTGCCGCTGAAAATTCCGTCCAGCAGCAGGACGGCGGCCTCATCTCTGAGGAAACCGGCGGCAGTCCTCGCCTGCTGGTACATCGATCCGATCTCCCGCGGCTTGGGCTTCGGCCTGGTGGCCAGCGCTTTGCCATAGAACGCACCAGCGCCTGCGCGATCGCCCAAGTAGAGCAGGGCCTCGCCCCGGGTGGCAAGACACCAGTGCGTCTTGTCGCCGGACTTGCCACAGTGGTCCTGGGCCTGTTGGGCATAGCGCCGGACGGCGCGGCCGTCCTTCTTATAGGCGAGCGCAAGGAAAGCGCAGTTGATGGCGTGGTAGTAGGCCTGCGCGTGATCGCGGGTCTTGACCGCTTCGCGCAGTGCACTGGTGTAGAGGTCGATGGCGCGCTCGGCGTCCGCCTTGCGCCGTTCTTTCAGCCAGCGGCGCTTCAGTCGCCCTGCCAGAACACCCTTGGCGTCGAGGCTGGAGCGTTGCTCGGTCTCCAGCAGCGCCAGCGCCTCCTTCCCGCGGTTAAGGCTTTCCAGCGCCAGGGCGAGGGTGATGCACGCCTCGTCGTCGATCCGGTCGGCTATCGGGTGGAGCTCCTTGACGACTTTCCGGAAGTCCCGGTGCTCGAGCGCCAGAGCGGCGGCATCGCGCGCCGCACCGTCACCCCTGCGCAGAAGGCCGTGGACGAGAAGCTGGAAGCTCGGATGCTTGGTGTTTGCGATATGGACGATTTCCAGATGGTTGCCGGCCACGACGGATTGCTGCTCCGGCGCAAAGCCTGCGTGCACCGAATCGCTGGGCACGAACTCGTCATTGGCGCCGGCGACCGCAAAGGTCTCGGGGGGCGAATCAGGCTGAAACTGCGCCGCCCAGCGGCTTCGCAGATCGGTGATGAAGTCACCGCCCTTCACCATGTCTGCCGCCTGCCTTTTCAAGAAGGCAGCGAAGCCGGACGCCTTGCGCAAGCCGCCGCTGGGCGTTCCGTACATGAAAAGATGCGTCACGCGCTGGCGCAAATCGTCGTGCTCGACCAGCGCCCGCTGTGCGACCAGGCCACCCATGCTGTGCGCGACGAGCACCAGCGGGTGGTTGCCTGCCAGCTCGCCCAGGGCGCAGCAGGTATGGAGCTCGCCAGCCAGGCGGGAAATCGGCGCGTCGGCGCTCCAGATGCCGACGATATCCGGAAGAAATCGCGATTTGTAGGTGATGCAGGCGAGATCGAAACCATCGAGGCTGCGCTCCTGGGGGACGAGCTTGAGGAAGCTCTCCCAGGTGCCGACGCCGCCCGTGAAACCATGGACGAACACGATGGTCGGCCGGGATTCCGGTCCAGGCCCCCGGCTCCACGACAAAGTCGGTGACGTATCATTCGCTGCCATCTTGCCCCCCGTTTCTGAATCACCCGAACGATTGCGGCGTGCTGTGCCCGGCCGTCGTGGCGGCAACAATCCGCCGGGCTGGTCGACCGCGGACATATCGAGCCCCGGGAGCGCGCCGGCATAACACGTGGATCATGATGCGCGCGCCAAACCGACGATCGGTTGCACGGTTGCTCCCCCCTCGTCACTGTCAAACGGGCGATTAACGGACCCAGCCCGCGGCCACACAGCTATCGCAATATTAGCATAACACCAACGACCTACAGCGGTGAGTGGTGGGCCGCCGGTATGTCAAGAACGTCGCTGGCGGTGCTCGTCACGAAGATCGTTTGATGATCGGCAGCATGGAAATCGCCTGGCCTGCGCACATGGCCCAGCGAGTGGCGCCGTGTCAGGCCGCAGCCAGCCGGACTGTTGAGGGCAGCCAGGGGCGGCGCTCCGGCCGTCAGTCGACCTTGATGTTCACCTCTTTCACCAGTTTGCCGAACTTGGCGTAGTCGCTGGTGATGCGCCTGGCGAACTCCTCGCGGGCCGAGATGTAGGGCTCGAGCCCGCCGGCCTTGTTGTACTTGTCCTTGAGGTCCGGCTGGGCCAGCGCCTTGGAGGTTTCGGCATGCAGCCGGGCCAGTATGGGCTCCGGCGTGCCGGCGGGTGCAAAGAGGGCCAGCCAGATGCTGTTGCTGTAGCCGGGATAGAACTCGCCGATGGTCGGCAGCTCGGGGAAGCTGGCGGAGCGCTTCTCGCCGGTGACCGCGAGGGCCCTGAGGTTGCCGGCGCGGATCTGGGGCGCGGTCGAGGAGCCGGCAAACATGGCCGCGACCTCGCCGGCCACCGTGGCGGTGGTTGCCGGGGCGCCGCCGCGATAGGGGACGTGGACGAGCTCGATGCCGGCGCGCTGCTTGAGCATCTCCATCGAGAGGTGGTGCTGGCTGCCATTGCCGCCGGAGGCATAAGCCAGCGGCGGGCTGGTCTTGCGGGCGTAGTCGATGAACTCGGCGAAGGTGTTGACCGGTATCTTGGGATTGACCGAGAGCACGAACTCGTTGGCCGCCACGGTCGCCACGGGCACCAGGTCCTTCATCGGGTCGACCGAGACTGCCGGATAGAGGTGGGGGTTGATGACCACCTGGCTGTCGGCGATCAGGGCGAGCGTGTAGCCGTCGGCCGGCGACTTGGCCAGCATCTCCACGGCGATGACGCCGTTCGAGCCGGCGCGGTTCTCGACCACGATCGGCTGGCCGAGGGACTCGTTCAGCTTCTCGCCCAGGATGCGGGCCGCGATATCCGGCGCGCCGCCGGGCGGGATGGGGATCAGAATCTTGATCGGCCGCGCCGGGTCTTGCTGGGCGGCGGCCGGCAGTGCCGTGACCGCGAGACCGGCGAGCAGCAGGACTGCAAAGGACCTGGAGAATCGCCTCATGACCGTTTCCTCCTGGGTTCGGACCTGAACCGGAGATCAGACCTTGAAGCGGGTCTGGACTTCCGGCGCGAAGAGCTCCTCGGCACTCATCTTACGATGGCTGACGCCCTGCTCGTAGGCGTATTGGGCGAAGGCCTCCAGCGTGGTGCGGTTGGCCTCGATGCCGTAGGGCCAGAAATCCTGGCCCAGCAGATCGCGCGACAGCTGCGTGTGCTCGGCCATCCAGGGGATCGGGTAGTAGGAGGCCGTGATGTCGGTGAGGCGGCCGAGGCTGCGGTTCTTGGCGGCTTCGAAGGCCTTGAACAGGTTCATGGCGATCCAGCGATGCTGCTCGTAGGTCTCGCGGCGCAGCGCCACGACATGCATGATCGGATAGATGCCGGTCTTCTTCCAGTAAGGCAGCTCGACGGCGCGGTAATCGTCGAACAGGCGCCGCAGGCGCTTGTCACCGGCGGCAAAGGGGGCCGGCGGCCTGGCCGAGAGGATGGCGTCGAGCTCGCCCTGCAGCAGCATGTCGGAGAGGGTCTTGTCGCGCACCACGGTGAGCCGCAGCCCCTCGGGCAGTTTGAGCACGACCTTCTCCACGCGTCCGGCCTCGTTGACGCCGCCCTGGTGCCAGTGCACCGATTTGAGCTCGACGCCGTGCTCGTGCGCCAGCATGCCGCGCGAATAGACCGAAGCGGTCTGGGCCCATTCCGGCAGACCGATGCGCTTGCCCGCCAGATGCTCGGGTGCGGTGATCCTGCTGTCGCTGCGCACGTAGATCGAGGAGTGGCGGAAGACGCGCGAGGGAAAGACCGGGATGGCGATGAACCCCTTGTCGTCCTGGGAGGCAAGGGAGATCACCTTGCCGAAGGACATCTCCGAGACGTCCCATTCGCGGAACTTGGTGAAGCGGTAGAAGATCTCCTCGATCGGCAGGGGCAGCACCGTCAGGTCGATGCCTTCCGCCCGCACCGATCCGTCCAGCAGGTCACGGACGTGGTCGTAGGGGCCAATGGCTATGGTCAGTGGAAGATTGGGCATGTTTCCGGACCTGCTAGGATGAGGAGGCAGACTAACAGCATTGCCGGCAGGGCAAAATACGAGCGCGCGCCGGAATATCCCGGCCGGGCGGGCCGTTATCCGCACCAGGACAGGGGCCGCCGGCCCTGTGACCCTATTTCGGCCATCAAGCCCTGCTATATTTGGCTTACCTGACGACGGACCCCCTTCATGGCTCTTCCGGTGATCGCCCTCGCTGCCCAGCCTGTCTCCGCCCCCGACGCCGTCGATCCGCGTCGCCGCTGGCGGCTGCAGCGTCAGGCGATGGAAGCGCAGAGCCGCCGCTTCACCCGGCGCGGCGTGCGCGGCACGTCGGCAGTGCCGGTGATTACCGGTCTGGCGGAGCCCCTGCTGCGGCTCATGGGCTGGCACCGTCGGGGAGTCCGCAATTCTTTGGCGCTGGGCGTCAGCGAGGTCGAGCTGTTCTTTCCGACCCTGCCGCCGGCCTTCGACGGCTATAGGATCCTTCATCTGACCGACCTGCATCTGCGCCGGCTGCCGCGACTGATGGATCGCATCATCGAGCGGAGCGAGGGGCTCGATTTCGACCTGGCGGTCGTCACCGGCGACTTCCAGACGCGCAGCTGGCCGGCACCGGGGGAGGTCGCCGCCGATATGGGGCGTCTGGTTGCGGCGCTCGGCGCGTGTGATGGCGTGCTCGGGGTCCTGGGCAATCACGACACGCACAGCATCGTCGGGCCGCTCGAGGCCGCCGGCGTGCGCCTGCTGATCAACGAGCGGATCACCATCGCGCGCGGCGATGGAAGCATCGGCATCACGGGTCTGGACGACGTGAACCGCTTCTACACGCCGGATGCCGAGCAGGCGCTGTACGACCGCCCGTTGGACCAGTTCTCTCTGGCGCTCGTGCATAGCGCCGAGATGGCCGATATCGCCGCGTCAGCCGGCCATGCTCTCTATCTTTCCGGCCACACGCATGGCGGCCAGATCTGCCTGCCGAATGGACGGCCGGTGTTCACCGCTCTCGACAGCCATCACCAGCTTGCCGCCGGACAGTGGCAGTGGGGCGGCATGCTGGGCTACACGTCACGTGGTGTCGGGGTCGGCCAGAGGGCCCGCTTCAACTGTCCGCCCGAAATCGCCCTGCTGCGCCTGCGCTGCGAGCCGGTTCCGGTCCCACCGACTTAGGCGGTCAGCAGCAATTTCTGCAGATCGAAGCTCTCGTCAGCCGCCTGTTCGGGGGTCGGCGAGCGCCCGAGCACCAGCAGCTTGCGTCCCAGCATGTGATCGGCGGCGCGGTTGACCGAGTCGATGGCGATCAACCGGTTGTCTCGGAAATAGAAGATCGAGAAGCGGCGCTGTCCCGGAGAGCCGCGCATCACATGACGGTCGTGGCCCTGCACCAGCCCGACCATCTGCAGCTTGATCTCGTACTGATCGGACCAGAACCACGGCACGGCGTCGTAGGGCTTCTCAAGGCCGGCGAGCGTGGCGCCCGCGGTCTTTGCCTGATCGATGGCGTTCTGCACCGATTCCAGGCGGAGCAGCTGGCCGGCAAAGGCACTCGGGTGGCGCGTGCAATCACCGGCCGCGACCACGCGTGGGTCGCTCGTGCGGGCCAGGCGATCGACGAGCAGGCCATCCTGGCAGATGAGACCGGCCTGGGCGGCGAGTTCCACGTTCGGCAGCACGCCGATGGCGACGAGCACGAGATCGGCTTCCAGGCTTTCGCCGTTACCCAGGATCACGGAGCGGATGCGGCCTTCGGCGCCACGCAGTTCGCGAACACCCGTACGCAGACGCAGGGTCACGCCCCGGGCGCGATGTATTTCGGCCAGGAACGTCGCCATCTGCGGCGAGACGCCGCGGGCAAGCAGGCGGTCCTGCGCCTCGATGACGGTCACCGACTTGCCCAGGACCGCGGCGACCGAGGCGAGTTCCAGGCCGATGAAGCCGCCGCCGATGATCACGATATGGGCGGCCGCGTCGAGCCGGCCGCGCAGCCGGTCGGCGTCGGCCAGGGAACGCAGGAAAAGCACGCCATCGAGATCGGCGCCCGGCATCGTCAGGGGGCGCGGACGCGTGCCCGTCGCCAGCGCCAGGCGGTCGAAGGCGAGCTGCCCGCCGCCAGCCAGCGTGATGCGGCGGGCGGCAAGGTCCAGGCTTTCCGCCCGCCGGCCCAGCAGCGGATCGATACGGTTGTCGCTGTAGAAGGCCTCGGCGCGCAGGGGCAGGGCGGCGGGGGTGAACTTGCCGGTGAGGTAGCCCTTGGACAGCGGCGGACGCTGATAGGGCAGGACCGGTTCCTCGCTGACGATGCGGATCGGCTCGCCGTAGCCGGCCTCGCGCGCCGAGGCCGCGATCTGCATCGCGGCGTAGGACCCGCCGACGATGACCAGACCGTCGCTCACAGCGACTGCTTGTCGGGAATCCGTACGGTCAGGCCGTCGAGCGCTGGGGTCATGTTGATCTGGCAGCTCAGCCGGCTGTTGGGCCTGCGCTCGGCCGCGACGCCACTCAGCAGGTCGCTTTCCGAGAGGTCCGGGGCGGGCACCCTGTCGGCGAAAGCCGGGTCGACATAGACGTGGCAGGTGGCGCAGGAGCAGCACCCGCCGCACTCGGCCTCGATGCCGGGCACGTTGTTCTGGATGGCGCCGAGCATGACGCTGGTTCCTTCGGGCACCTCGACCCGGCGCTCGCTTCCATCCTTCAAGACATAGACGACGGCCGGCATACGCACCTCATCGGACAAGCCCGAGCGGAAAAAAAGAGTGTCTAGCACTTCACCGCTTCCGGGTGAAACCCTCCGCAAGCATGCCCGAACGACGCAGCGAGGCGATCATCGAGGTCTGCAGCAGGTGCTGGTAGGCCAGATCCCGGTCGCCGGCGATGCGACGCCATTCGTGGAGATTCCGCCGGCGGATCTCCGGATCACGCTCCTCCAGCAGCTTTTTGTTGCGCGCCGTCATGGCGTTGATGGCGTTCACCGCCTCCGGTTTGCGCTGGGTTTCATAGGCGTCGAGCAGCCGCTCATCCGCCCGGCCGTGCCAGACAGCGATCAGGCGCTCGGTCAGGCTCACGGCATCGTGAAGCCCGCCATTGAGCCCCATGCCGCCCAGCGGATTGTTGAGATGGGCGGCGTCGCCGGCCAGGAAGGCGGGGCCTTTGCGATAGGCTGCCGCGACGCGCTGGCTCACCCGGTAAATCGCCTTGACCAGCACCTCGTAGGGCTCGGCGCGCGGCAGCAGGTTCTGCAGGCTGGCCTGGATGCGCTGCTCCTGCACCGCCTCGTCGGGCTCGAGATGGGGATCGACCGGCGTGACGAACCGCCACATATCCGGGATCTCCAGTAACAGATACCACTCCACCGGATCGGCGGTGTAGTTGACCGAGCAGATGTCGGGCATCGCCGTCTTGAAATCGAAACGCGTGCCGGCGACGAGAAAGTGCTCGGGATAGGTGAAGCCCTCGAACTCGATGCCCAGCGCCTTGCGCACCGTGCTGCGCCCGCCATCGGTGCCGATGACGAAGTCGGCGTCGATCGTCTCTTCCCCGCGGGCGGAGACGACCTTTACCCGTGCGCCGTCACCATCCGGCGTGATGCCGGTGACTTCGTGCCCGAAGCGCAGCTCGACGCCGGGAATCTCCCTGAGGCGGTCATAGGTCCAGCTCACGAGCTTGAACTGCTCGCATTGCAGCCGGTAGGGATGGCCGGTGTCGTTCTTCAGCAGCGAGAGATCGAACTCGGCCACCCGGCCGGCCTGGCGGTCACGATACTGCATCACCGGCGCAATCAGCCCCATGCGGACCAGCGCCTCGGCCGCGCCGCATTCCTCCAGCAGGTCGAGGGTCGGCGGGTGGAAGGTCGAGGCGCGATAGTCGACGACCACGCCCGCCTCGCGCTCAAGCACGGTCACCGGCACACCCGCCCGGGCGAGGATCAGGGCGGTGAGCGCGCCGACCGGGCCCGCACCCGCGATAAGGACGCGATCATGCTGTCGTTTCATGGCGTGGAGCGGAAATTATACGAGCCGCCGTGATACTGTCGACCGCCTGGCGTGAGGTGGATCATGGCCCGACCCCGGCTGACCTTCAGCCATCTCGGCATCTTCGTGCGCGACCTGACGGCGATGGCCGATTTCTACACCAGCCGTCTCGGCTTCACGGTGACCGACCGTGGTGCGCTGCCCGGCGTCGACCTGGTCTTCCTCAGCCGCGACCCCGACGAGCACCATCAGATCGTCCTCGCTTCCGGCCGGCCGGCGGAGCCCGGGTTCAATGTGGTCAACCAGATCTCCTTCCGGGTGCCGTCGCTGGCGGACCTGCGAACGCTTCATGGCCTCATGTCGGGTGACAGCCGGGTGACGGAGATCCGCCCGGTGACCCACGGCAACGCCTGGTCGGTCTATTGCAAGGATCCGGAGGGCAACCGGCTGGAGTTCTTCGTCGATGCGCCGTGGTATACACCGCAGCCCTATCGCGAGCCGCTCGACCTCAAGCTTTCCGACGCGGAGATCCTGGCCCGCACGGAAGCCGAGTGCCGAAGCCGCCCGGGCTTTGCCTCGCGCGAGGAATGGCGTGCCGGGCTGGTCCGGCGGATGGGGGCCTGAGATGCGGGGTCAAAGAAATTTCGCTTGCCGGCAAGAAAAACTAAAAGGACAAGGTTCCCGGGGTCGACCATAGAGGGCGCATGGGCCGTCGCTTACCTCCGCTCAACGCGCTGCGCGCGTTCGAAGCGGCTGCACGTCATCTAAGCCTGTCGCGCGCGGCGGACGAACTCAGCGTCACGCCGGCGGCCGTCAGCCATCAGATTCGCACGCTCGAGGACCATCTGGGCGTGCCGCTGTTCCGGCGCGACGGTCGTTCGCTGCTGCTGACCGATGCCGGCCAGGCCTGCCTGCCGGGTATCCGCGAGGGGTTCGAACGCCTGTCCTCGGCCATCGACGAGATCGATTCCCTGGGCATGGCCGGCGTGCTGACGGTCAGTGTCGCGCCGTCCTTCGCCGCCAAGTGGCTGGTGCCCAGGCTCGACCGTTTCCAGGCCAAGCACCCGGAGATCGACGTCCGGGTTTCGGCCTCGATGCAGGTCACCGACTTTTCTCGCGACGATGTCGACCTGGCGATCCGCTACGGGGCCGGCCGCTATCCGGACCTGATGGTCGAGAAGCTGCTGGAGGAATCCGTCTTTCCGGTGTGCAGCCCGGGCCTGCTCAAGGAGAAGGGCGCGATCGAGACCCCGGAGGCCCTGCGCCATCACACCCTGTTGCACGACGACAGCCCGGATAACGACGAATCCTGCCCGACCTGGGCCATGTGGCTGAAGGCGGCCGGGGTGGAGGCCGACGCCTCGCGCGGCCCCCGGTTCAACCAGTCGAGCCTGGTCATCGAGGCCGCCGTCCTGGGCAAGGGGGTGGCACTGGCCAAAGCCACCCTGGCGGCCACCGACCTGGCCGAAGGCCGGCTGGTGAAGCCCTTTCCGGTCAACGCCCCCGTGGGGTTTGCCTATTACGTGGTCTGCCCCAAGGCCAAGCTGAACCTGCCCAAAGTGGCCCTGTTTCGCGACTGGGTACGGGACGAGGCGGCCGCCGACTGACCCCGCAGAAAATCTAAAAGAACCCGTTAGAAATGATGCCGTGCGCTCTGGCGCACACTACGTAGCATCGGACCATGGTTAGTCTTGGCTCCGAGCAGATACAGAATTATCGCGACCAGGGTTTTCTGGCCCTGCCGGGCCTGTTCGCTTTCGACGAGATCGCTTGGGTCCGTGACGAGGCGCAGGCCGTTTCCCTGCGCTCGGCGGCCCGCGGCTCATGGCTGGACGAGGCTCCCGAGGGGACGATCTACGGTGCCGATGGCAGCGAGGGCGTCTTTGGCCGTCTGGCCCGCCATCCGCGGATCCTGTCGGCCGTTCGGACCCTGTTGGGCGACGACCTCTACATCCATCAGAGCCGGCTGCTGACCTGGCGCGCTCCCGGGCGCGCCGAGGGTCGGCTGGCCCGCGACTTCACATCCTGGGCGGCGCTCGACGGGTTGCAGGCCCCACACGCTGTTACCGCGGCGGTCCTGCTCGAGGACGCGGCCTACGAGCCGGCCCTGAGCGTCGTTGCCGGTTCGCATCGTCAGGATGGCCTGTCCCAGGGCGGCTCGCAGAGGCTGGTGCCGGTGGCCGGCGGTATCGGTAGCGTCGTCTTCTTTGACGCGAACCTGGCCTACGTGCTGGGCCCGGCCGGTGATCGTCCCCATCACCGCCTGTTCCTGGTTTCCTTCAACCGCCTGGGCAACGAGCCGGTGCGCCCGCGCGGCGCGCCATACTCGGCTTCCAGCGCGTGTATTCCGGTCGCCGAGGCCGACGACAGCCTCTGGCCGGCACCGTGGTGTGCGGCCGGCTGATTTTTCCCTGACCCTCAGCACTGTGACGTGACGTCTCCGCCAGAACCGGCGGGACATACTGCTTAAGAGCAAGACCGATGGATTACCTGCCTCTCTTCGTCGACCTCCGCCAGCGCCGTGCCCTGATTGTCGGGGGCGGTGAGCAGGCGGCGCAGAAGCTTCGCCTGCTGCGCAAGGCCGGTGCCCGGGTGACGGTGATTGCCGTGGCACCGGTCACCGAGATCAGCGATCTGGCGCAAACCGGCGAGATTGCCCTTGAAGGCCGGTCTTTTGCGGCAGTGGATGTCGAGGATTGCGCCGTGGTGATCAGCGCTGATCCCGCCAGCGATGAGGCGGTCTCGGCGGCGGCCCGCGCCGCCAATATTCCGGTCAACGTCGTCGACCGGGCCGATCTGTCGAATTTCCTGGTTCCGGCGATCGTCGATCGCTCGCCGATCGTCGTCGGGATCTCGTCGGGCGGGGCGGCTCCCCTGCTGGCACGTCTGCTGCGCACCCGGCTGGAGGCCTTGCTGCCGGCGCGCCTCGGCGAGCTCGCTGGTTTCGCCGCCCGCTTCCGTACGGCGGTACGCGGGCTGATCGGCGACGCACGCGGCCGGCGCCGTTTCTGGGAACGCTTCTTCGACAGCCCGGCGGCCGAGGCCGTGCTGGCCGGTAACGAGCGGGTGGCGCGCGAAGCCATGCTGCCGCTGCTGAACAGCAACGCGGCGCCGGCGGAGAACGGCATCGTTTACCTCGTGGGCGCCGGGCCTGGCGATCCAGACCTGCTGACCTTCCAGGCGCTGCGTTTGATGCAGCAGGCCGATGTCGTCGTCCACGATGAGCGGATCGGCTCGGAAATCCTCGATCGCGTGCGGCGCGACGCCGAGCGGATCCAGGTGGGCAAGACCAGGAGCCAGCCGGCGCTGTCACCGGACGAGATCAGGCAGCTTCTGGCCGAGCAGGCCGGTATGGGCAAGCGGGTGCTGAACATTCGCGTTGGCGACGCGCAGACGGGTGGGCACGAAGAAGCCGACCATCTTCGCCGTCGCGGCGTCGCCGTGATCGTAGCGCCCGGCATTGCGGCCTGGCCGCAAGCCGAAGCCGTCCGGGTGCGCGCATGATCAAGAGCAAGAACCTGAGCGGCGCGCAGGCTGTCACCGCCAATCGTCTGGCCAACGGCGCCGTCGTCTTCCTGACGGCTGACAGCCGTTGGTCCCCGCGGGTGAATGACAGCGCGGTCGCCGGGGATGCCGGGACGGCGGCGGCGCTTATGGCGATTGCCAACAAGGCGGCCGCTGACCAGATCGTGGTCGCTCCTTATCTTTTCGAAGTGAGCGTCGAGGCCGGCGCCGTGCGCCCTCTCAGCGCCCGCGAATCCATTCGTGCCGCCGGGCCAACCGTCGAAGAACGGGAGCCCGTGTCCCTGGGGTAAACACAAGCCATGTATGTCTACGACAAATACGATCAGGCCTTTCTCGAAGAGCGCGTCGCGCAGTTCCGCGACCAGGTGCGCCGGCGCCTGGCTGGCGAGCTGAGCGAGGACGAGTTCAAGCCGCTGCGCCTGACCAACGGTCTCTACCTGCAGCTCCATGCCTACATGCTGCGGGTGGCGATCCCCTACGGCACGCTGTCGACGGCACAGCTGCGCCAGATGGCACACGTGGCGCGCCGCTATGACAAGGGCTTCGGCCATTTCACCACGAGGCAGAACATCCAGTATCACTGGATGAAGCTGGACCAGGTGCCGGACGCGCGGGCCGATCTCGCCAGGGTGCAGATGCACG
>SXGS01354952.1_pt1 | contig 24093 bp, 20 predicted proteins | sample 3174681 | NCBI WGS metagenome assembly SXGS01 (sample SAMN11356861, study PRJNA531348) | freshwater metagenome | isolation source: freshwater sample F1-80 | place: China: Fuxian Lake, Yuxi | collected 2017-12-25
GAAGACCGTTATCCCTCGGCGGAAATTCGGGCCGGGGGGAAACCGAATCGAGGAGATCAAGATCCGGTTGAAGGTCTCGACCAGGAAGGCCCGGGGATCTCCTGCCGTTATCGTCTTCAGTCCGGTTGCTCGGATCCTATCGAGATCGGTGATCACAGCACTCATCTTCCCGATCACGGTATTGAGGAAACGCGTCGAGGCGCGAACTCGTTCGTGGGCGTCCGGCGGCACCTCCGACAGCACGGCCTCCTCGAGGGCCTCGGCGGCGTGGTTGTGGTTTTCGGCGGCATAAAGGACGAGGGGCTTCGAGCCTCCTCCCTCAAGTCGCCGCTCCAGCCCACGGGCCAGAATGCGGTGAATGCTCCCGGGGCCGTCGCTCTTGTAAAACTGAATGCTGGGGACCGCGGTGGCAATCTCCGAGGCTTCCGCCACGGCCGAGATCAGCCGTTCCCTGTCGGTCGCAACCGCAGGATCGACCATCTCGACTGGCCCGACCTCCACGGGCTCGATTCCGGCTGCATTCGCCACATTCAGCTGAAACTTGCCACCTTCCTCTCGCACGGATCGCACAACGTCGGGCATTACCTCGGCAATCACCACACGCCTGAAATTGCCGGACCTGAACGCCTCCAGGGCGAATAGCCCGGCCTGGATGGGGCCAAAGCCGAAACCGACGAATGTGAGGGGAACGTTTGTGCTCATGGCTTCCGACAATTGTTGATGACTCGTCCGATAAGATGCGTCATTATCAGACCTCCCCGTGAGCCATCCATCGGGTAAGAGTTGAAATCTGGAGTGAGAAATGAGTTGCGAGGCGAGAAAACTCTCGCTTGGCTTGGGAGGCTACGCATGATACAGCCGCTTTCTGTTGTTGTCTTGGCGTTGCTTCCGCTCTCTCTGGAGGGTGGCGTGCGCTACCATGTTGTTGATGGGGCGGGTCAGGCGATCCCTGCGAAGCTCACGGTATTGACCGAAAGCGGGGAAGTGCCCAGGCAACTTTCCGTGAAAAGCGACAACGTGCAATGGGCGGCTCGAGGCAATGTCATCTACACTTTGCCGAGCGAAGCCATAATTCCGCTCCCAGCCGGGAGGTACAAGGTCGTTGTCTCTCATGGCTTTGAATGGTCGATCGCCGATGTCTTGCTCGAGGTGCCGGCCAAGGGGAATACGGAGTTGAAGGCAACACTGGAGCACGTCGTCGATACGCGGGGCTGGATCTCCGCCGACATGCACCTCCACACCCTCACTTTCTCCGGGCACGGTGACAGCAACGTGGAGGAGCGGATCATCACTCTTTGCGCCGAGAATGTCGAATGGGCCGTCGCCACCGACCACAATCACATCAGCGATTACTCTCCCCATGTGAGGAAACTCGGAGCTGAGAGGTGGATCCGCACGACGCCAGGCAATGAGGTCACGACAACGATGATCGGGCACTTCAACGCATTCCCGTTCAATCCGGAGAAGCCGCCAGTGGACTGGAAAATCACTGATCCACGGGAGCTTTTTCGCAGGATACGTTCCGAGGGAGCCGAGGTGATCCAGGTCAACCATCCAAGATCGGAGGCAGCCCGGGGCGCCTATTTTCGGGAGCTAGATATTTCACCTTTCACCGGCGACAGCGGGAATCGTGAAATGTCGCATGCGTTTGACTCGTTTGAGGTAGTCAACGGGAACAACCTTGCGGGGTGGGTCTATCAGCCCGAGTTCGGCACCGGGAAAGACCCAAAGTGTGACAGCTCCGTACGAGACGACTGGTACAACTTCCTCAACATGGGGCTCACCTTCACCGCAGTCGGCAACTCCGACTCGCACGACGTGGACTCCGTGATTGGCGGCTGTCCGAGAAATTTTGTCCGCAGTTCTACAGACGACCCCTCGACGGTGGACCCCCGGGAGCTCATGGCTTCGGTTCGATCCGGGGCGCTCTCCGTCTCGAGTGGCATCTTTGTTGAAGCCTCCTGCCCCAGGAGCCCGCCGGGTTCACTCGTGGTGCTTGCGCCTGCCGGGGCCGCTGGCGAGGCCGCCAATGAACACCCTGCCGAGGTGGAGATCGCGATTCGTGTTCAGGCCGCCCCCTGGATACGGGCCGATCGCCTTGTAGTGGTTGCGAACGGCGACGAGGTCAGCGTCACGAAGCTGCCGCAGACGGAGCCGCGCAACGTGCTGCGTTATAAGGGGACGTTTCGCGACAGGCCGACGCGCGACACCTGGTATGTCGTGATCGCGATCGGGGACGAAGCGCCGGTGCCCGTTCAGCACGAGACCGCTTTCCCCCTCGGCTTCACGAACGCGATCCGGGTTGATGCCGACGGAGACGGATACTTCACGCCGCTGAGAGACCAGGCCCGGAAGCTCGTGGCCGAGGGATTGCGTGGCGGAACGTATCCACCCCAGCTCGGCCGAGAGTCCGCCATGTTCCGCAGGCAGGCGGTCGGCGTGCTCGGCGAGATTGGAGTTGAGATAGCCAATGGAGATGGCGTCGTGCGGCTCTTGAGCGCGCTCGCTGCTGACGACGACGCCAGGGTACGAGGCGGTGCGATGGCCCTCCTTGCCAGGCGGCCCGAGCGGACGGCCCTTCTCGCTCTCCTCGGCTTGCGAACCGCCGCTGCCGATGGTGCGGAGCGAGCCCGTATCGATCTGAATCTCGCTCGTGCGGGGCACTTCGCGGCCCTCAGCGACTTCAAGCTCGTCTACGATCGAGCCAGGGGCATCGACCGCCACGGCTATCGTCGGGCCATCCTCGAGCTGGTACGAAAGACGTCACTTGAGGGCTGGAATGTGGCGGGTCCTTACCCGTCCCCATCCTGGCGCGAAGGGCTCCTTTCCGAGTATCCGCCCGAGAGCGCGGGAGCCTCGGACTCCATCGTGTCCTGGAGGCCAACGGGCAGGGACCAACGAGGGAATCTTAACTTCCGTGAAACCATGGATCCTCGTGAGTTCGCAGTGGCTTTCGCCCGGTTGAAGCTGGAGGTTCGCGAGTCGCTCTCCACCAGCATTCTGATCGAGAGCCGCAATGCGCTGCGAGTCTTCCTCTCGGGGACGGAAGTCTACCGCCAGGAGCCGCGCAGTGAGTCCGATGCTTCCCTTGAGATTGTCCCTGTCACGCTGCCGAAGGGTGACAGCGAAATTCTCCTGAAAGCGCCGGTCGAGAAGGGGGTGTGGGGGGTCGTGCTTCATATTGTCGACCCGCAATGCCAAATCTCCCCGAGGGTGCCCTGAGAGCGCAATTGTCGACTCGCCGCCCAGGAGGCTACATCGCCGGAGGCGCCCGGCACCCAGCAGGCGCCGAGGAGGGGGTGAGGTCGGCCCAGGCGGGAACCGCGAAGCGGTCGCCGGCGACGGCCGCGTGTCACGGCATCGTTGGGGAACGTCGTCTCCCCCCGCAATGAAGGCCCTGAGCGGAATCCTTGAAAGAGCCGAGATTTTGTGGGCGATCCAGTGGTTTGGCCGCCGGACTTGCACCACGGGCGGACGAGACCGTGCTTTACAGATATTGGGAGGGTCTATAGAATCGGGCTGTGTTTCCGAAAGACTGAAAAACGCGAGAGAGTCACACCCCGGGTCCCTGGCACCGTAAGAATTTATCTTGAGAGCTGAGCCAGCGTTGTTGGCTCACTCTGTTGAAACTTGCCCCCTCCTGCAGAGGGCAAATGGAAGAATGTTTTTTGACATTGCTCTGCTTGGGCCCCTGCGTGGCTCATTTCTATTTCTGGGAAGGGATACAGATTCCATGAGAATTGCTGCTGCGTTGCCGCGATCGTTGGTTTGTGCCTGTGTACTTTGCTGGGCTGCTTCCGGCCTCTACTTGAGCGCCCAGGAAAAGGTCATCGCCGAAGGCGAAGACATCAAGTACTTCAAGGGAACTGAAGATCCACCTGCGGAGTGGGTTCAGCCCGACTTTGATGACTCCGGCTGGCTCGATGGGCAGACGCCGATCGGTTACAGCAACGACCTCCCCTACAAGACCACGCTGGCGGACATGCAAAAGACCTCCACGCAGGCTGGGTACTTGACCTTCTACACCCGTAAAAAGTTCAATATTGCTGATGTTAATGCCGTGAAATCTCTGAAGATCTCCTTCAAGTACGACGATGGTTTCATTGCGTACATCAACGGGGTCGAAGTTCTCCGCAAGAACTTGCCGGGGGGCGCAGTGAACAAGGACACGCCGGGACAGGACCACGATACCAACCCGGTTTTCGAGGAGACCACTTTCGGTTGTGACAAGCTGGCTTCTGCGAATCTCAAATCCGGTGACAATCTCCTTGCCGTCGAAATTCACAACAGTGGGCTTGAGAGCTCTGACTGCTCGTTGTCCTTCGAGGTCGAGAGCGTCACAGCGGTTTGTCCGATCAGCTTTACATGTGAGTTGAACACGCGAAATCAGGTGATTCTCCGATGGAGGAGGCCCGTGGTCATCACTTACAGCGCGCTTGCGCTCTTTCGCAACGACGTAAAAATCGAACCGGGGCCAACCAAGGCAGCGACGTCCTTCGCAGACGTGGCTCCGCTTCAAGGGCTGAACACCTACCGTCTGGTCGCGACTGCGTGTGGCGTTGAGTGCGGCCTCGCTGATCAGCCGACCTGCAGTGTTGAGGTCAGCCAAGGTGCTGGAGATAGGTTTCGCCGGGGTGACGCGGACGACAACGGCGCAGTCAATCTGACCGATGCCGTGAGGCTCCTCGGGCACCTCTTTCAGGGAGGAGCAGCGCCTTCTTGCCCGGACGCGGCGGACATGGATGATGATGCGGCGCTCAAGATTACCGACGCCGTATACCTGCTCGCCTCGTTATTCCGCGGCGGTCCCGCGCCACCACCACCGGGCGTCGAGGCCTGTGGTGCTGATCCGACGCAAGATGGGCTCGGCGCTTGCACGTACACGAATTGCAAGTGAGCGCAGTTGGGATCTTGGGGCGCACGAAGGTGACGGGACGGACCCGAGGCTCTGCCCTGTTGCCTGGGTGCCCACTGTTTCTGGTGCTCTTTTCTGCGACCGCTGCGCGGTCTGACGACTGGGCCGAGTGGCTGGGTCCTACCCGCGACGCTGTATCGCGCGAGACAGGCTGGGTCAAGGAATGGCCTCCATCGGGACCGCGGCGCCACTTCCAAAAGCCGATCGGTGAGGGTTACAGTGCTGTCTCGGTGGCCCTCGGGCACTTGATCCTGTTCCACCGAGTCAAGGATGAGATCGTGGTGGAAAGTCTGGACCCGCTCACCGGCAATGGACGTTGGCGCCATGCCCACACGACCGACTACTCCGACCGTTACGGCTACAGCGGCGGTCCGCGGGCCCAGCCGATCATCCACAGAGATGCGGACAAGGCCTGGGTTTTCACTCTCTGTCCCAAGGGCGTGCTCACGGCGTTGGAGCTTGAGGGGGGGAAAAAAGCGTGGTCGAGGGACCTTGAGGGAGAATTCAAGCTTGAGACTAACTTCTTCGGGGTCGGCGCGGCGCCGCTCCTCGAAGGTGAAAAGCTCTATGTGAACCTCGGTGGAACCGAGATGGGTACGGGCTTCACGTTTGCCATCGACAAGCGGTCGGGCGAGGTTGTTTGGAAGTCACCCACGGACGGCGGCGCCTACGCAGTGGCCAGGACAGCCGAGATCGACGGTGCGCGGCATCTTTTCATCTTTCACCGGGGCGGCCTCTCCTGCCTTGATCCGAAGGATGGTCGGGAGGGTTGGAAGTTTCCCTGGCGCTCTCGTAGCTCTGAATCGGTCAACGCCGCCACGCCCATTGTCGTTGGCGACACACTTTTCTTCTCCGCCACATACGGCACGGGAGGAGTTGCTCTTCGAGTGAAGAAGGACACCTACGAGACCATCTGGAAGGACGACCTGAACGCCCGAGAGAAGTCACTCGATACGCACTGGGCCACGGCGAACTACCTGGACGGTCACCTCTACGGATTCAGCGGACGTCACGAGAATGCCTGCGACCTGCGCTGCGTGGAGCTCAAGACCGGCAAGGTCCTGTGGAAGTGGGAGAGCTACCTCGGTCGCGGGTGCATGATCTATTCAGACGGCCATTTCCTTGCTCTTGGTGAACGAGGCGACCTTGCGCTTCTCAAGCTGTCGCCTGGAGGCCACGAGGAAGTGCGTCGCCTTCCTGGCGTTCTTCAACACCCCGCCTGGACGCCACCGACGCTGGCCCACGGGCTCCTCTACCTCCGCGATGAGCGCAAGTTGATTTGTCTGGACCTACGTCAGGCGGGAGCACAGCAGTAGACGCGTCCCCAGGGGTTGTTCGGTCGGATTCAGGCCTGACGAAAGGACTCGCGAGAAGCGGGACCGATGACGGAGCGTTCGGAGATTGCGCTCAAGGGTTTCGACAATCCTGACGGAAGGTTAATTGTCGTTCTTGTCAGCAGTCTTACCGTTGCTCTCCACGTCTTCCGGGGGCAGCGGCTTGGCCTTGATCGGGAAGGCCAGTGAAAGCGTGAGGCTAATGCCGAGGATCGCCACGACAACGGCCAGGGCCACCACTGGCGGCATCTTGAACCAGTGCTCGATCAACATTTTCACGCCAATGAAGACGAGAACGAAGCTGAGTCCGATTTTCAAGTAGTGGAACTTGTCAAGAAAGGCCGTCAGAACGAAGAACATGGAGCGTAGGCCCAGGATTGCGAAGACGTTCGATGAAAACGCGACGAACCGGTCGCGCGTGATGCCCAGAATGGCCGGAACGGAGTCGACAGCGAAGACGATGTCGGTCGTCTCGATTACAAGCAGGACAAGGAAGAGTGGAGTCGCAAGAAGGCGGCCCTTCTTCACTCCGAGGCGGCCACCCAGGGCAGTGTTGGTTCCGATGTCGCCCTGGCCCTGTACCCTGCTGCCAGAACCTTCCCGGGCTGCAACTTCCGAGAAGGGCTCCCGTACGAAGAAACTCTGCCCGTGAAAGCGGTCCGTCATCGGCAGAAGTTTTCTTGTGATGCGTACGACCAAGCTTTTTTCCGGGTTCATCTCGTCGGACTTGTGAAAGAGGAGCTTCAGTCCGGTGAAAACGAGGATGGCCCCAAACACGTAAATTAGAAACTTGAACTGCTCAACAAGCTCGATCCCGACGAAGATAAAAACCAGTCGAAGCACGATGGCGCCAAGGATGCCCCAGGAAAGGACGCGAGGCTGAAATTCTGCTGAAACGCCAAAGTAAGAGAAAATCACCAGAAAGACGAAGAGGTTGTCGACGCTCAAGTTCAGCTCGACAAGGTACCCTACCAGAAATTCGATGGCGGCGTTGGGGCCCCGCCAGAGCCAAACACCTCCGTTGAAAAGAAGTGCCAGCGAGATCCAGGCAATCACCCACAGGAGGGCCTCTCTCACGCCTTTCTTGTGAGCGTGCCGGTTTGCAAAAAGGTCCACCGCGATCGAGGTGCACACAATGACTGCGAAGATCAGCCAGAGAAAGAGTGGAGTTTCTGGAGGAAGCACTGCGGCAGGCTCCACCGAAACCCCGGCGACTTGCCCGAACAGCGGAGGTAGAGCCAGGAGGGCTGCGAGGGTCAGCAATGTAGTCTTGAGGTTCATTCGATGTGGGGAGGTGGATAGAACGGGATCACCAGCGCAGTAGAGTAGTCATCACCACTGCGCGCATCCACGAAATTCGACCCGAGGATTCCGGGGACTTTTCGGCGCTTCATGCGCCCTTGATGATGAAGCCCATCTGGCGAAGCCGGGCTGCAATTTTGGGCCGATGATCCCCCTGGACTTCTATTTCCGATTCCTTGCCCTCAGTCTTTACTGTACCCCCGGCACCGCAGAGGGATTTGAGCATTCGAGCAAGGTTTTCGGCGGCGTCGCCTGGAGCCGAGAGGCCCGTGATCACGGTCACCGCCTTGCCGCCGCGCCCTTTTGTCTCGAGGCGGAGTTTGAGCACTTGACTCCTGGGCGAGTGTGCCGTGGAGTCCAGGTGCTTCGCCGCTGCGGTGGGCTCGATGTTCCGGGGATCGGTCGAGTAGACCGGCACGGAGTTCGGGTCAATTTTGCGCAAGCTCATACTTGGTCTTTTACCAGAGTCCGTCCGTCTGTCCCAGAGGTTCCCATAAGGACCGCAAGATGAGCTTCGGCTTCAGCGTGCCGAAGGCAGGTGCCGAAAGGAGGGCAGGAGCCGCCCTCTCCGCTCGTTCCTGAGGGACAGGCTTGCGTGTGTCCACTCAGCCTGGAGCCTGGTTTCATGGCAAAAATCGACGCTTTCTTTCGTCTCATGAACTCACAGGGGGCGTCCGACCTCCACATCATGTCGGGAGGGGCGCCCTGCCTCCGTATCCACGGTGACGTCGAGCCCATCAAGTATCATGAGATCGAGAACGACGAACTGCTCGAGATGCTTGGCGAGATCACCCCCGAGCACAAGATGAAGGAGTTCCAGGAATCGGGGGACGTGGACTTCGCTTACGAGCTGCCCGGGGTGAGCCGGTATCGTGCAAACTTCCTTCGCCATGCCAACGGCGTCGGTGCCGTCTTCCGGCAGATTCCCGAAAAGATCTTGACGATTGATCAGCTGGGGCTTCCCACGATCGCCCGCCGTTTCGCAAACGATGGAGAAGGGTCTCGTGCTCATCACGGGCCCAACAGGCTCGGGCAAGTCGACCACGCTTGCGGCGATCATCGACTATGCCAACCGCAACCGGCGTGATCACATCATCACGATCGAGGATCCCATCGAGTTCAAGCACAAGCGCGTCAACTGCATCATCTCGCATCGGGAAGTGGGACATCACACTCGAAGCTTCGCGACTGCTCTTCGCGGCGCGCTCCGCGAAGACCCCGATATCATCATGGTCGGCGAGATGCGTGACCTCGAGACGATCACGCTGGCGCTCGAGGCTGCCGCGACGGGGCACCTTGTTTTCGGAACGCTTCATACGCAGAGCGCCACCAAGACGGTCGACCGGATCATCGATGTCTTCCCGACGGACGCCAAGGAACAGGTCCGCACGAGCCTTTCCGAGTCGTTGAAGGGCGTGATTTCGCAATCGCTGCTCAAACGGATTGACAACAGGGGACGCATAGCCGCTCTTGAAATCCTGGTGGGCACACCAGCCATGGGGGCAATGATTCGCGAAGGGAAAACACACCTGCTCCAAAACGTTATCCAGACGGGCAAGAAGCTTGGGATGCGGACTCTGGATGACTCGATCGAGGAACTGCTCCAGCGCAAGGTCGTCTCGTCGGAGGAGGCGTTCGAACGTTGTGTCGCGAAGGAGCGGTTCGTGAAGTACCTCTCGAGCATTCCCGAGGAGTGGCAGGAGGTCCTCTCGAAGGAGAAAGCGGAGGAAACTTCAAAAGCGAACTCACTCAAACAGGCTCGTCCCGGTTATGCGACAGCTCGCTGACTCTCGAGGGGGAGAATCAGAATGAATCCTACAGAAATCCATGCTGCGTTCGCCACGACGTTGAAGGCATATCCCGGCGCCTCGGACTTCAATTTCACCGTCAACAAGGCCCCGCAGCTCGAGGTCAACGGGGATTTGCGGGCCATCGACTTTGGGCCTTTTCTCGGGCGCCTCACGGCCGATCACACGAAGGCTCTGGTGAGTGTTGTGACGGGCGATGCCAGGGGCCTCCGGGAAACGCTAGAGAAGAGCGGATCCTGCGACTGCGCCTATGCCCTCCCCGATGGCACCCGCTTTCGAGTCAATGTCTTTGTCTCCCGGGGTAGCTACTCGGTGGTGATGCGCGTTCTTGCAGCCGATGTGCCGTCGCTCGAGAGTTTGAAGGTCCCTGCGATTCTGGGGGAGATTCCGGGGTTGAAGAACGGGATGGTGATCGTGGCCGGGGCCACGGGGTCGGGAAAGTCGACCACACTGGCTGCGATCATTGACGAGATTAACAACAGCCGCCCCGTTCATATCGTGACCCTGGAGGATCCGATCGAGTTCGCGCACAGGCACAAGCGCGGAACTGTGAACCAGCGAGAGCTGGGTACCGATTTCTACACCTTCTCAGATGGGCTTCGCTCTGCGCTTCGCCAGGCCCCGAAAGTGATTCTTGTCGGCGAGATGCGCGATGCCGAGACCATGGAGATTGGCATCAAGGCCGCGGAGACGGGTCACCTTGTCTTGAGCACGTTGCACACCATTGACGCGGGACAGACCATCCACCGTATCGTCGGCATGTTTGCCCTCGAGGAACGTCAGCTTCTCCGCAGCCGGCTTGCGCAGGTGTTGCGCTTCGTGGTAGGTCAGCGTCTCCTGCCAAGGCAGGGAGGCGGGCGAGTCCCGGCGCTCGAGATTATGGGTAGCAGCTTGCGGACAAGGGAGCTAATCCAGCGCGGCGAGGACGGAGAAAAGACCTACTATCAGATCATCGCTGATGCAAGGGCCAACGGCTGGCAGACCTTTGACCAGCACATCTGCGAGCTTTTTTCACAAGAGCTCATTTCGGCCGAGGTGGCGAAGTCCTATTGCTCGGAAATTTCCGCAACAACGAAGGAGATTGATCGCATCCGCTTGACTCGCGGCGAGGACACCTCGGGTCTGGGGCAGCTCGAAATGGCGTACGTTCGGAAGATAAAGCAGGTCTGAGAATAGTCACACGATTCGACCGGGAATTGAACACAAGAGACTCGGACTGGAGGCTTCGATATGGGACTCTTCGGCAAGGCAGATGACCTTGGGACGCTTCTGAAAAAAGTGGAGGCGGTGACGAACCCCGAGGCAGGGGAGCTGCCTGCGTTACTGGAGCTGATCAGCGTTCATCCAGAGTTCCAGGTTGATCGGCAAGTCTGGATGCTGACCCACGATAACCGCAAGGTGCGTGAGTTCGCCGCCGCGCAGGTGATGGCGAAACAATCACCCGCACTCACCGATCGAGTGGTGCGAGAGATGGTGGGCAAGCCTTCCATGGTGAGGCAGCAGCTGGCCAGGCTCGTTGTGGCCTTGGCACCGGAACGTCTCCAGGCTCGTCTCGGTAACCTGGTTCACTCCGGGAGCACCCCAGAGAAAGAGGTGGCGCTCGAGCTGATCGAAGCTCACCCGAAGTGGCAGGGTTTCCTCTCCTACCTGAAAGCGACGCTGCAGGACCACGAGCCAAGGATTCGCCAGCGTACCGCACGAATTCTCGCGAACGGTCTCGAAAATTGCACGATCTTCCTCATTCTCAGAGAACTGATTCACGACGAAGATGAGGTCCTCCGTCACGTTGTGATCGAGGCTTTTTCGAGGAAGCCGACGGGTGAGATCGTCGAACCTTTCTTCGAGCGGCTTGCCCTCGAGGGCCCCGAGCTGAGGGCGGTCATTACGAAGACGCTCAGTCACCTGGCGCGCACTCAGCAGGCACAGATCGAGGAGCGTGTTCTGCCAATGCTCGGCGATGAGAACTCGGCGATCCGCGACATCGCCGTCCGGCTAATAAGCGAGATGCCTGACAGAACGCGCGTTCTCAAGGCTTTCTTGATTCACTGTCGCACCATCGCTTGTTGGCTGAGGGAAAGGAGCATTGAGAGTCTCTCGAGGATCCGTGATAGCCTGCTCGACCCATTGATAACGCTCATGCAGGATGGCGATGACGACCTGCGTGTGAACGCCATGATGCTCGCCAGCGGCTCACGGCATCCCAGCTTGCTCCCTCTCGTGAAGGAGATCTTCCTCGGCCAGTCCGACTGGTGGATTCGTAGCCTTGCCGCCGACCTTCTGGGGCAGTATTCCGAGGAACAGGTGACGGACGTCTTGAGCTCAAGACTCGACGACCCGGATCTCAAGTACAGCGTCATATCGATTCTGGGCAAGCAGGCGACTCCGCGGGCGCTGGCGTCACTCTTTGAGTGCATGGAGAACCCGCAAAGGGGTGTGCGTCTGGCGGCATTGAACGCTGTCAAGGAAGTACAGACTCCGCTGGTGGCGGACGTCATTGCCAACGTTGCCAGGAGAGACTCCGACCCGGATGTGAGGGAAAAGGCGTTTGAGATTCTCCAGGGCTTCGGCGACATTGGAAAACGCGGGGTCCAGGAAATCGAAGCGCAAAATCTTGATGTTGCAAGGACGCTACGGTCTGCGCCGGTGGAGCTCCTGATGGCCAACGAAAGCTTGAACTCCTAGCAGAGCCTGTTGGCGCAAGAATCTCTCGGCTGTCGTGCGCCTTCGGGTTGAAGCTTCCGTGTTGTCGCCGAAGCGGGGTTACCTCACCCGGCGCTCGCGGTTCCGAATAAAGTCAACGAAGACCGTCTGCTCAAGGCGGTCTATCGACGAGAAGAACGCGCGACCCTGGTTGACTCGGGTGAGGTCTTCCACGAACCGTACGAGCAGGGCGTCGCGGGCGAGCATGAAGGTTGTGATGGGGATTTTGTGGCGGCGGCACTCGGCAGCTTCGTCGAGTGTTTTCGCGACGATCTTGCGGTCCAACCCCATCGAATTGAGATAGAGATGGCCCTCCTCGAAGAGGGCCGAGGGCTTCCCGTCCGTGATCATGAAGATTTGTTTCGTGGAGTGTTTCTTGCGGACCAGAATTTGTCGTGCGAGCTCCAGGGCTGCCTTTGTGTTCGTGTGATAGGGTCCCACGCCGACGTAAGTGAGGTCCCTTACGCTGATTTCCCGCGCATCGTCGCCGAAAAGAATCACGTGCAGCGCGTCCCTTGGATACCGCGTCCGGATGAGTTCCACGAGCGCGAGCGCGACGCGCTTGGCTGGCGTGATGCGGTCTTCCCCGTAGAGGACCATGCTGTGGCTGACGTCCACGAGGAGTGCTGTCGCGACGCTGACGTGCTTCTCCGACTCGAAGACCTGAAGATCGCTCTCCTCGAGAGGTGGCAGGGCCGAGCTATCTGCGGAGCTCCTGGCCACCCGCTGGAGGGCCTGCTGGTAAGACCTCACGAAATCGATCTCCGAGATCTCGTCCCCAAATTGATACGGTCGCGTCTCGGCGAGTCGTTCGGCTCCGCGACCGGGTAGCGGTGTTCGGTGATTGCCCCCCGGACCGCCTTTCAAGTTCGAGAAGATCTGGTTGAGGGAATCGGCGCGTATGAACTGCTCGCCCCTGGGTGTCAATGAGCGGCCTTGCGGGCCCGTGACAACAAGCTTTTCCTGCTCAATGCGGCGCTTGAAGTCTTCGAAGGTGAGATCCCCGTCAAAGAGCCCGAATTTTTCCCCGATCATTTCCAGGATTTCGAGCGCACGGGGCACGTTGCCGTCCTCTTGAACGAGCAACGCTGCGAAGAGGCGGCGCAAGAGCTTCAGGCGATCCTTGCTGCGAGCTGGCTCCTCCCGCCAGTCGAGGTAGCGGATCTTCACTTGAGGCCCTCGAGCATGACTCCCAACATGTCCGAGTAAGACGCCCCCGTTGCCGCGTCTTCCTTCGCCACGAGCGAATGCTGGTGCAGGCCTTCGAGCACCAGCTCCATCCAGAGGGCGCGATGGGTTTTTGATTCCACACCCAAGTACTTCGCGACGACGGCGGCAAGGCCGGGTACAGCCTCGAGCGATCGACAATAGTCCGTGTCGCTCATGGTGTCGCATAGCTCACACTTGTTGCCGGTAGAGAACCAATCGAGGATCGGCTTGTAGCAGTCGGATTTAAGCTTTAGCTCGGGCTTTGACTTGGGTCCATGACGCGTGCGTTGTTCGGCGCCTTCTCGCATGGCATCGGGGAAATAGCGATCGAAGACGGTTCTGCAGGCCATGCCGATCAGGTGGCGCGTCACCTTGACGGCGCCTTCCTGCTCGCCTTCGTATACGAGCTCGAGCTTTCCCGTGATGGCGGGAGCAACGTGGATGAGATCCACGATCCGTGGTACGGGTGCAGCGCCGGGCTCATGGATGAGCCGACGCTCCACTTGGCTCACCAGGATCTCTCGGGCGGCGATGGGGAGGCGCGCAGACACGCCGGATTTCTGATCGACGTATTCGGACTCTCGTCCCCGAAACGCAATCTCCTCCAGAATCTCGGAAATCAGATCGGGAACCTCGACCCTTGGAATCGTGTTGCCACGATCGCACCAGGCATCCCCCTGCGAGATCGCGCGGGCATTTTCGAGCGTCCTGGGATAGTGAGTGAGTATTTGCGAGGCGATGCGGTCCTTTAGCGGTGTGATAATGCTGCCTCGGTTCGTGTAATCCTCGGGGTTCGCGGTGAAAACGAGTAGGATGTCAATCGGGAAGCGGACGGGGAAGCCTCGAATCTGGACATCCCGCTCCTCAAGAAGGTTGAGGAGTCCCACCTGAATCCTCGGCGCGAGGTCAGGCAGCTCATTGACAGCGAAAATCCCACGGTTCATGCGGGGAATGATGCCGAAGTGGATAACTCTCTCGCTCGAGAGATCCAGACGCTCCCTCGCTGCCTTGAGCGGGTCGAGGTCGCCGATCAGGTCCGCCATGGTCACGTCGGGTGTCGCCAGCTTTTCACCATACCGGGCGTCTCTGGGGATCCACTCGATCGGGAGGTCGAGACCCTCGATTCTGGCTCTTTCACGACTCTCCGTGGTGATGGGGCACAGTGGATGCTCCTGGAGGGGCGAGCCTGAAATGGCCGGAGTTTCCTCGTCAAGGAAGCCCGTGAGGAGACGGCAGAGACGCGTTTTCGCCTGTCCCCGCAGGCCGAGAAAGATTATGTCGTGACGCGCTAGCAGCGCATTGACGACCTGCGGCACGACGGTGTCGTCGAATCCCACAATGCCCGGAAAGAGTTGTTCGCAGCGCCGGAGCTTTTCGATCAAATTTCTGCGGATCTCGTCGCGGACGCTCAGGGCTGGATAGGCCAGGGGATCCAGTTCCCCCAGGCAGCGAGGCTTTGTTTTCATTCGAGGTTTACCGAACTTCAGAGATTTCGCAGTCTTCCAAATACGCCTTGAAGCCGCTTACTATAACGCCCCATCGGTGCCCTTGCCTGTACCGAGATCGCCCTGGCGCCCCCGGGGCAGCGGAGGATCGGAATCGTTTTCTTTGACAGGGCGGGTGTTGTTCGCTACGCTCTTTTTTTTTCCAGGAGGCGGCGCCTTGAAGGTTGCAGTCGTCATCCCTGCTCGCCTTGCATCCATTCGCTTTCCCGGGAAAGTGTTGGCCAGGGCGACTGGCAAGTATCTAGTGGAACACGTACACGAGCGCGTGAAGGGTTGTGCCGGGATTGATCGTGTCATACTTGCCACCGATAGCGAGGAGGTGCGCCGGGCTTGTGTCAGCTTTGGCGCCGAGGTTGTAATGACCTCGCCGGATCATGCTTCCGGCACGGACCGCGTGGCAGAGGTGGCGCGGGGCCTCTCCCACGATCTGATCATCAACGTACAGGGTGATGAGCCCCTCATCGAGCACGACGACCTACAACGACTTCGCAACCTCTTTGGCGACGGCGTTGTAATGACAACACTCGTTGCGCGGAGGACTGATCCTGCGGGTTTTGCCGATCCCAACATCGTCAAGGCCGTGGTTGCCGAGAACGGGAATGCCCTTTATTTCAGTCGTTCCCCGACCCCTTATTCGCCACCGCACGCTGCGGTCGTCGAATGGAATCAGCACATCGGCATCTATGCCTATCGGCGGGAGTTTCTGCTCATGCTGAGTCAGCTACCTGCGACCTTGCTTGAGAAGCGAGAACGCCTCGAACAGCTCCGGGTACTTGAGAACGGATTCAGGATCCGTGTTGGAGTGACGCCCCATCGTCATCTCGGGATCGACACGGAGGAGGAGTACTGTAGGTTCACGGAGGAATACTTGAAAGCGAACGCGAAAAGGTGTTAAAGAGTGAGGTCTTGAGCGTGGTGACTTCGAGTTTGAAGAGGAGCCTTGCTGGTGGGTGAGGTACGTTCCATGCCGCGATATATTTTTGTGACGGGCGGTGTAGTCTCATCCCTGGGGAAAGGCCTGACGGCAGCAGCCATCGGCCTCCTCCTCGAGCGGCATGGCCTCAGGGTCCGAATGCAGAAGTTCGACCCGTACATCAACCTCGATCCGGGTACCATGAATCCCTATCAGCATGGTGAGGTCTATGTGACCGAGGACGGTGCTGAAACCGACCTCGACCTGGGTCACTATGAACGTTTCACGAACGGCATGGTCAACCGTGACTCGAACTACACTACGGGCAAGATTTACAACTCGGTGATCTCGAAGGAGCGCGAGGGGCAGTACCTGGGCTCGACCGTGCAGGTCGTGCCGCACATTACCGACGAGATCAAGTCCTGCATCGAGCGCGTGGCGAGCGAGGACGTCGATATTGTGATCAGCGAGATTGGTGGCACGGTGGGTGACATCGAGAGTCTCCCCTTCCTGGAGGCGATCCGTCAATTCGGCCTCGAGAAGGGGCGCGACAAGGTGATGTACATCCACCTGACGCTGCTTCCTTACCTGAGTGCCTCGGGCGAGGTGAAGACGAAGCCGACGCAGCACTCGGTCGGACGTCTGCGGGAAATCGGCATTCTGCCTGACATGCTCATTTGCCGAACGGAGAAGTCGATATCCCCCGAACTGCGCCGAAAAATAGCTTTGTTTTGCAACGTTCCTGTGAATGCAGTGATTGAAGAGAAGGACGTTGATTATTCAATCTACGAGCTGCCAGTCATGCTGAAGCGGGAGCAAGTCGATGCGCTCGTCCTGAAACACTTTGGCATCAAGTACTCGGAGGCTGACCTCTCCGAGTGGATCGTGATGCTGGAATCGCTTCGCACGCCCAAGCTCGAGACCGAGATTGCAATCGTGGGCAAGTACATCGAGCTCACGGATGCCTACAAGTCAATCTACGAATCGCTGACGCACGCAGGCATTGCTCACCAGGCGCGGGTGAAGTTTCGCAAGATTCAGGCGCAAGACATCGAGCGGGAAGGTCCTGAACGACTCCTGGCTGGATCGAAAGGCATCCTTGTCCCTGGCGGTTTCGGCGACAGGGGAATTGAAGGGAAGATCGAGGCGATTCGATATGCACGAGAGCTTCGGGTTCCATTTTTTGGGATCTGCCTCGGGATGCAGTGTGCCTGCGTGGAGTTCGCCCGCAACGTGCTCGGCATGGAAGCGGCGCACTCGACAGAGTTTGCGCCGCAGACGAAGTACCCCGTGATCAGCCTTCTTGGCGAGCAATTGGGAGTGCTCAAGAAGGGCGGCACGATGCGTCTGGGCGCCTATCCATGCCGGATCGTGAGTGGAACCAGGGCCGCTGAGGCGTACGCGCAAGGCTTTGTTCAGGAGAGACATCGTCATCGCTACGAGTTCAACAACGAGTTTCGGGGCGCTTTTGAGCGGGGTGGAATGAAGTTTTGCGGCAACTCCCCGGACGGGAGCCTTGTCGAGATGGTTGAGTTGCCCGGCCATCCCTGGTTTGTCGGTTGCCAGTTCCATCCCGAGTTCAAATCGAAGCCTGTCCATCCCCATCCACTTTTCCGAGAGTTCGTGAGGGCCAGTCTGGCCCATCTGTGACCCATGGCTAATCCCATCATCATTGGCGGCGGCTCAGGTGATCAACCTTCAGACCCCAAGGTACCACATGGCTCGAGTACCGAATCCTCGCTCTGGGTCGATGAGGGCTGGAAGCAAAGAGCTCAAAAGGAGAAGGAGGGGCTCGCGGCATCGGCCGAGAAGGCAGAGGATGCAGGGGAGGATCGCCCGCTCCCGCCCGCTTCTTTTCTCGGGCTCATCGAGGAGTTTGCTGTGCGCGCGATGCTGGCTCTCGGGCAGCTTCGAGATCCGTCGTCGAACGAGGTTTACATAGACCTCGACGGAGCGAAGTACGTGATCGACACGCTCAGCGTCCTTGAGGAGAAGACCAAGAATAACCTCGATGCTTCGGAGGCTGCGACTCTGAAACAAGTGTTACACAATCTGCGCCTGACTTTTGTGCACGTCTCGAAGGCGGCTTCGTCCCGGGGCCCTGCCGCGGGGCCTGGAGGCGCTATACCCATCGATCCAGGTTCGGCAAAGCCAGGGCCGAAGATCGTGTACTGAATCACACCGCGAATCCCTCGCGCCTTCATGCGAATTCTCTATCAGGGTCTCTTGCGATCGCCTGCGAGCTGGGCCCGTGTCGGGCGCGGATACCTTGAGGGCCTCCTGCGCCTTGGGCTTCGAGCGGAGGCCATATCTCCCCGGGGTTTCCTCCATGACCCACGGTTTCCTCTGAGCGAAGGGATCATCGAGGTCAAGATCGACGATATTCGATCCGGTTCCCCGCCCGACGTCGGGCTCGGGTTCCTGCACCCGCCGCACCTGGGTCGACTGTTGGGCCGACTTCGCGCCAACCTTTTTGTGTGGGAGTCTGACAAGCTACCTGCGGGCTGGGTCGAGCAGCTCGAGCAGGGAACTGACCTCGTCCTTGTGCCCAGCGAGTTCACGCGGGAGGCGCTCGTGTCGTCAAGCTTCCCTCCGGAGAAGGTCCGCGTCGCGACCTATGGTTTCGATGAGCGCCTGCTGGACGTTCCGCCACGTACTGTCGAGACCCGGCTTCGCCAGTTTACCTTCCTTGCGGTCCTCGCACCGCACTGGCGGAAGGGGGTGGCCGAGCTGCTTCGGGCATATCGGACCGCATTTGACGACGGGGACAGGGCTCTCCTCAGGATCAAGACCACCCACGATCCGGCAAATTCGCGTGTCCGACGCTCCTTTGAGATCCCGTCCTGGGCTGAAGCTCTGCAGGCTGCAGGGCTGATGGAAAGGGGAGCGCCTCGAGTGCAGCTCGACGTTCGTGTCCTCAACGACGACGAGATTCCAGCAGTGTACGCCGGAGCCGATGTCGTCGTGGCGCCGACGTGGGGCGAGAGCTTTGGCCTCGTGATTCTCGAGGGCCTTGCTGCGGCGCGTCCGGTTCTTACCACGGCCTGGAGTGGCCACATGGACTTCCTCCCCAGGGGGCCGGATGCCATCCCTTACAACCTCATCGAGGCCGGGGACCGCCTTTACGAGCCCGCCCCGCTCGCCCGGTTCGCGGTGCCTGTTATCGAGGAGCTTGCAAGTCGCATGCGGTGGCACTTCGATCATGCCGAGGAGTCTGGGGTTCTTGGCGTCAGCGCTCGTGACTGCGTCGCAAGGTTGACGTGGGCCAACGCTGCTCGACGCCTGGTTCAGGTGCTCTCAGAGAGTGTCACGTCGGCAGGTGGTCAAACATCGTGATGCCGAGCGAACCGAACAGCATGATGGGAAGCCAGGCCGCGAGGATTGGGGGCAGAATGTCGGATTGATTGGCGACGTTCATGGCGATCGAGCTGACGAGGTAGAAGGTGGCGCAGATTCCGAAGCTCATTGCCAGGCTCATGAAGTTACTTCGGTTCTGGAGGTTGAGTACAAATGGTAGGCCCAGGAACAGCAGCACAATGTGTGAGAGTGGGAACGCAAAGTGCTGGTGGAGCTTCACCGCAAGGTGCCTGTGGTAGGGCTGGCGCTGGTACTGTGTCTTCAGATCTTGCCAGGACAGATAAGCGATCTCCATGTCGCTGGTCTCGAGGTCAACGGGTTTCAGTGTGGTGATCAGCTCCATGCGCCGGAAGGGCATCAAGAGACGTTCTTCCGTGGAGGCGCTGGAGTTGACGATCAGGTTGCCATCCTCGTCCCAGCGTTGGATTGAGCCCTGGAGGAGAACCCACACACCTTCGTCTGTCTGACTGTGGGTCGATGGTACCCACTCCAGCTGCTCTGCGGTCAGAAGCTGCTTCCACTTGCCGTTGGGATGGGACTCCGAAACCTCGACTCGACGGCCGATCTTGGCAGTGGTCGAGTACTCGCTCACGCGGATCAGGTAACCGTTGTCTTTGTCAAAATAGGGCATGGGATTGACCGGGCCTGACCTGGATAGTGCCAGCGCTGACCGGATGGGCTCCCTGTAGGTTGGGATTACATTCTCTTTCAGATAAAACGAGAATGCCGTCAGGCCAGCGGCGAAGAAAAAAATGGGGGCCATCACCCTGTAAATGCTGATCCCGGCCCCCTTCAATGGCGTCAGCTCGTTTTGCCGGTTCAAGGTCGTCATGGTGAACATCGCTGCCGCCAGGGTCAGGATCGGCCCCATGTAGTTTGCGTAAACCGTCGGGATCATTGCCAGGTGGTACTTGAAGAGCGTCACGATCAGGCTCGAATCCTGTCGCAGAAAGCGATCGAGCTTTCCGAAGGCTTCGATGAGAACGAATAGGCCGACGAAGGACACTGCGCAGATTGCGTAAGCGAACAGGAAGGTCCGCGTGACATAGAGGTCCATCGTCCTGATCCGGAACCGGCCGAGCCTCGAGACGCGATAGGTCCAGGGACGCAGGGGCTGCCTCATTTCTTGACCACCAGCTTCGTCAGGAGGATCCCAGCGGCGAGGAGCGCAAAGTTGGGGAGCAAGAGTGAGACAAAAGGCACGATTCCCTTGTCCCCGAGCGAGATCGCCACCATGAGGAGCGGAAAGTAGATTCCGATCACAGCAAGGTTGCCGAAGAAGAAAGGCACGATTCGGCTCTGCTTATCCAGGAAGAGCGCGAGCGCTACCCCCAGGAGTGGAAAGGTGATGCACGAGAACGCGAACGCCTGGCGGCGGTGGAACTCCGTCACAGCCGAGGCAATTCTCCGCTCGAGGGTCCCCTTCCGGGACGACGGGGCCACCGGGTCATTGAAGCTGGCACGGGCCAAGTTCTCCCCGTCCCGGGCCTGGTCGGATCGCGGTTTCCCCTTGAGGTGTTGAATGTATCGGAGAAGTTCGGGGCTCGAGAGGTCCTTGGTTCCGGGAGACTTATCCAGGAAGGAAAGTGGAATCAGAACATTATCCGTGATGCGGAACTTTTGATGAAAAACCTCGTTGGCAGCGGGACTGCCCTTCACCACCTCGGGAATGAGCACATCCACGCTGCGTAAGTTGAGGACCAGGCTCTTTCTGTCCGGCTGAATGTCGATGTGACCTCGCTGTGCCAGAATAGTAATCTTGCCGGGAAGCTTCTCCGGTAAGTGCTCCCGGATGCTGGGCACAAAGCCTCCTTCTCGGTCGGGGATGATGTCCACTCTGACGCGTTCGAGTTGCGTCCCACTGTACGCACCGACCCAGAGGCTCCCCTCGCCGTCCGGAAGCAAAATCGTGCGGTTCACGCCCGAGCCGAGGTTTTCGATCTGTTTGAGGACGTACGACTGGAGATTTCTCCGCTCGTAGTGGATCCGGGGAATGAGCCACCCGTTCAGGTAGATCGAGAAGGCCGTCAGCAAGACTCCGATGCCGAGGACTGGCGTGTATACGTGCACGTAACTCAGGCCATGTGTGCGGAACGCGTTGACTTCAAGGTCGCCCACGAGACGTCCGACGACCAGCGTTACCGCGAAGAGGAAGGATACAGGGATCGAGAAATAGAGTGGGTAGGCGACAGTGCTCAGGAGTAGTGGCCAGACGAATCCGAGTTGGAGGCCGCTTCTCACAGTCTGGTAGGCGGCCAGGCTTGTGTAGACCAGCGAGATGGCCAGCACTCCCAACAGGAAGACCCGCAAGACCTCGCCGCTGATGTAGCCGTAGATCGTCCAGGGGATGCGCCCTGGCCCCGGACGCTTTCGCCGGGTCCGGCTCGCCGCCGGCACGGGCGGTGTCGCCAGGGATTCAAGCTGGAGGGGCTTGCTCACAGGGGAGCTACTCGGGTTGCCTCGCGACACGGCACCTCCTGGCTTCTTGCCATTGGTCGATGGGTCCCGAACAGCACCGCTGCGGAGCGAATGGACTCCCCTTTGGAGGCCTGATCTTGAACCACGGCTTCTCTTCCTCTCCGTTTCACTTTCTTCTCGCCGGTGGCATGACGCCACTGCTTGAGTTAGGATTTTCAGCACTTTGCGGGCTCTTGTCGATGAAAAATTGTCAGGCTGTTCTGGATGATGCCCCTGCAATACGCTCCCTCATGAACTCCACAGCGACTCCACCTGTTCGAATCGGCGTCTCAAGTTGCCTCCTCGGAGAGCAGGTCCGCTTCGATGGCGGCCACAAGAAGGATCATTTTTTGGTACGAGAATTGGGCCAGCACGTCGAGTGGGTCTCGGTTTGTCCGGAGCTCGAGGTGGGCATGGGAATCCCCCGGGAGGCCGTCCGCTTGATCCGCCTGGCAACGAACGATGATTCCCACGGCCTGCGCATGGTAGGAAACAAGAGTGGTCGGGACTGGACCGAAGACATGCTGGAGTTTGCGAAGGGCCGTGTAAAACAGCTTTCGCGGCTAGATTTGAGCGGTTACGTGCTCAAGAGTAAGTCGCCAAGTTGCGGCATGGAGCGGGTGAGCGTGTACAGCGCAAAGGGGATGCCGACGAAGGAGGGCCGGGGACTCTTTGCCTCCGTACTCATGGAGTCTCTGCCGTTCTTGCCAGTCGAGGAGGAAGGTCGCTTGAATGACCCTCGGCTGAGGGAAAACTTCATCGAGCGTGTGTTCGCTCACCACCGCTGGATGCTCTTTCGCCTCGAGCGTTTCACTCCGGCCCGTCTAGTTGAGTTTCACAGCCGCCACAAGTTCCTTCTTCTTGCCCATTCGGTGAAGCACCTACGCAAGCTCGGCCGAGTGGTCGCAGGGGAGTCTCGGAAGCGTTTGACTGTGGAGGCTGCTGACGAGTACGCGGGGGTCTTCTTCGAGGCTCTTTCGGTCTTGCCCACAGTAAAAAGCCACGTCAATGTCCTCCAGCACATTGCCGGCTTCTTCAAGGATCGCCTGGATACAGGGGACAAGATGGAGTTGCACAACTCCATCGATGGCTATCGAAGGGGAGTCTTGCCCCGGCTGGTACCGCAGACCTTGATACTCCATCACTTGCGGAGGGAAAAAATCGCGTATATTGCAGACCAAGTGTACCTGTCCCCCAATCCCAAGGAGTTGGTGCTCAAGTTTCACGCTTGAGAGGAGGATTTCCACGATGGCTTGTGCTCTGCGTCAATCTTTTCGCCAACTTTCGCGACCGCATCTCTGGCTCCTTGCCATGGCGCTCTGGCTCTTGCCGGGGTGCGCCACTGAGCCGGTCACTGGCCGTTGGATGATCCGACCTGTTGCCGAGGCCGAGATCTTGCCCCTGGGTTCCCAGGCCTACCAGGAGATGTTGAAGGAGACGAAGCTCAGCTCGAACGCCACCCAGAATGATTTGGTGCGCCGCGTGGGGGAGCGAATAGCCCGTGTCACCGACGCCCGCATGGCCGAGGAGGGACGGACGGCGTTTCAGTGGGACTTCAAGGTTATTCAAGATGACAAGACGATCAACGCATGGTGTTTGCCGGGAGGTAAGGTCGCCTTCTACACCGGCATCCTGCCTGTTTGCGACTCGGAGCTCGGCGTCGCCGTCGTGATGGGGCACGAGGTGGCGCATGCGTACGCGCAGCACGGAGGCCGGCGCATGGCGGAGCAGAGCCTGGCCGGCGTTACGATGCAGACGATTCAAACCGCATTCGGCGGCGAGGGGGCTTCCCAGACCGCCAAGCTGGCAGTCGCAGCTCTGGGTGTGGGATACCAGTTGGGAGTACAGCTGCCCTTCTCGAGGGGCGACGAGTCCGCTGCTGACCATATCGGTCTGATCCTGATGGCCGAGGCCGGCTTTGATCCGCGAGAGGCTCCCCGGTTCTGGAAGCGCATGATGGCGGCCACCGGTGGCGATGGTCCCCCGAAGTGGCTGTCCACGCACCCACCCCCTGTGGACCGTATTGAGAACCTTGAGAAGCTCCTGCCCAGCGCGGTCGAGATTTACGAGCGATCGAGGAGTCCGCAGAACAAGGCCTCGAAGGCAGCGTCGGGTCCCCAGGTGGGCGCCTCGGGGAGGGCGTCCGATGGTACCCAACCAGGAGGGGCCCAGAGCGAAAAAGCTTGAAGTCATCCCGGGAAGGGGTCCTGCCGACTGGGGCAAGCTGCGGGGCTTGTGATCAGCGTCCGGGGTGCTGCGTCGACGGTCGGAGATGAACTGCCGGAGCACGGCTTCACCGACTTGCCGCACCGCCATCGGGGCGGCGGCGGTCCACGCCGGCCTCAGTGCTTCCGTCGGCTCGTATTTCGATCGCCATGACGGATCCCTGGAGTTCCTTGGCGGTTTCGATCTTGTGACCGATGGATTCCAGAGCGCCCTGGACTTCACTTGAGAAACAGTTGGGCTCCGCGAGGATCCGATCGGGCAGCCACTGGTGGTGAAACCTGGGCGCATCGATGGCGGCCTGGATCGAGAGCCTGTGGTCAATCTTGCCCACGATCACTTCCAGCACCGTGTTGATGATCGTTCGCCC
>SXGS01064637.1_pt1 | contig 24087 bp, 28 predicted proteins | sample 3174681 | NCBI WGS metagenome assembly SXGS01 (sample SAMN11356861, study PRJNA531348) | freshwater metagenome | isolation source: freshwater sample F1-80 | place: China: Fuxian Lake, Yuxi | collected 2017-12-25
GGCGTCAGCCCCCTCGTGGGATTTGAGACACACCGGGGGGCTGACGCCGCCCCGCTCGCCTGAAATTGCGTGTTTCGGTGAATCTCTCCGACACTCAATCGTCTTGTCATCATGATGGCCTCTGTATTTCACCTTCGCACTTTCGCTCCGCTGTACGCCGACAACGCTCACTCTCATAATCCGCCCGGCCCGTGCGTGGCCAGTCTCAGGGAGGATGGAACGATGGCTCAGGGTGCGGACGAGGCGACGGAATTAGCAGCGTCTTTCGATGTGGTGACGCGCTGGTGCGAGTCCTATTTTGTATCCGCCAGCGGCAGCGGCACGCCGCTGGGACCGCAGTTCGTGCGAGTCCTCCGTGCCTTCGGCGAGATGGCCGCAGCCACCGCTAACACCGATGCGGCGAATCGAGCGTTGCGGCTGAGCATGCTCCGCGAAAAAACCGAGGCGTACCTGCAAGGTTTCATGCGCGGCGACCTCGCAGGAATTTCCTCGGCCGCGCTGCCAGAGCCGAGCCAACTCGTGCAAGCCGAAGCGATGGCTCATGTGCAAGAGCGTGGGGACACTCCCTGGAGACCTCAGTTATCCGAATGCGGCGCGGCGGGAACGGGCCGACGTATCGAAGGCTTTGCCGTGCGACTCAATCCTCCGGTCGAAGGTGTGTCGCTGAGCTACAAGGCTCACGTCGCGGTGAAGGGAGACTCCCGATGGATGGCTCAAGGGGAGTTCTGCGGCACTCGCGGAGAGAACCGCCGCATCGAAGCGATCTGGATTGAATTGGCCGAAGGAGCCGATCGCTTCGACGTTTATTACTCCGTACATCTGTGCCGCTTTGGCTGGACCGGCTGGTTCAAGAACGGCCAAATGTGCGGCACTCGCGGCGAGTACCGCCAAGTCGAGGCGATCAAAGTATTCTTGGCCGAAAAATCCAAGTAGCATGAGCGCTCGTAGTGACCCCATTCATGGGGTCGAGTCAACCGGCGTGGAAGCGCTCCATGAATCCCGATCCGATCACATCCATCTTTGGCGGCTGTGTGGCCTTGATGGGGTTGCTGCTGCAACTCCCTCATCGCGCCGCGTGGTTGCTCCATCAGACGGAGTTCGCCAACGACCCGCGTGAACTGAAGTTTTACGCCAGCCGCTATCGCCGCCGTCGACAGACTTCTGGACTGATTTCGTTGGTCGGTCTCATGATTACCTTGGCCGACCTGCCAATCGTTTGGAACCAGGCTGGCCCACTGCTCGCCACGATTCTTTGGGCCTCGATCGGCTGCATCTGCCTGTGGATCGCCCTGCTGGCGATCGGCGACTTGATGACCACGCGAGCTCACGTCCGAGTGTCAGTCGCTCGGCTGGCTGCTCATAAGGATCAACTCATGAACCAACTCGGACGCCTTCGGCCCGATGCCAAGGCGGACGAGAACCCGCTGAAAGGAAACTGACGTATGGGCATCTGGTTGATCGCCGCCGTGATGTTGGCAGACCCACAAGCCGACCTTCCGAAAGGCCGACTGGTCGTCATCGGTGGCGGAGAAACTCCGACCACGGTCGTGAACCGCACGCTGGAATTGTCCGGCGGCAAGTCGTCTAAGATTGCGGTTCTGCCAGCCGCCAATCCTGAGTACGGCCCCAGTTCGGTCGCCACCTGGAAACGAAACGGCGTGAACAACGTGGTGCTCGTCAATCCGCAGCAATCGGTCGCTGCTGTGAAAACGATTCGCGAGGCTGACTTGATCTGGCTTCCCGGCGGCCTTCAAGGAGTCTTCATGAACAACATCCGCGGCAGCGACATCGCCGAAACAATTCGGACACGTTATCGCGATGGGGCCATCGTCGGTGGCACCAGCGCCGGAGCGGCTGTCATGGGCAAGACCATGATCGGCGGTCCCTCGGACCTCAATAGCTTGAAAGCCGGCACGGCTCCCTATCTTCAGAACGGACTCGGCCTGTGGCCCGAAGCGATCGTCGATCAACACTTCCTGCAGAAGGGCCGTTTCAATCGGCTGGCTTTGGCCGTCATCGACTATCCCGACCTGCTGGGTGTCGGCATCGACGAAGAAACCGCCGTGATTGTTCGAGGCCGCAACTTTGAGGTCATCGGCGACAACAACGTCACCATCATCGACGGTCGCAAAGCCAGCCGCGAAAAGCTCAACAAAGGCGAACCCGCCGCCGCCCGCAACCTCAAAATCCACGTCCTGCGATCCGGAATGACGTTTCAATTCGATGAGTAACTCGCGCGAGACATCACCGATCTAATGCACATCATCAGTCGCACAAACTTCGTCAGTTCTGGAAACGGCACGCTGACGCGGAGTCATCGCTGCGGGCGTGGATCAAGCACGTCACCCATAGCCGTTGGAACAATTTCGCCGACATTCGAGCCAGTTATCCGAACGCCGACCAAGTGGGACGTTTGACGGTGTTCAACATCGGCGGAAACAAGTACCGACTCGTCGTTGCCATTCATCTGAACCGCCGTAAGGTTTTCGTGCGTCACATTCTGATGCACACTGAGTACGATTCGGGCGACTGGAAGAAGGACGCCTGACGGAGAGGAATCCAATATGCCCACCGCTACTCAAAAACCAAAAGCTCGAAAGCCTCGCGTTAAACGCCAAGAGCCAACGGAGTCCTATTGGAAGCTCTGCCGACGCTTTCCGCTCCGGCCGATCACCTGCGATACGGAACTCGATCTGGCAACGGCCATCATCGACGAATTGGTCGATCGCGGGTTCGATAACCTCGACATTGGCGAAGTGGATTACCTCGACGTCTTGAGCGAACTCTCGGAAGCCTACGAGGACAAGCAGCATCCACTTGAACCTGTGTCAGACGGCGAAATGTTGGAGTTTCTCTGTGATCAGCACCAAGTCACGCGAAGCGAAGTCGCCGAGGCAATCGGAATCACGACAACGATTCTCGCTGCGGTGACTCAAGGCAAAAGAGAATTTAGCCGCGAACAAATCCGTCGATTGTGCGAGTTCTTCCACACGACCCCCGAAGTCTTTGCCACTTAGTCATTGAGGAGCCACATCATTCCTTCTGACCTCGCATATCAAGTCTGCATGAACCACGCCTGCCGAGCGACCTATTCGGTCGGCGAGACGCTTGTCGATTGTTCCAAGTGCGGCCATCTACTCGACATCGCTTACGACTGGAGTCGCGTGCCAGTCCCCGGGTCGCTCAAGCAGTTTGAGTCGCGGTGGTCGAGTCGCCGGAATCCGCTCGACTTCAGCGGCGTGTGGCGGTTTCGTGAACTGCTGCCGTTCGCGAAGGACGAGCAGATCGTGACCATCGGCGAGGGCCAGACCATCCTGCAATCGTCCGCAGGAGTTGGAAAATACGCCGGCTTCCAAACCGGCAAACTGCTGTTGCAGTACGAGGGACTGAACCCATCGGGCAGCTTCAAAGACAACGGCATGACAGCCGCCTCGACTCACGCGCACATGGTCGGCGCGAAAGTCGCGGCGTGCGCCTCGACGGGAAACACTTCTGCGTCGTTGGCGATTTACTCCAGTACCACGCGATTGTTCGAGACCATCGTCTTCATCGGCAGCGGCAAGATCTCGTTCGGCAAGCTGTCGCAGGCGCTCGACTACGGAGCCAAGACGTTGCAGATTCAAGGGGATTTTGATGACGCGCTGCGGCAAGTCCGCGACGTCTGTGCGGCGCGCGGGATTTATCTGTGCAACAGCGTGAACCCGTTCCGGCTGGAAGGCCAGAAGTCGATCATGTTCCGAGTGCTCGAAGGTCTGAACTGGGAGGTTCCCGATTGGATCGTGGTCCCCGGAGGCAACCTCGGCAACTCGAGCGCGTTCGGCAAGGCATTCACCGAGCTGAAAGAGTTGGGCCTCATCAATCGCATTCCCCGTTTGGCGGTCATCAACGCGAGCGGCTCGAACACGCTGTATCAACTCTTCGAGCAACACAAGATCCGCTGGAACAGCGGCAAGTTCGACGAAGCGAAGATCAACGGCTTCTTCACCCAGATGGACAGCGACAACCGCCGAGCCTCGACGCTCGCGACCGCCATCGAGATTAACCGCCCGGTCAACCTGCTGAAGTGTCTAAGAGCACTCGAAGTCTGCGACGGCGTCGTGCGCGAAGTCTCTGACGAATTGGTCCTGGAAGCCAAAGCCCAAATCGGAGCCGGCGGCTTCGGCTGCGAACCCGCCAGCGCCGCCAGCGTCGCCGGAGCCAAACTGCTCCGCGAGCAAGGGGTGATTTCCCCCAGCGACCGAGTCGTCTGCATCCTCACCGGCCACCAACTCAAAGACCCAACCGCCACCGTCGCGTACCACTCTGTCGATCCCGCGCTTCTCTCCGCCGCCGCCACCGAAGACGACGCCTACGCCACCATGCTCCGCAAAGCCGGAGTCACCCAAACTCCCGCCGCCAACCGCCCCATCGTCGTCGAAAACAAGTTCGAGTCGATCATGCAGTTGTTGGATCGCCTCAGTTTGTAGTTCCGCCTTCAGGCGGTCGAAGCGATGGCCGTTTGAAGACGGAACGACGAACCGTGCTTGCCAGCAGATTTGTTGTTCTGATCTTGTCTCCGATGCCGACAATCGTTCGACAAGCCGGATTTCGAGTCATGGTTCACTCCAGCGATCATACTCCGGCACATGTGCATTGCTAAGGAACGGGGTCGCAATAACTTCCCGATGTTGAGGATTGGTTGGTGTGTTATAGACCGTTGGAACTGCAGTCGTCACGGAGGACGAGATGGTCGAGTATTCGGCGGATGTGGAACGGCACATGAAGTGGTTTTACCAGTCGCTTTCTGAGAAGGATCGGCGGCGGTATGCGGCGATTGAGGCGGAGAAGCTCGGCGATGGCGGGGTCGAGTATGTCTCGCGGTTGTTGGGCTGCGATCCTCAAACGATTCGGCAGGGACGCGAAGACTTCGAGGCTCCTGCGGATCCGGTTCCTGACCGGGTCCGAAAAAAAGGGGTGGCCCCGCAAGGCTGATCGAGAAGCTGCCGCAGCTCGAACAGAATCTGCTCGACGTGCTGCGCGAGCATACGGCGGGTGATCCGATGCGGCGGGAGGTTCGCTGGACGAATCTGTCGCTCAAAGAGATGAGCCGCCGGCTCGCCGAGATGGGGACTCCCGCGAGCAAACGGGTGCTACGACCGTTGCTCAAGACGCTGGGCTTCGTGAAGCGGAAGGCTCACAAAACGTTGGCGATGGGCGATCATCCCGATCGCGATGCGCAGTTCCCAAACATCGCGAAGCTCAAGCAAGAGTTCCTTGATGCGGGACTGCCGGTGCTGAGCATCGACACGAAAAAGAAGGAGTTTCTGGGCACGTTTTATCGCGACGGGCAACTCTATTCGCGCGATGAGGTTCGCGTTGACGACCACGACTTTCCCAGCTTCGCGGAGGGCAAGGTGATTCCGTATGGCATCTATGATCTCGCGGCCAACAAGGCTCATGTGACCATTGGCACCAGCCACGACACCAGCGAGTTCGCGTGCGAATGCCTCACACTGTGGTGGGAGCAACACGGTCGCGAGCGTTACCCAACCGCGACCAAACTGCTGTTGCTGTGCGATGGCGGCGGTAGCAACGCTTCCAACCGGCACGTCTTCAAAGAAGAACTGCAACGCTTGGCCGACCGACTGGGGATCGAGATTCGAGTGGCTCACTACCCGCCGTACTGCTCGAAGTACAACTCCATCGAGCACCGAGTCTTCCCGCATGTGACTCGCGCTTGCCAAGGCGTGGTCTTTGAATCCGTGGACCTCGTGAGCGACTTGATCTCGCGAACCCAAACGCAAACAGGATTGACAGTGACGACCTCCATCCTGGATCGCGTCTTCGAACTCGGACGCAAAGTTTCCGACAACTTCCTCGAAACCTGCCGCATCCTGCGAGACAACGTGCTCCCCAAATGGAACTACCGAGCACTCCCAACTCCGACCTCCTAGAACTTCGGGAAGTTATTGCGCTCCCGTTCCTAAGCACACAGGTCTGGCGGTAATTTGCCTTTCAGCCGATTGCGGAGTCGCGCAAATCGGAGTCGAATCAAACTCCGCGTCCACGGCCGGCCGCGCGCGTTGCGACAGATTGGCCCGGCTGGATTCTGCTGCATCAATCGGCGAGTCACCTCCAACGCGGTCGGGGTCAAGAACACGATGCGGGGCTTGCCGGTTTTATCACCGGTCTTCTGCTCGCTGGATGGGAAAACCCACATCTCGTTCTTCACGTCAACATGGCGAGCCTCGACCGAGCGAACTTCCTGCGGTCGAACGCCCGTCTCTTGGACCAGCACGATCAAGTCCCGAAACGCGGTATCGCTGGCCTCTTGAAAGATGAGTTGCCGTTGCTCCTCGGTGATTACGGTTTCTCCCCGCTTGCCCGCCGGCATCTTCAGCCGTTGCAGCGGAGAGTGTTCCAGGTGGCCTTGATCCACACCCCACTGGAATGCCCGCTTGATCGTCGCGATCGCGCGACGACGGCTGTTTGCTCCCCAAGTCGTTTGGCGATCGACCCAGCGGGTCACATGGAACGGCTTGACGTCGCAGGCCAGCAAATCCGCAGACAGCGTGGCTACGAAGCCGGTCAGATATCCGCACCGCCACTCGTAGGTGGTGACGCGGTTGTTGTGCAGAGACCACTCAGCAAACTCGGCCAGCAACACCACCGCAGAGATGCACGCCTTCGGCACGGTGACCTACTCGCTCTGAGACATCAGCTCATGCCATCTGCTCAGAGCTTAAGCCTTGTCGGCCGTGTGCAAGTTGTGCTGCTTGCCGCCAAGGGTGACGAAAAGAGTGTTCCGGCTGGGGCGGAACCAGGGCGCAGGATTGCCACGAGACATCATCGAACCTCCCGAAATGAAAACCGCTGGTAGGTACCAAGCTGGCTCGGAAGGTTCGCTTGTGAGGAGGCTCCCCTGGATGGTTACAGCCATCCAGGGGGCCGATTCAGTGACAACTTCTGTGACAGAGACTTACTAACTTGTCGTAAGTCTAATCGGGCTGGCGGGATTTGAACCCACGACCTCTTGCACCCCAAGCAAGCGCGCTAGCCAGACTGCGCTACAGCCCGTCAATGCATCAGCGCGGCGATGGCGACTGTTGGGTGCCTTATTGCCTTGCTGATGGCGGGCGGAGTTATCGCTCCGTAAGTCGTGAATTACAAGCACGACACGCGGGTGTTGCGGAAAGGTTACGACGAGCGGTTCGTATTGGCGGCAGGGTCGAAGTTGGCGGAGCGCGAGGATTGAAGTTGGTGGGCCAGGGCGTGGCGTTGGTTCTTCTGACGTGGGGTGCCTTCGGCTTCTTTGATTTCTTCGCGAACCTCTTCGCGAGTCATTAGCAACGATCGTTCGAATCGCCAGCGCTGCAAGCCGTAGTCCAAGACGCCGAAGGCCATAAGTGCGAGCGCAACTTGGGAGACAAGTTGCAGAGCACTGGAGGCCAAGCCCGTGAATTGCCCGAGGAAGTCCGTGGTGAAGTTCGAGGCTGTGTTTTGCAGAGTCTGCGACAGGGACAGCGCGCTCACACCGATCACGATGGTCAGCTTCAACAAGATTGCCACAGCGCGTCCGGAGGTTGACGAGGAGAATAAGCGTTGGAGTCCTGACAGCGGCGATAAGCGGGCGGACTGTGGTGCCAAGTTGTTCCAGCGCCAGAACCAGCCGACTTGCAGGAAGTGGGCCAGCAGGATTGCGGAGGTCGCTATCAACAACGGCCAACTGGCGGTTGCGACGAATCGCCAAGACTGTTCACGAAATTCGTTGAGGGCGTTTTCGGAATGGGATGACTCGCCGGCATGTTGAAGTGCGTCGCGAAGCATCGTACTGGCGAAGTTGGCAAAACTCAGGAACCACCAGCCTAGGACGATCCAAATCGAAAGTGTTCGCGTAGCGATGACCAGTTCTGTGCTGCGCGCGACCATGCCTCCCTCGCGCGCTTGTCGGCGACGACGCTCGGTGGGGCGTTCGGTGCGGGAGTCGTTGGTGTCGTCGAACAAAGCCATGTGGAAGACTCTGAGTCTCAATGGGACGGAGTGTGATTGGACGTGGCTGCGATTCCGTCACGGACGTAGTCAGCGACGGTTTGCTGGATGCCGGACAAATTCAGGGTCAGCACGATCACGGCGGCGACGGAGCGGGATGTGTTTCCGAGCGTGGTAGAGACTCCCGGCAGTCCGGCGGTGCTGAGCAATCCGAGTGCGAGATTGAGCAGCGCCAGCGTGGCCAGAGCCGGCGCGACCAACAGCAGTGCGAGTTGGCTGGACTGTTGAAGAAACTGCGCGGCAACCTGAGTGTCGAACAGAACGGTCGTCGAACCGATCGGGGTGGTTTGAAAACTGTCAGCGAGGACTCGAACGGCTTGGAGGTGTCCATTGACCGGAGAGCAGAGCAGGAAGGCTGCTGTGCCCCACAGCGTCAGCCAACGTGTGATGGGTGATCCGGCTAGCGGATCGTCGTCTTCCTCCGAGGGGAGTGCGTGTTGTTGGTCGAGTAGTCTGCCCGCCAATGGCAGAGCCCAAAGGATCAGCAGCGATCCGCAGCCCAGCAAGAATCCCACGCTGAACTCCAGCACCGCGGCAGGGGCGAACGCTGCTATCTCGAAGGTCGTGAGCTTGGGCGAGCCAGCCAACGGCGCGAGCACCAGCGACAGTACGGTCGCCAACCCGATGCGGATCGGCCACGGCAGGATGGCTCGGCCGAGCAGCGGGCCGACCGACAACAAGCCGCCGATTCGCGACAATACCAGCGCGAACGTGACGAGTTGTCCCGTCCACGGGGAGACCAGAACGGCAATGTCGGCGATGGTGAGTTGCGGCATGACATCACCCACCGTGCGGAATGTTTTCGATCAGCAATCGCGAGAACTCTGTCAGTCGCGATGCCATCCAAGGAAGCAATGCTGCGCCGGCGAAGACTGCCGCGAAGAGTTTCGGAACGAAGCTCAGTGTCTGGTCGGTCAGTTGTGTTGCCGCTTGAAATACGCTGACGACCAAACCAACCAACAGGCACACCGCCAGCAATGGTCCAGCGAGTTGCAGCGCCAGCCAGAGCGATGAGCGGATGAGTTCGATTGCTTGGTCGGGTGTCATGTGCTGAGGAGTGAGGAGTGAAGAGTGAGGAGTGAAGAGTGAAGAGTGAAGAGTGAGGGGTGAGCGGCAAGGCGCTAGCCGCCGGTTTTTTTTGAGCCACCGGCGGCTAGCGCCTTGCCGCTCATTTTTTCAATGCACGCTGGCGAGCAGCATGCCGACGGTGAGGAACCAGCCGTCGATGAGAACGAACAACAGGAGTTTGAAGGGCAGGGCGACCGTTGATGGAGTCAGCGTGGTCAGGCCGAGGGCGGTTAGGACCGAAGCGATCACGAAGTCGATGACAAGGAACGGCAGGAACAATTTGAAGCCGATCAGAAAACCGATTTTCAGTTCGCTCAACAAGAAGGCGGGGAGCAAGACGGTGGTTGGGACATCGTCATAATCTTGAGGTTCAGAGGTGTCGGTTTCGCCGGCACGTTGGCGTTGCAGGTCGAGCAACATCCAGACGCCGTCAGTGTTGCCAGCCGTTTCGATTTGGTTGCTCATGAAGTTGCGAATGGGCGCGAGCATTTTCGGCAAGGCTTCTTCGAAGGTGGCTGCCGTCAGACCGTCCGCAGATTGAGCGTAGGGTTTCCAACCGGTCTCGTAGGATTCCTGCCATACGGGAGTTATGACGGTGAAGGTCAGGAACATGCTCAAGGCCATCAAAACTTGATTGGGCAAGACCTGCGGGGTGCCGAGTGCTTGTCGCAGCAGGCCCAACACGACCGAGAAGCGGACGAAGCAGGTACTCATCAGCAGGACGGCGGGAACGATGCTGAGCACTGTCGCGCCAATCAGCCACGGAAGCGAAGTGGATAGTGTTTGCGGTGAGACCAGGTTGCTCGGTTCTAAGACGCTGCCTTCGGCGGCGAGCGATACTGATTCCGAGAGGACGAGTGTCGCGAGGCATGTGACGCTACGAATCCCGAAACGTGTCGTGGATTCAGGTCGTGTTGAGTTGGGATAACGGCCATCAGCCATCAACCATCGGCCATTAGCTGGACGATTAACTTTCATGTTCGCACCTCCGACGAGAAGGAGGGGCTGGCTCCGACCGTCTGACGTGCGGCCAGTCGTTCCGCGAGTAACGGATTGGTGTTGGACTGGCGTAACGTGGGCTTTGATTCATTCGGCTTGTGCAGCAGCGAGCGGAATGTTTCGACGAGCGATTGATCGCGCTGAGTCGCGTGACACAATCCGGCGAGGCAATCGACTTCAACCGGGTCGGTGATTTCGGCGAGTGTTTGGAGGCCGTGTGGGGACAGGCTGAGCAGTAACACTCGAGTTCCGCTTCGCGCCAGCACGACCGACGTGCGAGTGTCGATCGCTTTGCGGCCAAGGATCTCGAACGCTTCGCTGGGCAGGCCGCGTGCCGTGTTGGGGGATCGAGATTTCAACCATCTCGCGCCAACGACGATCAGGCCAACGACAAACAATAGTGGCCAGAGGGTTGCCGACCAACCGGTTCGATTTGATGCGGTGTAATTGTTGTCTGGCTTTGCCGAACGTGGCGTCAACGGAGTCGAGGTGGTGGCCTGCGAGTCCCGTCGTCGGGCGGTATTCGGTCGAACTTCGATTGACCGAGCGGACTCCCCACTGTTGTGTGCGAGGCGAAACGGTGTTTCTAATAACTCCGGCGGATCGTTGTCGAAAAAGGTCGATGGCGTTCGTTCGTCAGCGAAGATTGTGGAAGCTCCGAGGGCGAGCCAAGCGACCAACAGCATCAACAACTCGACAATCCGCACACCTAGTTTGCCTTCGACGACAACTAGCTCGCCGCGTGCGATGGGACGGCCGGCGGCCACCACGTTGAGCGGTTCGTCGGCCAGTTGATCGAGTTGCAATGAATCACCGATTTTCAAGGGGGGCTCCGCCGCGTTGAGCGTGGTGTGTCCAAACTCAAACGTGACTTCGACGGCGGGCGTGTCCTCGGCTCGCAGTTCGGCATTGAGCATGGCGACCCAGCGATTGACGTCAGGGGGTCTCTCGCGAGCGCGCGACGTGGGCGCACGATCGTTTGAGCCAACAGTCGCAGTTGTGGCCAGCTTCATGACATCCCTGTCGCCGAGGCTGGCTTCCTGCCAGCTCAAGGGTGGGGTCGTATACGCCGCGCTCAAAAAACGGTCAATCCCGAAGCGGGCAATGAGCGGTCACAAACCCTCGCGACGACGCCAGCTCACACGAAGGACGCGACGATCGCGTTCGAGAGGCGTTGGAAAGTCGCTTGGCTTTCGCCGAGCGGCTGGGTCGTCAACATCAGTGCGAACGAGTTGCTCTCCAGGTCGATCCACAGCAATGTGCCGGTCGAGCCCCAATGGCCGAACGTCGCGGGGCTGATGAGATCACCGAACGAGTTCGAGTGATTCGCCCACTGCAATCGCCAACCGAGCCCCCACGGTCGGAATCGCCGCTCTTCGTCCGGGACATCCTTCATCGGTGCGAGTTGATTGCGAGTCGCTTCAATCACCGTGGCTGGTGCCAGGAGTTGTTTCTCGCCGAAACGACCGCCGGTCAGCATCAGTTGCGCGAACAACCCCAAGTCCCACGGAGTTGTCAGCAACCCGCCCCAAGGGGCTCCGAACTGACGCCAGTAGCGGCTGTTCCAATTCCAATCGGTGACGTCGGCTTGATCGGCCGCGACGCGAATCTCGGCGATGCGATCGACGGTCGGTGACGAACCGTTGAACCAGCTATCGGGCGCACCGAGTTCCGTATCGCGCATCTCCAGAGGCTCGAAGAATTCGCGCCGCAGGAATTGGCCGCAACTCAGGCCGCTGAGTTTTTCGATGATCGCGCCGAGCAGTGCGATCCCCATACTCTGATATTGCACCGAGCGGCCGGGTGGGAAATCTGGGGTCAGCTCACACGTGCCGCTCACGAACGCCGAGCGCGGCGAGTGCTGCTTGCGCAGCTCGGTGTTGTTTGGGAGCATGTCGGGCAGTCCGGACGTGTGTGTCAGCAGATGCCGGATCGTCGTGCCGTGCTTGCCTCCTTTGCCGAACTCAGGCAGGAACTCGGTCACGCGGTCGTTGAGCGTCAGTTGCCCCCGTTCGATCAACAGCATCACTCCCATCGCGACGATTGGCTTTGTGATGGACGCAATCAAGAACATCGCGTCCTGCCGCACCTTTACGGAATTCGCCGCCACGCGCTGACGCCCAAACAACTGTGGTCCCGGCGTGTGTCCGTTCCGAGCCACCAGCAATCCCACCGCCGGCACGACATCACGTTCGGCCCAATCGCGCGCCATCCCTAGCGCGGCGTTCCATCGAACCGGGTCCAATCCACACTGTTCCGCAGGAGCTTTCGTCAGCAACATGGTGCGACCTCTTGGGTGAAGTGGCCTGAATCTCAAAGTCTGCCAGATTTGGCGAGCGGGGCGGCGTCAGCTCCCCGGTGGGTGCAATCTCCGTTGAATACCGTGGGGCTGTCGCCCCCCGCTCGCCTAAGAGTCTGATTACGGCGAGACTTGAAAGATTTGGTTGAGCTTCGTGACTTCAAGTGCCTCTCGCACGTCGTCACACGGATTGAGAATTTGAATCTTGCTCACCGTATCCCTCAGCGACGCGAGCAGTCCCAACAATCCACTGGGAATCAACCGCACTCCGGTCATATCAAACGCGAGCGTCTTTGTTTGATTCCGTTTGACTAATTCGGTGATCTGGTCACGACAGGCCGAGAGGTTGATTTGATCCAAGAGTTCCCGCCCGCCAAAGCCAACGACCGTGGCCTCTCCGTTGCGAACGATTTCCAGGGTGGCAAATAGGTCGTCCATGTTTCGAACTCCGCGATGAGAAGTGAGCCGAGACTGTTGCGATGTGTGAGGTGGAGAATAACACCTCGCGTCGCCGACTGTCGCCTCTCATTTCTTTGCGGCGATGCGATACAGCGCTTTCTCCGTCCGCACGAACAGATCGGAATCGACAGCGGCCGGGGTCGCCATGATTTGGCCTTCGAGCTGATTCGTGGCGAGCAATTTGTACGCCTTACCCGGGGCGATCACGTAGGTTTGGCCTTCGCGGTTGCCGATGAGGATTCGTCCGTCGGCGAACAGCGGCGACGAACAGAAGTTGCCGCCCAATCGTTCGGTCCAATTCGTTTGCCCAGTCTTCGCGTCCAGACACGTTGCGACCCCTTTTTCGGCGATGACGTAAAGCTCGTCACCAATCAGCAGAGGCGACGGCATGGTCGGTGCCTGCTTGTTGAATCGCCAGGCAATCTTCGGCTTATCGTCGAGCGTCACCGCCAGGATCTCTGGCTTCATGAAACTGGTGCCGAAGAAAACCATCCCGTGACCGACGACAGGCCGAGGCACAATCGAAAAACCCTGTGCGCCGTAGCTGACCTTCCACAACTCGCGACCGGTTTCCGGTTCGTAGGCGTACAACCAATCGGCCGCCGGCGAGATGACCACTTCGCGACCGCCGACTTTGGTAATCAGCGGCGTGCCATAAGCCTTCTTGAGTTGCGGTTCCGGATTCATCTCACCGCTGCGGTTCGTGCGCCAAGCGATCTTGCCGTCGAGCTTGTTGAATGCCGCGATGGACTGAGTATCGCTGCCGTCACAATGCACGATCAGCAAGTTTCCCCAAAGCACGGGCGTGCTGCCCGGACCGTTCTCATGCTTGAGCTTCAACTCGCGATTCGTCCATAAGACTTTCTGCGATTTCGTGTCGAGACACGCGGTCCCATTCGTGCCGAAGTGAGCATACAGCCGCCCGTCTTCCAAAGTCGGCGACGGCGACGCGAAGGAATTCAATTGATGCACCGGATCGGGAGACTCAGCCGTCAGAAGCTCGATGTCGTGGATCACCTTGCCCGAAGCTCGATCGACAGCGACGGCTCGCAGACTCAACTTACCAACGATATTCAGTGGTTGCCCCGCGAAGTTGTCCGCCAGCTTCTTCGCTTTTTCGGCTCCCGGCGCTTCCGACTCGACGGCCGTGGTCATCCAGATGTGTTGTCCATCGATCACTGGCGAAGACCAGGCGCGTCCCGGAATCGCCGTCCGCCAAACGATGTTTTCAGTCTCGCTCCAAGTCAGCGGCAAGTCCTTTGCGGTCGAATGCCCCTGCCCAGCCGGCCCACGCCACTGCGGCCACTCGGCGGCAGACACGGACGAAACACTCAAGATCAAAAACGACAGTGCCACAAAAAGCTTCACGACAAACTCCTTCAGATCAGATGCAAAATCGCGAACATTTAAGCTATTCATTTCTCTAAACCCGATCCTCCGGCAAGCCTTGTTTGCCAGGAGAATGGGGGCAGAGGAATGGAGCAAAGTTACTTCGCGTCGTCGGTGCGCTTCTCGAATTTCAGTGCGGCGGAGTTCATGCAGTAGCGTAGCCCCGTGGGCTTCGGACCGTCTTCGAAGACATGGCCGAGGTGCGCGTCGCAGCGACTGCAGACGACTTCGGTTCGAGTCACGAACCAACTGCGGTCGGCCACTTCGCCGACACTTTTAGGTGTGAGCGGCTGATAGAAGCTCGGCCAGCCAGTGCCGGATTCAAACTTGGTATCGGCGTCGAACAACTTCTGGCCGCAGCAGACGCAGCGATACACACCTGGTTCGTGGTTGTCCCAGTAAGCGCCGGTAAAAGCTCGCTCTGTCCCTTTGAGGCGTGCGACTTTGAATTGTTCCAGCGTCAGCCGCTTCTGCCATTCGGCATCGTCTTTGGCCATCGGCAAGAGACCAGGGTCGCTGTCCGTTGAGTCATTCATGGCGGGAACCTTTCGATTGCCGGTGGAAGTGGCTTCGTTTGGCGTCCGGCGGATGAGAACTCCCACCAGCAAAGCCACGCCGGCGACAGTCGCGAATACGGCAACACGCTTGAGCATGGCAGCCCCTCGGATCAGTCAGCGAATTCCGCAAACAAACGATGAGATGACGGCGCGGCAAATTGGTTACGCCAGGCTATCCAAGTCGATGCCCGCGTCTCGGCGTTTCTTCCCTTCGGTCGGGCTGCCGTCGCCGGAAATGGCGACGCGGCCGGAGTTGTCGAGGAAGATTTTGTCACCCAGGATTTCCGCGACCACGATCTCCATCGGATTCTTGCTCGACAGCTCGATCAATGGCCGAGCACCACGATTCAGCGCGACCAGCCGCTTCTGGATCAGCGACGATAACTTGAATCGGCCACCGACCTTGTTCACGATCGCTTCGTCTTTGAATACGTCAAGCATTCGAGTTCTCCTCCAAGCCTTTAAGGATTTGTACGATCTCGGCCGTCACCCGATCCAGGTCGTCGTTGATGACCTGATAATGGTAGCGGTCCGCCATTCCGAGTTCTCGCCGAGCGGTCTGCAACCGCCGCTGAATTGCTTCTTCCGTTTCCGTGCCGCGTGCCCGAAGCCGCTGCTCAAAATCCGCCTCGGAAGCCGTGCAAATAAAAACCGTCACGGCATGCGGGTATTGATTCACGACGTGCATTGCTCCTTGCACATCAATTTCCAACATGGACCAGCCGCCGGCGTCGTGTGCTCGCTGAACATCCGACTTCAAAGTGCCGTACCAGTTGCCGGATCCGTGGACCTCAAAGCATTCCACAAACTCGTCCGCGTCGCGTCGTCGTTGAAATTCTTCTTTGCTCAGGAAGTAGTAGTCCTTGCCGTGCTGCTCTTGGTTGCGAGCGGCTCGCGTGGTCGCGGAAATCGCCTTGATCAGCCGGACCTCCGTCTGCGCGGCCAAACGATTGACGATCGTCGATTTCCCCGAGCCGCTTGGCCCGGAGAGCACGACAATACGCCGTTCGTCCACACCAGAGTGTGACGGAGCAACTGTCGAAGAGGGATTCGAATCAGACACAACCACTACTCCACGTTCTGTAACACTTCTCGAATTTTCTCGACGGCCGATTTCATCTCGACGACACACCGCGCGAGCGCCACGTTGTTGGCCTTCGAGCCGATTGTATTCACCTCGCGGAACATCTCTTGAGTTAGGAAATCCAGCTTGCGGCCCTGCGAGACTTTGTCGGAGAGAAACGCTTCAAATTGTTCGAGATGACAACGCAGCCGAGTGATCTCTTCGTTAATGTCGCAGCGGTCGGCATACATGCTGACTTCGCGGATCAGATCCGGCTCGCTGATGACGACACTGGTCCCTTTGAGCAACTCGCGAATGCGATCCAGCAACTTGTCGCGGTACTGACTCACCACCTCCGATGCGGTCTTCGCGATCTCATCGAGGCTGCTGGAGATGACCTTGGCGTTCAGCCGCAAGTCGTCTCCCATCGAGCGGCCTTCACGCTGCCGAAATTCTTTGAACTTGCCGATCGCCTCTTCCAACTGCGCCTTGAGGATCGGCCAATCCCGCGCCGCATCGAGTTCGCCTCGCGCGCTATCCGTCACGACTCCGGGCAACGTCAATAAAGTGTTTAATTCTGACGGCGCACCCGCCGCGAGCTGCCGCGACAGATCCTTCAATTGATTCCAATAAGCCGTGAGCACTTCCACATTGAGCTGCGCTGCGGACGCTCCAGAGGCGGGTCTGACCTCGAATGCCACCGTCACCGTGCCTCGCGAAACATGCTCGCGCACAACTCGTTCGATTTCCCCTTCCAGTGCCGCGTAGGCATCGGGAAATCGCGAAGTGACTTTCAGATATCGATTATTGACGGCGCGGATTTCCACGGCGACGCTCAGCCGATCGTTCAGCCCCTTCGAGGCTCCGAAGCCAGTCATGCTCAGTAACACGCGGAATCCTTTGCAAAAACTCGGTGCCTGACCGTGCGAGCCAAACGCTTTGAGGTGAACCGACTCATCGATTCTGTTGATGATGAAAAACGAAATCTTTGCCTGGCCAATACCGCTACTTTGGCTCGACGTCCTTCTTGGCTTCGTCCTTCGGTTTGACTTCTTCTTTCGGCTTCGCTTCGTCGTTTGTTTTGGCGTCTTCTTTCGCTTCCGCTGGCTTGGAGCCGGTCTCAGGATTCGTCGATTCCTCCGAGGTGTCTTTTGTCGCCGGCTTTAAGGTCTTGAGCTTCTTCTTTGGATCTTCATCCTTGCCGACTTCATCTGGCTCGTCGCCGACAGACCCAAGGCCAGAGCCAGTCTTTGAGTCATTCGACTTGGTTGAAGAAACGCCGGACTCTTTCTCCTTCGCAGGGGTCTCAATTCGATCCGGCAAGCCGCTCGTCTTGTCATCGATGCCCGACCGCAGCACATGCCCGTGGACTCCAGCCAGGATGACCCAAGCGGCGGCGATGACAATCGTAATGCGTGTGAAGGTGTCCCCCGCTTTAGTGCCAAAGGCGCTTTGCCCACCCAAGCCGCTCAACGCGCCAACGAGTCCGCCGCCACGGCCGCGTTGCAACAGAATGATCCCGATCAGCACAACGCTGATGAACATGCCCACCAAAGCCAAAAACGTAGCCATGAAAACTCCCGCAAGCCGTCGCCTGATGACGAACGGACTTAACCTTTCAAAGTCTGAGCTTTAATCCCGGCCTCAATGATTGCCGTGAACGAATCTGTCTTCAGTGCCGCGCCGCCGACCAACGCACCATCCACGTCAGACTGCGACAGAAGCTCGAACGCATTGTCCGGTTTCACGCTGCCGCCGTACAGAATTCGCGTCGCGGCGGCGACCGCTTCGCCGTATCGCGACTTCAACTGACTACGCAAAAAAACGTGAGCCTGCTGCGCCTGTTCCGTCGTCGCCGTGACTCCGGTGCCAATCGCCCACATCGGCTCATAGGCCACGACAACATTGACCATTTGCTCGGCCGAGACTTGATCGAGCCCGGTCAATTGCCTCGCGAGCACCGCTTCCGTCTGCCCCGCTTGTCGATCCGCCAACTGCTCGCCGACGCAATAGATCACTTTCAAACCGTGAGCCAACCCCGCCGGAACTTTTTTCGCGAGCAGTTCGTTTTGCTCACCGAAAAATTGACGGCGTTCACTGTGGCCGACCAAAACCCAACCACAGCCAACGTCCCTCAGCATGTCACCGCAGACTTCACCTGTGAGCGCACCCTGCGGAGCGAAATAAAGGTTCTGTGCCCCCAATTGAACCGCTGAACCTCGAACCGCCGCGCCGACCGAGCTTAAGTACGGAAACGCCGGACAGACAAGGATTTCAACGGCCGCAGACGAAGGGTACTTCGCGGCCAAGGCTTGGCTGAGCGCAGTCCCTTGGCTCTGCAACAAATTCATCTTCCAATTGCCGGCGACCAAGATTTGCCGCATGAACTTTCGACCTCTCCAAAAACAACAACCTCATCGCCGATGACGAGTTTCAGCCAAAGTCCGGCAAAAGGCGGGCCGCGAATGATGACGGCGAACGGCCTTGAGTTCAACGCCTGCGTCTCGATGTTTTCTAGCCGTCAATCCGCGCGGTATTCAATCCACGAGTTTGCGTGAGAGCGAAACTCCCACGAACCGCAGGATGACGAGCGAATCGACCCACAACAGTCGGTATTCCCACGGACTCCAAGGACCGGTCCCCACGAACCAGTTCAGAACGGCAAGTTGCTCGCGAACCTGACGAGGTGCTGGAAACGTCGGTGTCGTGGACGCGATGAACCGGTCCAAGAGGAACAACAGCAGCAGCAGCCCGGCCGTGAGACACCAGCCCATCCAGTATTGACGCGGTGATTGAGCTTCCGCGGAGCGTATGGGCACATCAAGCGGCGTTGCGACTTCGCTATTAGACTGTGGAGCCAGACTCTCTGAGTCTTCGTCCGCAGTGATCTTATTTTGAGCAGCAATCGGCCGATGATTCGGCTGGCGACGAGTCGGCGGCGAGTTCTTTTGGCGACCGAGTGCCGTTCGCAATTCCGGGCATTGACTCGCCACCGTCCAGACCTCGTCGGTCTCGCGGCGAACAAGATCGCCGGGGCCGAGCGTCTCCGACACCACCAATTCCCGCAGTTCATCAAACTCCATCGGACCGAGTTCGTTTTGAAGTAGTCGGCAGCACCAGCGCGTGGTCATGGTTGCGCTCCAGACGTCGCGGAATCGGTCGGTGATTCACTGCCGGTTCGTTGGAGGACATAAACGAATTTCGTTCGCCCCCGCCAACCGCTCACGAAAGAATAACGTTGCACTTCGTGAAATGTCGGACGCTCGCCGGCTTGACCGGATTCCGGCAACGAAAGAGCGATCACAAACTCGACCTCTCCCGGCGGACGCACCGGACCGGACCACCAAGCGGCTTCGGGAGTATTCAGGATGACCTTCGAGGTTGAACTCAGTGACTCCAAATGCGGCCAAATCCGGTAGCCCCACCACGGAGGCAATGGTCGCACCGGGACAGGTCCGGGATGTGTGTCGTACAGATGCCAACCGTCAAACGCATAGCCGCCGTTGATCTTTTCCGGTGGCACGTCAGCGGCGATCAAGTCGCGTCCTGCCTGAAACGCCAATCGCGATTCCGCATGGACGTCATGGCTACTCGCCAGCGAGTAGTAGCCCAACGGGAGCATCACGGCCGCAAAGGGCACGAATTCCCAACGTGTTTGCAGGGGCGTGAGAACGACAAACAGCAGCACGCTACTCGGCGCGAGGATCAGTAAGTGACGGTCAAAGAGCAGCGGTGTCGTTCCCACGATGTAGGCCAATTGCCACGCCAGCCACAGCAAGCACAATCGGATCGTCACGCGACGTGGCGATTCCCACGAATGCGACTCCACGGCACTGACTCGTTGCACAAGCGCGACGAATCCCAAGACACAGAACGAGGTGATCACCCAAGCGAGAGGTTGTCCCCACAAGATTGATTGCGATCCCAGCAGATAAGTGTTGGGCGTGAACAACCCAAAGGGCGTGAGCACGTTTCGCAGATAAGGAAACAACAAGTTCCGTTCAAAGTAGAAATAGAAAATCAAATTCAGGAGCAACCACAGCGCCAACAATCCGGCGGCCGTGGCCCGACTCCCAAGCCTTTGCCAAGCGGTGATCGGCAATGCCACGGACAGGACAGCCACGAAGCTGCCGAGGTAGACCGCATAAGTCAGACCGATCTCCGGCAGGCTGCTCCAAGGTGGGTTGAGAGCAAACTCACGGGTCTGTCGCATTGACACTTCAAACACATCGGTCGGTCCATGCAGAAACCGATACCAGCCTGTGAAACCCACCAACAGCGCCGCTCCGGGAAGCAGAGCACACCAGCCCTCACGACGAAACAACAGACGGCGCTCCCACAGAACCAGATAGGTCGCCACCGCGAGCCACGCAACTAAACCATGTTGCCGAGTCCACGATGACCAACCCAACAACGCCGAGCCAAGCAATAACCAACTGAGAGCGTGCCTGGAGCGATCTCCCTCGCCCCCGCTTTGGGGGAGCGGGCCGGGGTGAGGGGGTGTTTTCAAAGCTAAGCCGCGCGCGATGCACCACAACCCCAGCACTTGCCAAGTGATCGCCGGGATGTCCGTGTCATAGGTGTAGCAATGCAGGAAATGCAGCGGATGAAACATCAACGCCAACACCGCCAGCCACACGCCGCGACTCGGCACGCTGCACCAGCGCAGCCACCGCGCCAAAGCGAACATTTCCAACACATGCAGCACGACCACGCTCAGCTTCGTAACCGTGAACGACACGCCGAAGAGTTTCGTGAACAGCCAGCCCCACAACACATGCCCGACCAGCGACATCGGATTCCAGTGCAGAATCCGCAACTCACCCCGCTCGTTCAGAAACGACAGCGACTTATTGAACGCCCAATCGTCGAGGATCGCGTATTCTCCCACTGGCCACACCAGCCAGTAGCAGACGCCAATGAGCAACCCGATCACAAGCAGGTCGGCGCACATGCCGCGACCTTTGGAGTGCGGCGATTCATCGCCGCTTTCATTCGCGGCGGAGCCGCTGTATTCACCTGAAATCACCACTGCAACTGGACCAAAGAAAGCGGCTTCGCCGCAACCCAAAGCGGCGATGAATCGCCGCACTCCAAAATCCGCTAAAACTCATCACCAGACACCAACTGCTGCCGCAGTTCCCCTGAAATGAGCGTCCCTTGCGGACTAATCAAGCTGGCATACACGCGGCCGTCGATCAGTTCGTTGGCAAACTTCACGCGCCCGTCCCCGAAAGCGAAATGCACGCCACCGGAATGGTGCGAGTTCGGCCACGCAGCCTCGCCTTCCGCTTCGTAGCGTCCCGAATTGATCTTGCCGAAACCTTGATTCGCACGCGAATAGTCCACCGTCCCCGGAGCACAACTGGCTCCCGGACAGATGTTGGAGAGGCTCAGGAAAAAGCTATTTCGACTCGCCAACGGTGAGGCCCACGTCAGTTCCGGCTTCGTCGGGTCGGCTCCCGCGCGAATATTCTCCGACAGAAAGACCGTCTGCGACAATCCATCCAAAATGCTGTCCAGCCGATGATGCCGCGTCGTGCCAGGAGTCTGCCAACTCTCCAAAAAAAAGACTCCGGTTTGCAGGAAGTGCAACTTGTCCCCCGGCACCCCGTCCGTGGCGACGTTCGCGGGACAGCTCACGCCGTTGCCGTTCAAGTCCAACGGCTGCCCGGTTGGAGACGCGGGGCAATCACCAACGGCACCCATCACGATCGTCCAGCCAAAGCCGCCATTGACCACATAGCTCAAGTCACCCTTTCTCAGTTGCGTGTCATCCTCAGGACAGGTCAGCACATTCAAGTGCGTTTGAGCCAACGCTTGATTCGCCGGATCAACACTCGGCTCGTTCCACTTCCATTGTTTGGCAATGCTGTCCCGGTCCAACCACGGAGTCAGTGGGACCACCCAACTATGAAAGTGCGCGAAATTCCCGCTGGTATCGAACCCGAAATTTCCAGACGCCGGCAATCGCCGCGTCTGATCCGCTTCCGCCGTCATGGCTAAAGCCAAATCCTTCAAATGGCTTTGGCATTCTCCCCGTCGCGCGGACGCTCGCGATTTCGCGATGGCCGGTAACGCCAAGGCCACGAGGACAGCGATCACCGACATGGCGACCAACAACTCGATCACGGAAAACCCGCGCCGGTTTATTTGCAAGCCACCTTGTCGACGGGTTCGCGACATTGTTTTGTAGGTCAGGCTTTCCAGCCTGACCCGAATGGAAATCACGTCAATTTTTTGAGTCAGCCTGGAAAGGCTGACCTACGAAACCACAACAGCACTCACCGCACTCACGGGTCCATCACCGCGCGAATTGCGTCCCATCACTTGATAGTCATAGCTGCCGGCAGCCAGCCCGGTGGCGTCATAAGTCGTCACGATCACGTCGGCCGCGACCACAATGAACTCGGTCGCGCCGGGAGCCTTCTGCAGCACGTCATAACTGGTCGCTCCCGCAGCCGCGTATTCCAAGTGGACTTGGCCGGGGCCGGGGGACGTCGCCACGCTGATCGTGGGTTCGGCGGGCGGTTGCTGAGACGGTTCCAACGGAATGGCATCAATGACTTCTCGTTCGGCCGTCCCTTCCACGAATTGCGCGCGGCCCTGAATCAGAGCCGCCGTGACGAAGTCTTCCAGGGCATCCAACCCCTCATGCAGATTGCCCTGAGTGATCTCGTAATCCTGATCGACCGTGGCGAACGCGGCTTGTTTCGTCTTGAGCGTCGTCAGCAGCGCATCGAACGCGGCCTTGTCCATCGTATCCCAAGCTTTGAAGACCGTGGCCGAGCCCGGCGGATTGGGCAACTGACCCCACAAGATGGACAGCGCCTCCATTCGCCCAACCGTTTGAGCCACCGTCTTGTCATCCACCGGCAACCGGCTGATCGCCGACAAGCTGCCTGGGTCTGAGCGATACCGGCTCTTCAGAATCGGGAACACTTGCACGCAGGCAAAGTGTGCCGCCTGCCGAGCTTCCTCCAATTCCCCGCGCGCCAAATTGAGCGCGGAGTTCGCCGTCTGAAACGCCGTCCGAGTCGCCAGCGTCGCATCAATCAGCGTCTGCACGTCCGCCGGAGCCTTCCCATCCGGCCGAAACGTCGCGATTTGGACCATTGCCGCCTTCACATACCGCGCCTGCGTCACCTCAAAGTCAAAGATGTCAAACATCGCAACCCCTTTCAATCGGGTAAATTGAGCTGCTCGCGTCCGGGTTGCCCATTTCGCGAGCAACTCCCTTCCATTCGCCGGGAACAACGACCGCTTCGTGAGAGGCCGCGATCGCATAGTCCCCAACTCTCGTCCATTCGGCAGAACAACTCACCGCTTCGTCAGCACTAGTGCTCAATTCGTTAGCCAACGAGACTATCAACCCAGCCGAACCTGGCATCTCTCCTGCCGAATTGGCACCAACTCCAGTCGAACGCCCCACTCCACCAGCCGAATCGATCGTTCGTTCAGCAGAAACGCCAATTCCATCAGCGGAAGAGGCCCGTCGGCCCGCAGAACGAATTCTTCGGCTTGCCGAATCAATCACCCCAACCGCCGAAAAAGCAATTTCTTCCGCAGCGGAACAGGAATTTTTTTCTCCTAAGAAACCATCTCGCCGCCGAACGCCAAAACTCTCTCGTCAAACACTCTCACAAAAAGTCGTATTCTCAGATCCGTGGAAAACGCAGCCAAAATCATTTACGGGCGCGTCTCTCTTGCCGAGTTCTAGTGACCGCTGAGCCTGCCCTGAGCCAGAATACCTCACGGCATAACCGGCAAATCGGGCACAGGCCGTGGAAAAGGCGATGGAGCAGTAGGTACCGGCTTCGGTAAGTTCACAGCCACAATGAAGAAAAGCACGCAAACGGCGACCGGCCACCAACGACGGACTTTCGTTGACCAACCCCCAGGACCACGCCAGATCTCACCTGTTCCAAAAAACACCTCAGTCCCGCATTTTGAGCATGTATAGGTTCCTTCTAACCATTGCCGATAAGACATAGATGGAGTCCAGATTGGAAGCGGAGATTCCGTCCCACACCCAACACATCGACTCCGACACCCATAAAAAATCCACAACACAAATCCTAAGCCTTGGACTTCCCCCCGTTTTGCGGGCGCGTAGATAAGCGCGTAGAGTGCGAGACGAGGAGCGAGCAAGATGCGTCAGCGACGGAAGTTTACCCGAGAGTTCAAAGTGGAGGCCGTTCGGTTGTCGAGGCAACCGGGTCGAA
>SXGS01491595.1_pt1 | contig 24081 bp, 28 predicted proteins | sample 3174681 | NCBI WGS metagenome assembly SXGS01 (sample SAMN11356861, study PRJNA531348) | freshwater metagenome | isolation source: freshwater sample F1-80 | place: China: Fuxian Lake, Yuxi | collected 2017-12-25
TCATCAAGCGGCGTTGCTACGGCATCTATGACTTAGGCCGGTTATTCCAACATATCTGGCTTGATGTCGAAGGTCGGCGTTTATTCGGTTATGCCTAATACTATAGGTAGTGGTTACCCCACGAAATCGGGAAGAGCCAATTTATCTTTACTAATCAATTCTATTTCCTCCCAAACCTTCCGCTCAAATGCCGTAATAAACATCCCATACTTTTGTAAATTCTCACGAAGGATGTCGTCGCACTCAGAAGTCCAATGCAATGAGCATTTATCTCGTTCTTTTGCATATTTTTCGTCTGTGGTCGTCCAATACCATTCAGAATCTAAACTTGCAAAATTTGGTTCGTAATAACCCATAAGTATCCCCTTTTCCGTTTTTAATGGCATTCTAGCCACGTTTTGAAAAAACACCATAACCACGCACTACGAACCGCATTGGCGAATATCTCAGGATTTCATTAGGCAAAAATCTTGCTGTTCAAATATGTGAGGATGTCCATCCACCAAAAACAGCTAAATCCAGTTGTTCATCAGTCATTGTTGCTAAAAGCTTAGCCATTGCCGGGTCTCTCGGGTACGAAAAACATTCCTCAACAACGGCTTGAAATTCGCTATAAGTCCAAGCCGCCGATTTAGGCGGTAACACTGCATCGGGTGCAACCGTTGCCCAAAACAATAAACCTTCACCGCCAGGATGCTGTAAAGTCTCTTCACAACGTTTTTGTAATTCTGCGATAGATTCGCCGGGCTCCCGCGTTATCGTTACATCGCCGCAAGTGTAGCCAGAAGGCTCAACATCCGGCGCATTGAAAAAATAACAACGGGTTCACGCAACTGGACAGGGAGCGCCGCTTCAAGTTTTAAAAGACGGGTTTTTATATTCATCAAACGGCCTCTTGGCTGTTGGCGTGGCTTTCGTAAAACTTATTCAATATGAGTACCCGCTCATTATTAATCGGCGTGGCATCACCGCCATAAAAATACGATAGCGGCAAAGGTTCAATTTTAGTCTTTGCTTTCGTGGCTTCCAGCTTTTCCAGTCTCATTTTAATGCTCATTTTTTACCTCTTCTAATGCTTCAATTCTTTTCTCAAGGTCGCTGCCTTCGATGACCTTACCTATTGTTCCAAGCATATAGGTCAACTTGCTTGCGTCCGTAACCTCTAAAACGCCTGACCGTGCTTCGCGGTATACCTTCGCCATTTCGCGCTTTACATCCTGCATGGTGTCCAGGCTACAACGATACCGCCCTCTTTGCGGGGGTAGGGTCTCCACTTCGCCAGTTATGCCGTCTATTTCTACGGGGTGGTTATTGCTCATTTTTTCACCATAAGTAATCTGTTTCTGTGTTTTTCCCGCGATTCCCGAAACATCCCGAAACGGGAAACTTCGGACTTTCCCGCGATTCCCGCGCCCCCTATAAGGGGGCGGGAACGAAACGGGAAAAAAACGGGAAAATAATTTGTATTATTTGCACCATAAAAAACCGGAATCAAAGCATAATAAACCGCGATTTACTAAACCACTGATTGCCGCTTGTGCCCTTTCAGTCTGTCGTTTCGGTTCACAAACTAAACGGGTTCTGGTTTTTTCTATGGCTGATTCAATTGATATACAGGGTTTCCCTTGAGGCAGACTGTCTGGCGCGGGTTCAGGTCGAACAGTGTCGGCATTGCGGAATATTTCCTCCAATGCGTCCCACACTGCCCGCTGATTCCCGCTTTTCGGTGGCATCGCTTTTTTAAAACTGTTGGCAACCTCTTCCAGCGGATGCACCACACATGATGTAACTGCTTCGCCGTCTTCATCTGTTCCAAGCTCCACAACATCCAATTTAAACGGATGTAATGCGCCGTCCTCTCCATCCTTGGACTTGGCAATAAGCCATTCGCGGCGGTCACCGTCACGGCGGACTTCAATAGCGGCATCCAGTGCAGCATGTAGGCTTGAATGCCCGCGTAAGCCTTTGGTTGCGTCTTTTCCTGTATGATGCACCAGCACTACCAGCCCACCGATTAAGCCTTGCAATTGCTTTGCAGCGGCGATAATTTGCCCCATATCTTTGCTGTCGTTTTCATCGGCTCCCGGCGCGGCTCGGTTCAATGTGTCTAATACCACGACATCCGCGCTTTGCCCGTTTGCCTTGATTGCCTTTGCCAGGGCAATCAAATCCTTGTCATCCAATAAGCTGAACGGCTCCACTAAATAGCGAATATTCGCGGCGGTCGTGCCGTGTTTTTCGCGATATGCAGCAACACGCCCGGCAATACCGCCTTCGCCTTCCAGTGCGCAATAAAGTACATTGCAATGCTTTGTTCGGTAACCAAACCAGTTTTTCCCAATAGCCAAAGCTCGCAGCATATCCAACACTACAAACGTTTTGCCGGAACCGGATGCACCGAACACCGCGACTAGACCTGTTTTTGGTAACACCTTTTTGATACGCCATTCAATAGGGGGCAGTGCTTCCAGGTCTGCATCAGATAACAGATTAAAACGCATCGGCGGGGCCTTCAGACGTTCCAGCAAAGCAGTTAAGGCAATGATACCGGCATCCTGTAAGTAATCGTTTACATCGTAGTTTTGTGGCTTATCGTGAGGTAACTCTATCCATTGCCCGGCAACAGCGGCGGCAATATCAGCGGCTTGTTTTTCCTTGCCTTTGTCTGGAACAAGCACTAAATCAGCGGCGGTATGTTTAGCCTTCAACACCTTTGCTACTGTCATCATACGACCAGCACCAAAACAAACCACGGCGGCGGTTCCAGTTACCTGATTAACTGCCCACGCTTGCCCGATCCCTTCACATATATAAACTCGGTTGGTTATTTTACCTACAGTGAAAAATCCATCACCAAACGATGCACCCGGCAAGTTCAGTTTGTCACCTTTTGCTGGTACAAACTGCAATGTTTGCACTTGTTCACCGCTCCAGCATGGAAGCACTAACCAACCCGCCACATTTTGCCCACGGATAACCAACGGCGATGCATTGGCCGGATAAACTCGCAAGCCATCTGGCTTGCCTTGCTTACGCTTAATGTAAGGCTCGGCAGGTGTCGCCGTTATGCAGTGCTTCCAAACATCAACAGGTTTTTTGCTTGTGGTTTTAGTGTATGTTTTGCTTGGGTCTTGCCAGCCTTGAGCATGTGCTATTCCAAACAATGTTGCAGCGGTAATGCTTCCAGATTCTTTAAACGATTTCCAGACGGTGCGGCATTCCTGTTCACTGCCATAATTGCCGCCGGATGAACTCCAGTTATTAAAGTCTTCAAACGATAGACCGGCTGCTTTTGCCGCCATGCCGATTTTTACCCAGTCATCACGCGAACAACCAGCATCAATAAAATGTAAGGCATCGAGAGCGCGGTCGATTTCTAACATATCGCCCCCAAAACTATTGAAAGCCATGCAGCACGCCGGATAAAATCCGCCTTTAGTTTCTGGAATCGGGTAAAATGGTTTTGCATTATTTGATTTTCGGCCTGTTCGGTGTTGGCGCATCGAATAGGCTTTTTTTTGTTATCTTTCATTTAAGCCGCCTTCACTTCGTGGTGCTTAGCTGCTTCCTTGAATTTTTGAAGACGTTCGCCGAAAAGCAACATCAATTGATTGATATTTTCATCATTTATAAAGTATTTTTTATATTTTGTTTGCCGTCCAGAAAATCGGCTAATGCTTCCGGCCTGCCAGTAATCATCAATTGGCCAGCCAGATTGCCTTAAATTGAAAACGGGCGCACGCAGGCAATACGAATTTGAATCACCCAAAAATGATAAATGGCTGATACGATGACCAGTTAAAAGATAGAAAAGCGCGAAGCCTTCAAGGGAATTAATTGATGGAAATTTGGGGATGTTCATTCCGCGCCTCCACTAACTAAGGTTTTGAGGCTAGGAACGGGCCACGCAAGCCGTCCATTTATACGTACCGGACGAAGCGGGCCATTCTCCAAACACGCCCAAGCGCGCAAAGTTTGGGGTTTGCGGTTTAAATAATACGCGGCGGCATCGGTCGGCACCGTTGGAAGGGTAACCTCCTCCAGTGGGATGAAGCGTTGATTTTGTGTGTATTCCATTCTGAAACCTGTATCAATGTTGAACAAGTTCCCCATGATACGCACACAAAAATTATTGAAAATTGGGTATTTTCGGGATTGTCGCTTTAATTAATCAGAATCTTTCAAAATACGTTGAACCGTGCGGATGTTTACACCCAGCCTTTTAGCAATGAACGCGGACAGGTTGCGTCCTTTGTTTGCGTATTTCGCTGCCAAGGTAAGCACATCATACCGTTGTTGTTCGGTTTTAGGGGATTTACTGAATTTACCCGCTCGATTCCTGATAATCAAGTTAATGGTGCGTTCGGCTTTGTTCCTCTCTATTTTATAGCGTTGCTCCATCCTTGCGATTTTTACAGCCATCGGTGGGCGGTCAAGGTCTGCGCCACCTTTGCCGGGAATGCGCCACACCGTCTTTCCTCTTCGGATTGTGACTATCGCGCCTTGACCTTGCAACTCTTCATTATAAGAAGTGCAACGCCGCCGTTCCGCTCTGAATGCTTCGGCTTCATCTTCGGTGCAAGATATGAATGTTCCGCCCGATGCAAACATCTTAATGAGTTCGGTTATTACCTCGCCTTCAGGTGTACCATCACCGGCTTGTGCTGGAGGGGGGAGCTTGGGAAGCTTGGTCATAAATAGGAACTGTTCAAATGCGCCTAATGGACTTCTGCTTGCCGATGCACTGATAATTTCAAGCCAGCCGCACCGATTACCGCCAGTAATGTTTTAATAGTGGGGTTTCCTTTGGGGGATAGGGCGCGATAGAGGCTTTCGCTTTTAATGCCCGCGCGTTCTGCTATAACCGCCATGCCTTGCGCTTCGACAATGTGGCGTAAAGCGGATAGCAGGGCTTCACGGCCTCCCGGCTCGTCTGCTTCATCGAGTGCGGCTGTTAAATACTCGTCTGCAAAACTGGGGTCTTCCCGCAATAATTCGATAACGGTTTGGTCATGTGGTCTTGATACGCTATTAGGCTGCATGAGGTATTTCAGCCGGTTTAACATTGGGGCGCGGTTTTTGTCTGGCTTGCCAGAGGTCGTATTCTGCCTGCATACGCACCCAACTTTCGGCGGTGAGGCCGTTCATCCATACCTCAAGTCGAATTGCCATATCCGCACTGATGGCCGCACGGCCATTGATAACGCGAGACAACGCAACACGCGATACGCCAAGTTGTGCGGCGGCTTCTGTCACACCGATACCCAGCGCTGGTAAAACATCTTCCTTCAAAATACTGCCCGGATGGGGTGGGTTAAACATAGTCATATCGAACACCTGTTAGTGATAGTCTTGATAATCGACCAAGATTGCATCTTCGCCTTCAATCGTGAAAGTAAGCAGCCAATTGCCGTTTACTTTTACTGCCCAATGTTCGGCCAGTTCGCCTTTTAGTTGATGCAGTTTCCAGCCTGCAACATCCATTTCAAGCGGGCTTTTGACGGCATTAAGCAGCATCAATTGCCTAGCCAGCTTAGCCCCGTGTTCTGCCGCAATACCCGCTTTCGAACCGGTTTCAAAAAATTGCTGAATGCCTTTGTGCCGGAAACTCTTAATCATAATAAAGTGTATCTCGACGCTTTACGGTTTACGGTTTACGGTTTACGGTTTACGGTTTACGGTTTACGGTTTACGGTTTACGGTTTACGGTTTACGGTTTACGGTTTACGGTTTACGGTTTACGGTTTACAAATATTTTATTTAACAACACGCAAACCCTGTACAAACTGAGACTGGTTAAACTCGATTCCGGCTTGCTCAAGCATCCAGGCTTCAATCTTGATGTGCCACATCCGCAACAGGTCAAGCGGGCGGCGGATATAATTTTGCTCCCGCACACCTTGCGCCTTGTGTCCCTGTATTTGGGCGTCGATTCCGGCGGGGGTTTCTGTCCATTCGCTTAATGTTGCAAAACTTCGGCGTAAACCGTGCAAGGTCATATCAAGCCCGGCAACAGCACAGGCTTGATTATGGGCAATACGCGGTTCAGTCAGGCGGCCAGGGCTACTGAATACATACTCGTTGCGGCGCGGCAACGCCGCCAGTAAGTGCGCCACATAAGGCGTTAGTGGAATGATGCGAAAGTCCTCAAACTTGTCATGTATGGTTAATTTATTCCAATGAAAATCTACATCCACCCAGCGAAGGGCTGCCAATTCTTCACGGCGGGAACCGGTCAGTAATAAGCATTGCAGGTATGCGCTGATAACAGGGTTGCCGATTTGCTTAACGGCGTCAAACCATGCGGGTAATTGCTCATGCTGTAACACGTCATCTTTGACCTTGGCTTTACCCAAGCTTTCGCGGGCGTCTTCGCTTTTCGCGGCGTTGGTCGTCACGATTGCTTTATAAGCGGGGTGTCTGGCGCACCAAAAAAGGAACGCTTTTAATAACCGTAGCGAAAGGCGGGCGCGTGTCGGTCTCGTGTGAGCTTCCAGCTTTACCCACTCCTCCACCCGCTCCGGTGTCAGGTCTATAAGCCGAACTGTTCATACTCTGCCCACTTTCGCCGCCGCTGCTTTTTTATACACTGACGAGTAATAACCGCCGCCTTGAAAAATGCGCAAGCGGGTTACCACAAAACTGATGACTTTCGGGTTTATGCGTTCCAGTAACTGCACGGCGCGCTTGATCTCACCCGGTTGGGTTTCCTGGGCCGCAATCAGCAGTAAGGTAATATCGCTGATACCGGTAAAAAACTCCACATCGGCGGAAAATAAAATCGGCGCTGCATCGAGAATGACCATTGAGTAGGATTCGGCAATTTTTTCCAGTGCGGCTTGCAGGCGTTGGTAGCCGAATAACAAGCCATCGTCCGGTAAGCCGATAGAGATACGGTCGGGATAATGGGCGTCCGCCGGGCTGACGACTTGTTGCACGGTGACGGACGGATCAATGATCATATTGAATAGCCCGGCATGGGTAGTGTCCGTCACATAACGGGCATCGGATTTTAACGAATTGACTTCTACCACAACCGCGCGCACATCAATTTTCTGGTAATCGATTGCCAAATCCAGAGCCAGCGACGTGACGGCGCTGTTATGCGCCACCGAAGTCAACAAAATCAGGTTGCTGGGCTTGCCGGAGCGCAGCCGTTCCCGATTCAGGGCCAACGCCAAACGCCGCTTCTGGTCGGCGATAATGCCCGGCTCTACGTTTGCTTGTCCGCTTTCCAACAAGGCCGCCAGCGGTTTATAACCAAGCAGCTTTTCTACCTGACCGGCGGTTTTAATGCGCTTATCCAGCAGGTCTATCAAAATAGGCACGATGAGTCCGGCAATTAAACCCAGCATAGTCATCATGATCAATAGTTTTTTGCGTCCGCCGCGAATGGGCATCTCGGGTGGTCTGGCCGCGCTTTCCATGCGTACATAGCCGGGAGCGTTCGATTCCAGTTCAATGAAATTGATGCGGTTTTCCACCGTTTCCAGTTGGCTGTAAAAACGTTTTATTTCCTGTGTTAACGTCAGTGCCTGATTGTAGTTGCTGGAAAACCAGGAGGCCTTTTTCTTTTGTTCGGCAATTTGTTCCGCCAGCCCTTTTTCAATCTGCCGCGTTAATGTAACTTTAGAGCGTCGTTCTTCGAGCAGCATGTGTTTCACATCATTGCTTAATTTTGTAGTGGCCTCGACCACTTCGGCTTCAATCACAGCCAGCTGTTTTTTAATCTGTTCATAACCCGGATGTCGGGGATCCAGTCCACTGATTTGTTCCACCAGTTTACTGCGCTTCAGATACATATTGGCTTTTAAACTGTACAAACCCTGGTCTTTGTAAACAAGGTCGGAAACCATTGACTCCAGTGCGGTTGACGCCTTACTCGGATCTTTTGGATTTTCAAACAATTGCAACCCGGCTTCCGCCGCCATACGCTCACGTTGTGCGACCGAGTAGGCTTTCTGGCTGTCCGCCAACAGGTCATCATAGGGGTTCGGGGCGGTGTCTACAAAAGTCGTCACACTGATTTCCTGGGCAATGGCTACCAGACGTTTTTTCTTATCGGTAATAGTGTTCTGGAATTTGTCACGCTGCTGATACAACAGCGTCAAACGTTGTTTGGAGGCATACAGCAAGAGATCGCTGCGCGCCTGTTCAAAATATACGGCTACTACGGTGTTGACGATTTCATCCAGATGTTCCTTTTTTTCGGATTCCAGCGTTACCGTAAACAAATATGTGTCTTTTACCGGTTTGACGACCAAAGCGGCTTGCAGACGTTCGGCGGCGCGACGATCGGATTCGCTTTTGTCCTGCCAGACAAAGCGTTTATCACCCATTTTTTTCAAAGCCGCCAGTACAATGTCGTAACGCGCAACAGTACTGGCCTGCTGGGCCAAAAATTGCTGATATTGTTGGAACGATGGAATTTCCTGCTCCTTGCTTTCCTGCAGGACGTTGGCAACACGTGGCGATACTTGCACGACGGCGGTGACCGAATAAAAGGATTTACCTTTAAACCAGGCGAAAGGAATACCTAATAAAGCAATGGTAATAAAAATGCCCAGGCCGATTTTATAATGTTTTTTCAGGCTGACCAGGGGCATGATCGCCCCGGTCGAAACCGATTCGCCAACTGCAGGTGATAGAGTCGATTCAGGCATAAACTAGGGAGCTACAGCGCCTAATTGAGTAATGGTAAAGAGTGTGCTGAATGGATTAATCTGTTGCAGGATATAACCAATTTTACTGACACCGTGTTTCGGCACAAAAATAATGTCGCCTTCGTTCATGGCTACATTCAATTTTCCTTGCGGCTTTAATAGCTCGCTCATATCTATTTTCATATTGACGTTGGCGTCGGGTCGAATCAGGTGTACGTCGTTAAAATTGCCGTCTTTGGTTAAACCGCCGGCCTGCCCCAAGGCATCCATAAATGACATTTGCGGCGTTAGTCGAAACACGCCCGGCGTATTAACGGCGCCCAACACAAAGACAGAGGTATCGGTCGCATCGGGAATATACACCACATCATTGCGTTGCAAGGGGACGTTTAAAGTCGTATCGCCGGTCAGCAAACGGGTCAGGTCCACCCACAGGATTTTTTCATTACGAATAATCGCACAGCGCGTCAACACCTGTTCTTTTCTTAACAGCGGCATGCCGCCGGCTTGCGCAAGAATGTCGAGCAAGTTGGGCGGCGTGTTGAACAACAGTTCACCCGGATGTTCAACCCGGCCGATAATAATGATGCGGTTTGAGTTGTAATGCTCGACGCGCACGGTGGTAAAAATATTCAAATAATAGGGCGACAGCGCATTATTAATTTTCTCTGCGGCTTGTTCGCGGTTCAGGTTACGTACCGATACCGAACCGACTATCGATAACGAAATACGGCCATCCGGGCCGATACGTTGCACACCGGACAATTCGGGCCTGCCGATCACTTCAATATGAATATCATCACCGTCATATAACAGATAATCGGTGATTTTTTTAGTTTCGGATTTAAATGCTTCCAGCGCGCCGGGTTCGGAAATTCGTGTAGAGCGGTCGGGAACAGTGAATGCTTTTTCCGCATCCGGTGTTGCTTCAGGAACGGTTTCCCAGGCGCCGCAGGCGGACAATAACAAGAGACAGCATAAAACAATTGACGGTCGATAAATGGCTTGATTCATGGCGTAGTTAATCTGCTCACCCGGTAACAAAAAATGCCTGTTTAGTATTGATTCTTAGCCTATTTGTTCTTTTCCCTGAAAATGGGGGTTGCGGAACTGCTTAAGAGTCGCTGTACATGAAGTATAGGCAATACCCTGAAAGAATATACCAGAATTGCGCGGGATTCTTGTTCATTTCAATGATTGCAGGAATTCGGGGGACGGGGAAACCGCAGCAGGCGCTTTAAGTGACATAGGAACGTACATGAAATAACGTGGACGACTTGTTCTCTCCCTCAGGAAGCGGGTTAAGAAAATCAAATACTCAAGTTATTTCATGCACATTAAAAAAACCGGTCTTTATCGAGCAATGGAAATCGCCATGATGGATTGAAACGTTATTTCCGGGTTTGGGTTCGCCAGAAATGGACTATTTCCTCGACATCCAGATCATCCGTGCCTTTCCACCAGCCGGTAAAATAATCCACGTCATTACTTTTCGGCTCGGGGTTGGGTCTGTAAACCTGTACGCGCGTCGGTATCGGCGCCGCCTCGCCTAATACCAATGCTTCGCCTCGGCCCAGAGAGCTCAATATATCGGTTAAATCGCCTTCGGCTTCCGGCACCAACTTTTTGATATATTCCTGGTCATCCGGGTTGGTTGTACGCAGACAGATAAAAGAACTGCATTGAGCCAGCATGGTTTCGGACAATTCAGTCGGACGCTGACTGACCACGCCGATGGATACGCCGTATTTACGACCTTCTTTGGCAATCCGCTCCATCATTTTTTTGGTGCCGTCAAACTGTCCGCCTTTTTCCCTGGGAATATAAGCATGCGCTTCCTCGCATATCAGCGTGATGGGAAATTCAGCGCGTTTGGGATTCCAGTAATTAAACTCGTAAACCAGGCGTCCTACCTGCGCCGAAACAGCAGGCCTTACGTCGGTGGGTACGGAGCTTAAATCAACGACCATGATATTGGCTCTTTTCGTACCCAAGCCTACAAACTGACGCAATAACGCGGCCATACTTTCCGAGGTGTTGCGTATTTTCGGCTTCAGCAGAAAATCATAACGAATATCATTGAAGCGGCTTTGCATTCTGATCAGAAATTCATCAAACTGCCCAAACAAGGCGCCCTGGGTTTTGCCGAAGTCCTTTTTTTCTTCATTGGCCACTTTGAACTGCATATACAATTCGGCTAATGGAAAATAAATTGGGGTATCGACAGTGACCGAAGCTAAACCGATCTGCTTGGCTTCCTTGCGTTTGAGCTGCTGTATGACTTCGCGCATATAAGCCATTTGCATGGATGCGCCTTTATCTTCCCGGTCTATGAACAAATCAACCAGTTCGGAATAGGTCATCATCCAGTAGGGCATTTCCATTTCCATGGCGTCAATGTAATTGACCTGATGGCTTGGAAATGCCGATTTAATGGCGCCGTTATCATCTTTCCAGCAATATTCACCATGCAAATCGAGCATAATCAGATGGCAATTGGGCATGGCTTTCAGGGTGCTCTGGATCAGGCTGGTGACTGTCCAGGATTTACCGGAACCGGATTGCCCGAGAATAGCAAAATGACGGCCAAAAAGAGCCCGCGGATCAAGGCTTAATTGATAATCCTTATGTGAAGCCAAGTTACCGATATAAAACTCATATTCCCGGAATTTTGAGAAGATGGCGTTGATTTCCTTGAGACCGACGGCATACACATTGGCGCCGGGGGTCGGATAATGGCGCACCCCTCGTATAAAGGTGCCGTTCTTGTCTATTTCCCCGACAGGAACCAGCGAGATAAAACGGTCCGACAGACGAATACCGGTCGCATTAAAGCGGAAGTTTTCCCACATTTTCAAGACCAGCGCCAGAACGCTGATGCCTGTTTGACGAATGACGACATACGAGCCGATCTGACCGGCCAGTATGTCTTCGTCGCCCAGGTTGATAATGGGAGCATTATTGGAATGTTCATCGGTTATCCTGGCCTCCATACCGTTACCGCGGACTTCAGTCAAAGAACCAATGAGGATGCTGGGTTGTTGAGTGGTCATTGTTATTCTCGTGCTTGCTTAAGTGGCGCAATCATAACCCAATTTGTGATAACTATGCTTTAATCTATCCACTCATGCTTTATCTACCCACTCATACAATTCAGTCAACGCAGGATCGCATTTACAGCAACTCGTGCCGCAGGACGACTCCAGCGGCAGTTTGCGCACATTGCCTTTGCTGATCCACTTACCCAGCATGCCGCGAAGCGCATCGGCATCCATATTGAAATGATTGATCAAATCCTTTAATGCAACCCTGCGCTGTTGTTTTAAATAGCTACGCAAGTCCGATAAAATCATAAAGCCTCCTGAAGCGGTTTTTCACTGGGGTTTTTTCCAGAGTGCCTGCCCAGAAACCATAAGCCGCCAAGCACCGATGAAAAGGCGATGCTTAATCCGCTTATCCATACCAGCGAATACTCGGGATGAAGGTTATAAGTCATTGCCTGGTAAAAAATGGTGGCTGTCATATAGGCAAGGCCGGTGGTCCACAGCACGACAAATACCGTCCAGTTGAAGTTGGTTTCCCTGTAAATGGCCGCGGTTGCCGCGACACAGGGCGCATATAACAGGATAAACAGCAGATAGGCAAAGGCACCGGCTTTGCCGTCAAAACTATGTTGCATGGCGGCGAAGGTATCGGTATTGACTTCCTGTTCACTGGCCGCAGACGTCAGATCATCGACTGTGCCGATATTTAACCCCAAGGGATCGAGAAGGTTATCGGCGATTGCGCGCAAATTGTCAGGCACCGTCAAACAGGCATTAATCAGGGCTTCTTGAAGATTGAAAGGCGGGGGCTCAATTGATGCGGGATCAGTGCTTGCAAGTCCGCTATACAAGGCATCCAAAGTCCCGACAACCGCCTCTTTGGCTAGCACACCGGTAAAGATACCGACGGTTGCCGGCCAGTTGTCTTTTTCAATACCCATCGGCTTGAACGCCGGCGTCAAGCCGCGCCCGATTTCGCTCAATACCGATTTATTACTGTTTTCCTGGCCGAATGTGCCGTCTGTACCCAGTGCATTAAGGAAGTTCAATACCAACACCATAGGCACAATGACTTTGCCTGCATTAAATAAAAACGATTTGAGCCGGTCCCAGGTTCTGATAAAAACGCCGCGCAGTGTCGGCATGTGGTACGCGGGCAATTCCATAATGAACGGCGCCGACTCGCCTTTAAATAGGGTATGGCGCATGATCAAACCGGTCATGACCGCCACGGCTATGCCCAAAAGATACAAGCCGAACACTAGGTTTTGACCACCGACCGGAAAAAAAGCAGCGGCAAATAAGGCATAAACCGGTAACCGGGCGCCGCAGGACATGAACGGGTTCATCAGGTTGGTGAGAATCCGGTCGCGCTGGTTTTCCAGCGTGCGTGTCGCCATAATCGCCGGCACGTTGCAACCGAAACCGACAATCATCGGCACAAAGGATTTGCCCGGCAAACCGATCATCCTCATGAACCGGTCCATGACAAACGCGGCCCTCGCCATATAACCGGAGTCTTCCAGCGCCGACAGGAACATGAATAAAAAACCGACAATCGGGATAAAGGTGGCTACGACCTGAATACCGCCGCCAACGCCTTTGGTAATTAAAACGATTAACCATTCCGGGAATTGCAAGCCTGCCAGCACCACAGCCAAGCCATCGACCAATAACGCCCCGACCGCTTGATCGAAAAAATCGACAAAAGCGCTGCCGATATTGATGGTAAACATGAACATCGCATACATGACCAGCAAAAAAACCGGAATGCCTAAAAAACGGTTTAAGACGACACGATCGATTTTTTCGGTAGTATGGCGGCTTACTTCATTGAGTTTGCATACCGCACTTTGGGTCAGTTCATTGACGAAGCCATAGCGGGCGTCGGCGGCCAGAATATCGATTTCATCATCGGTTTCAGTCTCCACCCGGCGTTGCAATTCCAGAGCTATCGGCAACAACGATGGTCCGGCAATCTCTTTAGCCAGCGTATCGTCTTCCAGCAGGCGCACGGCAAGCCAGCGCAGGTCGCAACGGCGTTGTTGAGCCGTCTCTGCCAATAACGGTGAAAGATCGGCTATGGCGTGTTCCAAGGCAGGCGAGTAGCTGATTTTTACCGAGGGTACCGGTTTGGTGACAGCGGCTCGGTTGATGGTTGCTTTTAATGCGTTAATGCCTTCCTTGGTGGATGCGCTGATAGGGATAACCGGACAACCCAGATGCGTACTCAGAAAATCAGTATCGATTTTAATGCCGCGCTGTTTGACCGCATCCATCATGTTGAGCACCAAGATCATCGGCACGCGCATTTCTATCAGCTGCGAGGTCAGATAAAGATTGCGCTCTATATTGGACGCATCAACAATATTGATAATCAGGCCGGCTTCCCTGGATGCCACATAATCCCTGGCGACTTTTTCATCCAAGGAAACCTGGTCATCGGCGGCTTCTAAAGAATAAGTGCCAGGTAAATCAACCAATTCAATCAGTTTATCGGCAAAGGCGTACTCACCGGTTTTTTTTTCGACGGTCACACCCGGCCAATTGCCGACATGCTGCTTAGCCCCGGTCAAGACATTAAAAAGTGTTGTTTTACCGCAATTGGGATTGCCGACAACACCGACCGTAAAATCCGTGTTCATGACAGCTTCTCTATCAGCAAGATAGCGGCTTCATCTTTACGCAGGGTCAATGAAAAGCCGCGCAATTTGATTTCGACCGGATCGCCCAGCGGCGCAAAACGAGTCACGCTGAATTCGGTCCCTGGGGTTAAGCCCATAGCCAGCAAGCGTTTGCGATAAGCTTTACCGGATTTTTCAAAGCCGACTATTTTCCCCAAGTCACCCGTCGTAAGATTTTTTAAACTTATGCCCATAGCATTCAACCTTGGAATTAAAATATATTGAAGAACCCTTAGATTAAGCAGTAATCAATAATCGTTCTCATTAAAAATGAATATAGCATATAACCGGTTCCAGTCAAAACAAGTCCTGCTTAATATTGGATGGATCAGACTTTGGGACATGCAGTGCTTATGCACAGAACAACATTGCCTTGAATCAGACACTATCTGAGATGGATTTATCCGCAGATAACGCAGATGGACACCAAATAATAATCTGGGGACATCTGCATCGCCTGCGGATAATAATAACGACGGAAGAGGGGTGGGCAGCAATAAACAAACGACTTAAAAGCTGTAAATCAATGGCGATGGTGAAAAGATGCTATTTGTACGAGTCGCCTATGTTGAAAACTCCAACTCATAGACGGAAAACTTGCGGATATTGATAACCCCGGTATCCAATAATAAATATTGGCCTTTTATGCCGTGCAGAACACCGGATACCTCAGGGTCTTTATCGAGATTAAACGATTTAACCTTGACCGGGTAGTTATCTACCGGAAAACATATATCGACGGGCTGTTCATTGATCAAGATTTCCATAGCCTGTTCGCCAAAACGTTGCGTTATTTCCGTCAACTCGGCCTTGCATAACGCTATGAGTTGATCGCGTTTTTCTGCAAGCGCTACCGGTTCCGCATGCTTTTTAAGCATTTGCTGCCAACTGGTTTTATCGCTGACATGCTTGGCAATGGCAACCTCCAGTAAGCCTGAGATATGGCGCGATTGTACTTTAAAAATCGGCAAGGCTTGAACCGCGCCCTGATCTATCCAGCGTGTCGGCAGTTGTGTTTGCCGGGTAATGCCAACCTTGATTCCGCTGGAATTGGCGAGATAAACAATATGCGGCTGAAAGCAAAATTTTAATCCCCATTCCGGCTCTCTACAGGTGCCTTTATCGTAGTGACAAGTCTCCGGTTTCATAATACATAGGTCGCATTGCGCCAATGCAGTAAAGCAGGGATAACAATAACCCTGATTGAAACTTTTTTTCATAGTCCTGCTGCAATGAACACAGCGAATCTGACCGGTGAATTTTAGCTTGATGGACTGGCCGATCAGCGGATTCAAGGCAATTTTATGATCACCCACCGGTAAATCGTACTGAACCGGATTATCCAGCCGAGTGTGCATTTTTTCTATGTGCCCTTGCATTATGGGTATTCCTCTCAGGATGCCGATAACAACTGTTATAATGTCACATAATACAATTTACTTCACATTACCATTCACTTTAAAGAGAACAAGCATGTCACTAATGAAAGTTTCGTCCGGGAAAGACGTTCCTATGGATATTAATGTTGTTATTGAAATACCCGCCTACAGTTGCCCGGTTAAATATGAAATGGATAAAGACACCGGCGCACTGACCGTTGACCGCTTTATGGGAACCGCCATGCAGTATCCGACCAATTACGGTTATATTCCGCAAAGTCTCTCGGGCGATGGTGATCCGGTGGACGTCCTGGTTATTACGCCCGATCCGGTATTAGGCGGTTGCGTGGTACGCTGCCGGCCTATCGGCATATTGAAAATGATTGATGAAGCCGGCGAAGATTCGAAAGTATTGGCCGTACCGGTGCAAAAATTGACCTCCGATTACAATCGCATCAAGACTTACGAAGATATTTCCGAAAATAAACTGACAAAAATTGCCCATTTTTTTGAGCATTACAAAGACCTGGAACCCGGCAAATGGGTAAAAGTGGAAGGCTGGTTCGGCATCGAAGAAGCGAAAGAAGAAATCCTTACCAGTATTGCGCGTTATGATGCCTTGGAACATAAACCGGCGTTTTAAATTAAATCGTCCTTACCATGAACCCACAAAAACGCCTGGCGATCTTTGACCGGCTGGCGGCAGCCAATCCCGAACCAACCACCGAGCTGGTTTACAGTACGCCCTTTGAACTGTTAATTGCCGTTGTCTTATCGGCACAAGCCACCGACAAGAGTGTCAACAAAGCCACCGCCTTATTGTTCCCCATCGCCGATACACCCCAGAAGATCTTGACTTTAGGCATAGAAGGGTTAAAACAATACATCAAGACTATCGGCTTATATAACAGCAAGGCGGCCAATATCATGACCCTTTGCCGTCAGTTGCTGGACAGGCATGAAGGGCGGGTTCCCGAGACCCGTGAGGAACTGGAAGCGCTGGCCGGAGTCGGCAGAAAAACAGCGAATGTCATTCTGAACACCGCTTTCGGCCAGCCTACCATTGCCGTCGATACCCATATCTTCCGGGTTGCCAACCGCACCGGCATTGCGCCCGGCAAGAATGTTCTTGAAGTGGAGCGAAATCTGGAAAAACGGGTGCCGAAAAAGCATAAAAAAGACGCCCATCATTTGCTGATTTTACACGGGCGTTACACCTGCATCGCCAGGAAACCACGCTGTCAGCATTGTCTTATTGAAGATTTATGCGACTATAAAAATAAAGCCGGCAAGGAGGAAACCAACTAAAGAAAAACCGTTTAATAAAATCCCGGTATTAATGTTCAAAGCTGAATCCTTGGCACTTGGTTTAACCAACAATATTCATTCTTTATTCAGAGGGGTTTGTTATTATATGCCCCATTCGGTGCATTTCATGTGTCGAAGTACCACCCGGCTCAACCGCCTGAAGCGGATTAAAATTCGAATTTTTACATCACACAATTTTTCCATCACACTTAAGAGAATTATTATGAAAAAAATCACTAAATCACCTTTAGCCGCGGCAATGGGCGTGGCTGTTATTTCAACTTTCGCAGCAACCGGCGTTAATGCTGAAGCGAATCCATTCGGCATGACCGAACTAACTACCGGTTATATGCAAGTCGCCGAAGCCAAACAAGCCGGCGAAATGGCTTGCGGCGCATCCATGGGTATGGCCAAACCTAAAGCGGCTGAAGGCGCTTGCGCAGGCAACAAGCCATCGACAGCAACAAAAGCCGCCACTACGGCGACAACATCAAAAGCGGCTGAAGGCAAATGCGGCGATATGATGGATGGCGACAAAATGAAAAAAGGCATGGAAGCGGCTTGCGGCGCAATGATGAAAGGCAAAGAAGGCGCGTGCGGCGAAATGATGAAGGGCGAAAGCATGAAGGGCAAGGAAGGCGCGTGCGGCGCCGGCATGAAAATGCCTGAAGGCAAATGCGGCGACCAATGCGGCGAAGGCATGAAAGCTTGTCCTGACCTGAAAAATAAAGAAGGATCTTGCGGTGCATCGATGAAAGGTTGTGGTGAAGGCATGCAAGGTTGCGGCGAAATGATGAAAGGTAAAGAAGGCGCTTGTGCGGCAAATAAAGGCACTGCAGCACCGACTACCGCTGCCCCGGCTAAAAAATAGACTGAGCCCATTCAGGCTAATCTCCCGGCTTAACGGCTCACTGCCATTAAGTTAAGAAAGAAAGCTCCCTCTCCCTCCGGGAGAGGGTTGGGGAGAGGGGACTCAATCGCTTAATTTAATGGCAAGTGAGCTTAGCGGTTGGGAGCACATTGCGGCAAAACACACATCATGAACACCACACGCCATGAAAACAACCCAACACCTGGTTCATGGCGCGGGCTTGGGCCTGCGTCGCTCCTTTTTATCCGAGATTACCGAATCACCACCTAAAGATGTCGGCTTTTACGAGGTCGCGCCAGAAAACTGGATGACCATCGGCGGCAAGCTCGGCAAGCAATTCCGCGCGATGACAGAGCGCTTTGATTTTGTCTGTCACGGTTTATCGCTATCACTGGGCAGCACCGACCCGCTGGATGAAGAATTCGTGCAGGGCGTCAAACAGTTCATGCGCGATCATGACATGCGGTTTTACAGCGAACACCTCAGTTATTGCAGCAAAGACGGGCATTTGTACGATCTGATGCCGATCCCGTTTACCTCGGAAGCGGTGCTTCATGTGGCGGCACGCATCAGGCGCGTACAAGACATCCTGGAACAAAAAATAGCGCTTGAAAACGTCTCCTATTACGCCGCGCCGGGCCAGGAAATGTCCGAGATCGATTTTTTTAATGCCGTTGTAGCCGAAGCCGATTGCGATGTACTCATCGACATTAATAATATTTACGTCAACAGCGTTAATCACGGTTACGATGCCGAGGCTTTTTTAAAAACCATTCCCGCACATCGCATTGCTTATGCGCATATTGCCGGTCATTACGTTGAAGCCGACGATTTCCTGGTTGATACGCATGGCGCCGAAATTATTGATCCGGTCTGGCAATTGCTCGATAAGGCTTACGAGCTTTATGGCGTGTTTCCGACCCTGTTGGAACGTGATTTTAATATCCCCGATATGGCTGAATTATTGCGGGAAGTGAATACCATCAAAGCAATACAAAATACCTGGACAACGCATTATGCAAAAAAATCTGCTTGAAACCGGAGGGAAAGTAGATTTTAGCGCCAAACAACATGAGTTTGCCGCGTACATCAGAGATCCTGAAAACAACCCGGCCCCGGATGATGTCAATGAACAACGCATGGCGATGTATAGAGAGCTGTTTTTCAATAATATCAACAGTTTTTTATCGAGTAATTTCCCGGTATTAAGGGCGATATTGAATGATGCTCAGTGGTTTGAGCTCGCCCAGGATTTTTTTGCACGACACCGCAGCGTTTCCCCGCATTTTTCCGCGATTCCTGAAGAGTTCCTCGACTACCTGCAAAACGAGCATGATCATTCGGGGGATTTCCCTTTTATGCTCGAACTCGCCCATTATGAATGGGTGGAAATGGCTTTATCCATTGCCAAAGAAGAATTGGTCATCAACGATCGGGTTATCGATAAGGCTATCGACGATCTGCTGACAAAAAATATCCGCTTATCCCCGTTAGCCTGGCCGCTGGCTTATCAATACCCGGTCCAGAAAATATCGCCGGATTATCTGCCTGCCGAGCCCCCCGGGCAACCTACTTGTCTGATCGTTTATCGCAACAGCGATGACGTGGTTAATTTTATTGAAATTACGCCGATTACTTACCGCTTGCTGGAAATACTCCAGGAACATGAAAGCCTGTTGACTGAAACTTGCTTGCAGCAGATCGCTGATGAATCAAAGCACCCCAATCCTGAATTGATTATCTCGGGTGGTTTGCAGATTTTGAAGGAACTTGCCGAAAAAAATATTATTTCGGTGGCTGACTGAGTTGCTCCCGCTTTCTTGAATTCAAGAAAGCGGGGAAAATCGAAAATTACTGCTGACGCGAAAAATCAGGTTCTCTGGGCGGTACCTTTTCTTGCAAACAATGGTAACCCGCGCTTTCATACTTAATTCTTAAGGACTGCGGATTTTCATGCTCGGTCATGAATTTTTCAGCTTCCTGGGCCGTTAAATCCTTCATCATATATTTGGCGATACACATGCAGGATTCGGAAATGCGTTTTTCATCATTTTCTTTATTGACGGAATTCTTCAGCTCCCTGTCAACACATTGAGCTGAAAAATCATGTTCGAATTTGTGTTTTTGAACATCGGTCACTTCAACTTCGTGAGAATGATCAAATGGATTATGCACGACTTTAGCCGGTGCCGTTTTCTCCGCTTTATCATCCGAACAGCCGATAACAGCCAGCGCAATAACAATGCCGGTCAAGGCGGCAAACAGGGCATTCTTTGTAATAATAGATTTTTTAATAATGCGTGTTTTCATAAAGTTTACATATAAGGGTTAAGAGGCTAAAGGCTTGCTTTAACGCCTTTAACCCGTCATTTATCAAGGGCAGAACTTTATCATTTTATTAAGACCCAATCTACTGGTCTTCAGTGAAAGCGAATTTCTTGCCGTCGCTTTCCCGTGATTAAAGCCGTTCTTTAAAGATCAAATCAAATCGGGTTCCGCCTTTCGCACTGATGCGACGCAGTTCAAACCGCGCCTTATGCAAGTCGGCGATCTCCTTGACAATCGCTAGACCCAAGCCGCAGCCGTCACCGGGGCTGCCGGGGATGCGGTAAAAGCGTTCGCACACCTTGTCTATTTCTCCATCGGCAATACCCGGACCGTCATCCATAACAGTCAAACAGGGCGTCGGCTCCGGCTGGAGTTTAACGCTTATATTGCCGTGATCGTAACCATAAGCCACGGCGTTATCCAAAAGATTGTTCAATAATTCACTTAGCAGAATCTCGTCACCCTGGATAAGCAGCGGTTTTTTAGGCCCTTCAAAACTTAATTCCATGTTGCGTTGTAATGCTTTCGGTACAAAATCTATACAGGTTTTTCTAGCCAGCTCACAAATATCCACGGGTTTTAATGTATAGCCTCCGCCTACCGGTTCCGATCTGGCTAAAACCAATAACTGCGTGGTCAAATGCGACATTCGGTCAGCACTGCTCTGAATGTGCATCAGGGCGGGTTTCATGGCCGATAAATCCTGCTCACGCAAAGCGCGTTCCACTTGCAATTTCAATCCGGCCAAAGGCGTACGTAACTGATGCGCGGCATTGCTGATAAATCGTTGTTGGGTAGCGATGGCGGAAGCTAATTGTTCCAACAAACCGTTAATCGTATCGGTGAGCATACGCGCTTCAAGAAAAACATGCTCCTCAGATATGGCGCTCAGATCGCGCGGGGATCGCTTGGCAACCTCGTCAGCCAACACTTGCAGCGGTTGCAGGCCCCGTTTTATGCCGGTCAATAAATAGATACTGCTAAACAGCACCAATGCCAACTGGGGGACAAGATCGGCAAGAAAAATATCCCTCATCATGCCCCGGCGTTTATTCATGGTTTCCGCTACATGCACCGCTATCTTGTCGGAATTTTGACCGCGAACAACAAACATCGATACGACCCTGACCGCTTCACCGCGCATTTTATCGTTGAAATAAACAGGTTGTGACGTATCAGGATTTACATTAACCGGCTCGGGAACCAGAGCATCCCCTGCGAGCAATCCCTGGTCTGACGAGATAATTTTAAAATAGGTTTTATCGAAATCGTCCCATTTAAAAATCTCCAGCGCGGCCGGCGGCAATTCCACGACGGTCCGACCGTTTTGCACCTTGATTTCCTGCATCAATGATTCTGCGGAATCGAGCAGCCATCTGTCGTAAGCCTCGTCGACATAATGCAGTGTCAGGAAATAGGACATCGCCGCATCAATCAATACAAAAAAGATCAGCGGAATGACCAGCCGGAAAAGCAGTTCGGTTTTAAGGCTTCTGTTTTTTTTCATGGATACTCTCGGGCAACCGGCTCTTGCAGGCTGGTAATAGTGGCTTCTTTGCCTTCACTCTCCAGCAAATAACCTAATCCGCGTACCGTTCGAATGACGGCGCCATAAGGTTCTATGCGTTTTCTCAGCCGGTGGATATAAATCTCAACGGCATTATCGGTCAAAGCATCGCCGTCACCGGCCAGGCGCTGGGCAATACGATCCTTGCAAACGACTTTTCCCGCCTGCATCAACAGCATCTCCAAAAGGCCATATTCACGCGCCGACAGAATAAGCGGCTGATCCTCGGCTATGACCTGATGCTGATAGGTGTCCAATATCAAGCGTCCAATCACGATGTTGTTATTGAATCCGCCGTAACAACGACGAATCAACGCGTTAATCCGTGCTTCCAGCTCCCTAAGTTCAAACGGTTTGGTCAGGTAATCATCGGCGCCTTGTTCGATACCCTGAATCCTGTCGTTGACGCCGTCCCGGGCGGTCAAAATGATAATCGGCACGGGCAATTTACGGTGTCGTAATTTTCGTAATAACTCCAGGCCGTCCATATCAGGCAAGCCCAAATCCAGCACAATCAGGTCGAAATCCTGCGCGTCGAGTAACTGCAAGGCGTAACGTCCGCTCGTGGCTGCGGCGACAGAGTAACCGCTACCGCCCAAGGTATGGTTTAATCCATCGGCCAATACGGCATCATCTTCTATCAATAAAATATTCATAAACTTAAATTGGCGTTGTAAAGGTTCTTGAAAGGTTGACGGATTAAGATGGAAACCGACAACTGGGGAGAAAGGGCGACAATCAACAGTGCTTTTAGGTATTTCATCCCTCAGTTACCGGCAGGAGAACTGAATATCGACGTTTTAACAAAAGGAGTAGTGCCATGATACACAAACAGGCTCAGTATTATCTTAGTCATTTTAAACACGATGCGCCAGCCGGCATTGTGGTGTTTCTGGTCGCCTTGCCGCTTTGTCTGGGTATTGCGCTGGCTTCAGGCGCGCCTTTGTTTTCCGGGTTGATAGCAGGGTTGGTCGGCGGACTGATCGTGTCCTGGTTAAGCGGTTCGCAACTGAGTGTTTCAGGCCCCGCCGCCGGTCTTACCGTGATTGTTTTAAACGCCATTGAAACGCTCGGCAGCTTTCAGGGCTTGCTGGTTGCCTGTATTTTGGCAGGAATCATGCAGCTCGCGTTTGGTTATTTAAGGGCGGGTATTATCGGTGCATTTTTCCCAGCCGCTGTGATTAAAGGCATGTTGGCGGCTATCGGTTTGATTTTGATTATCAAACAAATTCCTCACGCCACCGGCTACGATACCAGCTATGAAGGCGATGAAAGTTATATGCAGGAAACGGCGCAATCCAGTTTCTTTGAATTATTCGATGCGCTTAACGGCGTTTCCGCGGGTGCGGTTGTGATCAGCAGCGCGGCCTTGTTGATTTTAATTATTTGGGAAACATCCTGGATTAAAAAACAGCGGCTATTGAAATTGATCCCCGGTCCCTTAATCGCAGTGGTTTGGGGTGTCGGCTACAATTTAGCCGCCGCACGGTTTATACCTGCCTGGGCTGTCAGCGAAAAACACCTGGTCAAGTTACCGGTACCGGAAAATGTCGACAGTTTTTTCAATAACTTTATGTTTCCTGACTTTAATTACCTGGGTAATCCTCAGGTTTATATGATCGCTGTCACGATTGCCATTATCGCCAGCCTGGAAACCCTGTTAAGCCTGGAAGCCGTCGACAAGCTGGATCCTTTAAAGCGCATCGCGCCAACCAATCGGGAGCTGAAAGCGCAGGGTATAGGCAATATTCTCAGCGGCATGTTGGGCGGCTTGCCGATTACCGCCGTAATTGTGCGTAGCGCCGCCAACATCAATGCGGGCGGTAAAACCAGTCTGTCCTGCTTTATTCATGGTTTGTGCTTACTGGTCAGTGTGATGTTTTTTGCGCACTTATTAAACTATATTCCGCTCGCCTGTCTATCGGCCATTCTTTTGCATACCGGCTATAAACTCGCCAAGCCGACCCTGTTTAAAGAATACTACCGGAAAGGCATGAGTCAATTTCTGCCGTTTATCATTACGATAGCGGCGATACTGGCGACGGATTTATTGAAAGGCATGGCTATCGGCTTGGTTTTCGGTTTGTTTTTCGTGATCAAGGCCAATTACAACGCCGCTATTACGCTGACCCAAAATGGCTCTCATTACCTGCTGTCTTTTAATAAGGATGTTTCGTTTTTGAATAAAGCCCTGTTAAGAAAATTTATTTTGCACATCAAGGAGAACAGCAGCGTAA
>SXGS01564279.1_pt1 | contig 24076 bp, 20 predicted proteins | sample 3174681 | NCBI WGS metagenome assembly SXGS01 (sample SAMN11356861, study PRJNA531348) | freshwater metagenome | isolation source: freshwater sample F1-80 | place: China: Fuxian Lake, Yuxi | collected 2017-12-25
GGCTGTTGGTGCGGGTATCGCCCGGCTCAATATAAGAGCTGAGATAAACGGCCGTTCCGTTGCCGGTGAATGTCGAGCTGAGAACTTGTTGGCGATTGCGCCCATTTAAACTTGCGGCTCTGCTCGTGTTTGAAGTGAAGGTGGAGTTTTCGATCTTTGTGAACCGTTCAGTGCTGATCGCGGTCGTATTCGACGTGAATGTCGAAAAGAAAATGTAGATGCGGTTGTCGTAACCAGTGTCTGTGTATGTCAAATTCGCTGGTGTATTGCCGTAATCAGAGCCGATGCCCGTGAGAAGCGAAGTAAACAGGCAGTTTGTAAATGTTGTCACCGTTTTAAACTGTTGAAACCAGGCAGTACCCAAAGAGTTGTTGAACTTGACATTGGTGATGTTAAAGGTCGTCGGGGTTGACGAATTATTGGTATTGACAATTCCACCCTGCTCATCCTTGCCCCTCGTGAAAGTCAAATCTTTGACCGTGATGGTTATTCCGTTGGTGGTGTTCGTGATCGCACGGTAAAGACCGTTTCCATCAATAGTGGTCGTGTCCCTGCCTGTTCCGTGTATTTCGACGCTTGCAGTGATCGCTGGCAGATTTGACGTAAGGGTGATGGTACCCGTGGTTGCCGACGAAATGATTATTGAGTTGATCGATGCAGAACTGTTGGCCTGACCCAGCGCATATCGCAAAGTGCCAGATGTATTTGTGTCCGCCAGGCTCGTGACCGATTCGCAATTACCTGGCGCAAGAGAAATTGTCGCAGAACTGTACGTAGTTGTACCTGTTGCGTAACCGTTGTCAGGCGCATTCGTGCCGAACTCAACCACCGACGCACGGCCTGCGCCACACCCGGTGGCGGGGCAGTCATTCCAATAATATTTTCCGCCACCCCAGTTTGTTACCGCGTAGTCTTCACCACTACCATAATCATTAGGCTCATTGCTTGCCCAGCAAGCGTAATTAAGTCCGTCACCAAGAAATGCATTGGTAAGGGAGCAAGTTCCTGAACTTGTTCCCGTCCAAAATTGTTTGCCCGCTTCGGGTGAGCCACCACTGGTATCCCACTTCCATGTGCCTTCAACCAGATCGTCAGTTGCGCCGATCCAGATATTTGAAGCGGATGCAATATTGTCGCTAATAAATTTATTTTCTGCATCCGAAGTGATTGTCGCGACATAACCTGTTTGCCCCTGATAGCTCATTGCTTTTGCGGCATCGCGGGCGCCGGTGGTTGCAGTGTTGTAATTAAGCAAATTCGTGTTCAAAAAGTAGAAATGTCCGTTCGTCGCATTAAGAACGTAACTTGCATTTTCAAGTGAGGCCGTGACTTTGATTGTCGTTGAACTTGCCGCGGCCGTCGAGCCGACATACTGCAAAGTTGCGAGCACCGCATTTACATCGGCGAGCAGACCAGTAAATACGGTCGAGGTGAAATTTGTGTTGATTGCAACGCTGTATCCAAATTTTGCTGTGACTCCCGTGTTGCTGGTTATTTGTAAATTTGCTCCCGTTGGTCCGTTGAGCAACGCGACAGAAACCAAATATGTGCTGCCAGATGCGAGTCCGCCGACCGAGATGCCGGTGATCGCTGTAGTCGCGTTCGTGTTAACGCAAACTGCGACGGGTGCGGTGGTAGTTGCGGCTGCGACCGAGATCGTCAAATTCGCCGAGGTGACAGAAGTCAGACCCGTGCTGGCAAAAGTCAGTGTGTATGTGCCAGGGTCCGCCGTGAGAGTCAAGTTCGTGAACTCTGCGTAGCCACTCGTTGTTGTCATTGAAGTTGTGCCAGTTAAAGTACCGCCTGACGCCGTGACCGTGATTGTTGTGCCCGTAGTCGTAACTAAATTACCCGAAGAGTTAACAAGTTTTATTTTCGGGTCGGTGGCAAAAGTGGTTGGAGAGTCGCCACCCACAGGTTGAGTCTCCATCGCTAGCGCGGTTGCTGTTGCGATCGTCACGGTTGATGCGTCGCTCACCGAACTTGGGCCAGTTAAGCCGAGGTTGTCGATGACGCTGTTTGCCGCGAGTCGGACAATTACAGTGCCGTCAGAGCTGCACACGACAGTAAGTGTGAATGTGATGCCGTATGAGTTTGGAATCGAAAATGTGCACGAAGTTGCTGTGCCTGTATTTGTGAACTCGCTCGATGCGAGCCCAGAGATGCGCTCGCTAAATGTGACCGTGTAAGAAAGTGTTCGCGACGATGAGGGAGTAGCAGGTGCGGTGAAACTAACGGTTGGCGCTGTGTTGGCGGCAGTAGTTGTTGTGGCGATACCTGAGATGCCAGGGGTAAACGGTGAGACAGTTGTCGTCGCCAAACGTATCCAGCGTCCACGCACTTGAGATAGCGAAAACGGCGGCTGCGAAGTTGCAAGCCTCGGGTCGTATGTGAACGACTTGCTGTAGCCAGCGGTAGTTGCACCCGTTGCCGCTGTGATTGTGCCCAATTCACCAAGTTCTCTTGCCACGATCGCACCGTAAAGATAGAGCGGATACGCCGTAGTTGCGCTTGACAAATTTGCAGCAGTCGTTCGGATGATGCCTTGACCTGCAGTTAATGATGGGGCGAGCAACAAAGCTTCGATTGTTCTTGACGCTGCACTAAAACCGATGTTGATGTTTCCTGCGGTTGAAACGATGCTCAGCATGTCGTCAACTTGCGAAGTGAGTTGCAAGCTTGAAGTGATTTCAATATCGCCCGACGCCGCGATCGTTAACTTGCCGGTCAAACTAGATGTTTGACTAATTGTTGCTGGGCCGCTGACATACAAAACACCACTGCTCGGTATCGCAGTAGATGAGCCACCATTGAGTGTGTAATTGCTACCACTGAGCACGATTGCGGCCGGGGAGATGCTCGCGGTGCTGATTGTTGCGTTGGCAATTGACGCATAATCACTTGCACTAACGACTGGCAAAGCCAACGCATCAGAACTCGCAGTCGTTAAAGCACTAACCACCTGGCTGCCGGTAGATGTGCAACTAGTTGCCACAGCAACAACCGTGCTTGCAAGAGTCTCAATTCGATATGAGACATTAGGGGAGACAGAAGTGTCTTTAGCAATAGTTGGTGTGCCGCAATATGTAAACGATTCATTACTTGTACCAAGGTGAATCGAACCTGCGATTGAGTCGCTCGTTGCAAATTTTGTGTTCGCCATCGTATTCACCCAGATCACATGATCAGAAAACAGTCGTGAACGAATCGTCGTTTGGCGCCGAGCATAAACGCAGGTGGCTTTGGCATCAGCACCACTTGCTGATCGGGCAACAACCGACGCCGATGTAATTTCTGATTCGCGACATTGTCGGGCAGTAACTTGAATCACTGCACTTGTCGCCATATCGATATCGGCAGTTGCAACACCTGCAGTCGTGAAACCGTGGGCTGCAAGACGAACCGTGAAACACGCCTGAGAGCCAAGTGTGCATGTCACGACTTGTCCATCGGTGCCGTAGCGAACCCAAACACTTGATGCTGTGCCAACATCAGTGCCAGTCGAATAACCTGGGTGTGAAGTAATCGCACTCAAACTCGCGCCAGATTTCGCCAACCGCCCGAACACTTCTTCAGATGCAGACTCAGCCAAACGCTCAACCACGGCCTGTTTTTGCATCCTTGCTTCATCGGCCAAACTACGAACCACCGTGGTTACCGCGACCAAACCAATCGCCGATGTCACCCCAAGTGCAACAACCGTGAACATCAACGCTTGGCCCGATTGTCGATCGCGCTTGAAGAGGTTTTGAATCTTCATCATCGTCCATCCCACTTTTGTTCAGACTTGAACCGCCCCGCGCCAACGGCAAACTCATACGAGACTTTTTCGTTGGTTCGATCGTTGGCCCCCATATATTTCGCGGTGAGAGTCGCGGTGAATTTGACTCTTCGCACAAGTTTTACTTGTGCACTTGTAAGTGCAGTTGAAATTGTTAGTGCCGCACCGTCCGCATCGTAATAAGTGAAGGTTGCATTTTCGGTGAGAGCGGTAATAATTTCAGACTGAGTGACGTTTCCTGTCCATGTATTTGACACGTATTCGGTGCTTCCCGACGTGGCTGTCTGCCTAGTTTTTTTGAGAATTCCATCACTGTCTAATTCAACACAAACAGTGTCTTGTGCCTTGAGCAAAACTGGGGTGCTCGGTGAACCAGTCACGGTGTCGAGTCCTTTGATCTGACCTGCAAGCACACAAACTTTTTTCGACGTGCCCGAGACGATGATTGTCTCGTCTTCTGTGAGGTGTCGACAGTTGCTGACGGCAATTGAAGAGGATGGATTAATACGGTCGATGCAACTTCCCGGGCGTGATGTACCAGAAAGCGCCACACGCAATCGATCACCGATAATGACATTTTGTTCGACATAATTGACGCGTTCGGAGATCGCCGATGTGGCTGAATTCGCCGACGAGATCACGCCCATCAATACAACTGTGAGTATTCCGGTGATCATCATCGCTACCGCGATGTCCACTAACCCGACTGAACCACGCTCACGGCGGGCAACATCAGACAATTTGAAAGATTTCATCACGGCAGTGCGCTATAGGCGATTTGTGTTGTCGCGCCATTTGTGATCGTAATGTTTGATGACCCACCGAATGATGCATCAAGTTTCGCGGCTTTATAAGATCCGGCCGGCAGGTATGCAAACCAAGCACAGCCCGAAGTTCCAGCAGTGTCACCACTAAAAATTGTTGCATAGCGTCGCAACTTATACGAAGTGTTGTTGATCGCTTGCAAATCAACTGCTTGCGCTGAAGTCATGCCTGTGACAATCAATCTTCCAAAAGTTGTCGAATAGGCTGCGGCGTCGGGTGGTACCGACTCGAATTTTGTCAACGTATATGACTTGTCGGCGGCGCTACTGTCGGCGCTGCCAAATTTCCAGGTCACGGTAGTGACTCGTTTTATTGCGTTCGGCGTCATCGTGGCAAAAGTTGCAGGTGCCGGCGTTTGCAGATTCGCACAAGTGACTGCAGAGAGACCATCGGCGCCTGGCCCTGGTAACCAACTATTTCGAATCGTTGCCGAATAGACGACATTTTTTCTGGTGACCGATGTTGAAACATCTCCGAGAATCACATTTCCAGAGGCAAGGCCGAGTGCTGTGTTGCACCGAGTCTTGGCCGCGACTATTACCGAAGAAACTTCGCCTCCGGTTTGAAGACCGCACCCATGAATGTATGCCTGTTCGCTGATTTGCTCGGCGGCAAGTCTTGCATCGATTGCATCTTTTGACAGCCGGGCTTGTGCCGACATCTCGAAGGTAATGGTCAATAAACCGACCGAGGCCAGACTCAACAATCCCATGGCGATAACAGCCTCAATCATCGCAAAACCACCTTCAAGTCGAGGTCGTCTACAATTTGAATTCTTCAAATTAGGTACCTGCCGACCAACTGAAGTTGGTGACAACCGTGATTATCGCCCCGAGTGCAAGTGCGGGCCCGAGAGGTATTGAAACCTTTCGAATCCGTCGTTGCGAAATACCGGTGATCACGGCCCATACGACGGCAATTACCGCCGCAATCAAATAGGCGCCGAATGCCGCACCCCACCCCAACCAGCCAAGCGGAAACCAAACGACCGGGGCGAACTTCACGTCTCCTTCGCCCAACCCGCCACGCGAGACAAAATAAAAAATCAATGCAACCAAGATTGCGATCGTCGCCACGATGGATGCGCGCCTGAAGTTTTGCCACGAGTCGTTCATCAGCGCGTCGATACCAAATCCAATAAGTTCGAAAATCGCGATGAGGATTATCGCCCCGTTCAAGAGGCGATGCGTGACTGCATCAATTGCTGCCGTTAGGGCCAAACCAATGCATGAGAGGGCAAGAACGATCGAAACGACTGAAGCCCCGTGCTGGTTGATGACACTCGCGGCGATCAGGCACGACGCCAATTCGATCAGCGGATATTTGATTGAGATGGGTTGACGGCAATGGCGACATCGCCCCCGCAACAAGATCCATGAAACAATCGGGACCAGTTCAATTAGAGCCAGGGTTTTTTCGCACGACGGACAACGCGACCGCCCGCCGACGAAGTTTTCGTTGCGTGGCAGGCGATGAATCACCGCTGAAGAAAAACTTCCGAGCATCAATCCGGTCGCGCCCATAAACACGGTGAGCAGTCGACGGTCGTAAGTGGCAACGGCATCTTCGGCAAGTCTTCTTAACACACATCCCTTCTTTTAGAGCAGATTTTAGACTGATTTTCGTGGTCTAAACGTTGATTAGACGACAACTCCAAAGAATTGAACTAACTAAACTCGGGCTATGAGTCTTAATCGATTGCTCGGTGTCGGAGAGCCCGAACCCGGAAATGGCAGATCGCAGGAGAGAAATCCGAACTTTGCCGATAACCGGTTGATTGTTCTCGGAACCAACTCGAAACTGGTCGATGAACTCAAAGAATTGCGAGCGAATCGCTCCGAAGAATCTGTTCTGATCGACTGGTCTCCGCAGTCGGGGGCGATAAAAAATCTTGTCGAAAAGATTTCGATGATGCAACCTGTTGAAGTGGTCGACATGGTCATCGTCAACTCGTGTGTGCCCGACGAGATCACGTCAGAGCGCGAAATGCGCAAATTATTTTCTGAAATTCGAATCTCGATGAAGGCGATCGCGGGTAGAGGTGTTGCCGAAAAATGCTTCAGATGGTGGATGTGCGTCGAACTTGACGGTGCGTCGCCGTCGGCTCTGAACATTTGGCAAGCATCTGGCAGGTTGGTGTTTCGACACGCGGCCGAGTCGGCAAAACTAATCGGCACTCTCGTCCTTGTTGGCGATGCCACCCGCGCGGCAAGCGACCTTCGAGACATGCTTGATGCCAAAAATGTGGCATCGTCGCGGGTCGTCGGCTTTGGAATCTCTGAGCAGGGCTCAGTTGATTTGGTGAAAAATAATTTTTCAATCTCGCTTGGCCAGTCGACCCGTGACGCCGGCAAATCGGCAAAACCCGATCTTTCATTAGAAAAGAACTATTTGATCGCCGAGATCGAGATGGCCAAAGACTCGCTAACTGATATCGCCGACGAACTTCGCCTGACCCAACAAAATCTCGCCGCGTCAAGTGCGTCACTTGCATCAAAGCGCGACGATATCGAAAAAGTGGGTCTTGAGATGGCGGTGCAGTCGCACGAGTTATTCGCCGTCGAGACCGACCTCGTGGCACAGCGCGGAAACGTGGCGATCATGTCGGATCAGGCAGATTCGCTGCGACGCGAGATTGAGTATCTATTGAAAAATCATGCATCACTGACCGAAAGCCTTGTGTCAGAGCGGGCCGCACTGCAAATAGTTCGTGATGAAGTGACGATTCAAGTGGCCAAGGCGGAGCAAATTCAATCTGCCCTTACTCGCGCAGAAGTCGACGCGGCCCATCAACGCACCTTGGCCGATGACGCAATTCGTCTCGCCGAGGCGGCGCATGCGAAGTTGAACGAGATTGTCGCCGAGACCGCAAATTCTCGCGAGATTTTGATCGAAGTAAAAAATGAAATCGAAAATCGAAATCAAGAGTTACTCAGGCTTGACGCACAACGCGCCGAAAAAGCCAAGCAAACCGCCGAGTATCAAAATTCGTTGGCCGAGCGGTCTTTGGTGCTTGAAGCAGAATTGGAAAGACTGCAGCAATTGCAACGCGAGGTGTTGGCGACTCTTGAACGAGCCCGTGCCGAAAGAACCGCGGTGCATGAAGAACTTGAGAAAATCACGAACTTGGGCAACGATCCGCAGATTGAGATCCTTCGAATCTCGCGCGACGTGTTGACCACTGAACTTGCCGGGATCGAAGCCGCGAAACAAAAAGCCGTCGCAGAAATTGAAGCAAGCCGCTCGGCGATCGAGGGGACGCGACAAGCCGCGGCCGAACTTGAAGCGGGTTTGGCCACAACCCAGCGCCAATACGAGGTCAGCAGGGCCAAGGTGATCGAGATTCAAGAAAAGCAACTTGACGCCGAGCAACAGTTGTACACGCTTGAAGACAGGCTTTCGGCTTTTCAAAAAGAGCGTGATCAACTGATTCAATTTGAGGCCGAACTTGCCCGTCGCTCTGAGCAACTTGACCAGATAGAAAAGAACTTTGAAGCCGAAGTGTCACGGCGCATGGCAGAGCAACTCGACCAACTTTCGGCGATGGGTGCCAGAGCCCGAAAGAAGGCGATCAAACACGGCTCAGGCAACGAGCCGACATGACAGACTCAAGTCATCGCGTGAGTTACCAGGATTCGCACGATCCACGCTCGAAGTCGAAGTTCATCGACATGAACGCCGCAGATGACACGGGCGAGATATCTAGACCGATACCGCGACCACCATTTGTTTCGTCGACCGAAGAAATAACCAAGTCGTCGTTGCGAAAAATAATTAATGCGATTGGTGTCGCCGAGACCTCGGGCATGGCGGGTAACACAGATGGTGTGGGTGCCACCGTCAGGCTTCGGTCAGAATTTACTCTGGTCGCGGACACATTGCCTGTCGCGATTGCGCGCAAAAAACGTCGGACCCGATTTAACTTTTTTCGGTGACTTCTAGCCCGTTGCCATTTCGTCAAGCGTCGCTGGGGCAACCGCGTCCGAGGCGAATGCTGCGAATGTTGGGCTTGACGCTCACATGGGTGAGTTTCATCGGTGTTCTGTTCGTCATGTTTCAAATTTGGGGTACGGGTGTGGTCGAATATCAGGCGCAGAGCAATTTGAGCAATAAATTCAATTCGATTGCTCCGACAATTGACTCGACCGCCATGTTGCCTGGGGCGTCAATTACAACTACGACTCAAATCGTGCCCACTAATTCGCCCACAACGCTCGCACCTGCGATTTCAACAGATACGACTCTGCCCGCCCTAACCGGCGTTACGTCGTTTGAACAATCCACCGAGACAATCAATCGGGTTACCAGGGCGGCCGCGGGCGATGTGATCGCTCGAATCATGATCCCAGCGATCGGACTCGACAAGATCGTCGTTGAGGGTGCCGCGACCGACGAGTTGCGATCGGCGATCGGTCGCTACCGTGGCACGGCATTTTTGGGGGGCAAAGGAAACGCATCTCTGGCGGGACACAGAACTACTTATGGCGCGCCATTTGGCAGAATTAACGAGTTGCTTCCTGGCGACAAAATTAACTTGTTAACCCCAGTGGGAACCGCGATCTACGAGGTTTTAGACCCGCTGGTGGCGTCAAAGTCATGGGCTGGGGCGGCCCGTGAAACCAATGGTGGCTATTTAATTGTCGGGCCGAGCGACGAATTTGTCCTGGCAGATGTCAAAGACAATCGCCTCACGTTGACCGCATGTCACCCAAAATTTAGCGCCGAAGAAAGGATAATCGTTGTCGCCCAACTCATCGGCGAGCCGTTCGAGATGCTTGACCCAGATTTCGGTGCTTCATCTGCCCCAACCACACCCTCCACACCCGGGGTTGATGAATCTTTGCCGGTTTCGCCGCCAGTTTCACTCGCGCCCGAGGATGACCCATCATCCAACCTCTATCGACAACCACAAGAATTACAGACGCTTCAAGTCACGCTCAACGGTCTGCCGAATCAATTCGCACCCTCGTTGGTTTTTGCGCTGATGACCTTGGTTGTAATGACGGCGATCGCGGTCGCTGTCGAAAAATTTGGCCGCCTGAGAGCCTACGTTTTTGGGTCAATGCCGTTTTTAATTGCCCTGTGGTTTTTGTTCAGACAAATCGAACTGCTGTTACCCGCTTATTAAAATCGTCGCCGCCGATTATATAAAGACGCCGATTAGCTATTCGAGCCGTTGCTGCTGGCTTGCACGTCTTTCCATGAGTTGTAGAACTCGGTTGATTTGACGATGTTCGCAGTCGAGCCGACGCTTCCCGTGCCTTGGATTCGAGCACTGCAATTCTCACGGATTGCGTTGAGACCATTTGTATTGTCGGCATCAGCACCAGTTGAACGACCTCGAACATATGCATATGCTTTTCCGTTGACTTGGAGTAATGTCCAAGTTGTCGCGGCCGAGTTCTGGGTGTTAAGAACGGATGCCATCTGAATCGGCAAAGTTGAATTAGGTCCGAAGAATTTTCCCTCTACGGTCATCCGGCCTATCCAGCAGCTTCCGCTCCGTGAGAACGCGGTTGCATAAAAAACTTGACATCCCAAAAGTTCGGCGTTTGAACTATAGGTTTGCATCGCCGTGACGCTCACGAGTTGAGGGTTGGTCGACGTGACCGACGACGCGACGAAGTCGATTCCGGGCTCAAGCTTCTGTAGGTCGGCTGCCAACAACACCGAGTCGCCACACTGGGCTGTTGAAGCATCCGAGAAGTCTCCTTGGTTTGCATACAAGATCGAGGCCGCGCTCAGGGCATTATTTACGGCCGCTTGTGCTTCTTTGTCGTAGGCATTGTTTCGAGAACCCAAGAAACTGGTGCCAGCGATAGCGGCCAAAACGCCGACGACTAGCATCACGATTGCCAACTCGGAAAGAGTGAAGCCCTTGTCTAAGCGACGCCAAGTAGACTTTGTGCGCGATTTGTAGTTGACTTTTTTGACTTTAGCCATAAATTAAGGTTAACTACTCTGTCCGGAAAAAGAGGAGATACCCGATGAGCGAAAGCAAGTCTGACGAATCGGGCCTAAATATTGGCGCGGATTACCGAGAAAACAGCGACCTTAGGGCCAATGACTCGGCTGTAGATGTTCGAGTTTTAGACGTCGGCGAGCCTTCACGAGAAGTTGCTTCTTTGCTCGGTCTTGAAACCCAGAGCGCCTTGCCCGAGCCAGGCGAGCGTCCAGTTGTCTTGGTTGTCTCAGACCCGACCGAGGTCGACACGCTACTTGACGTCGAGGACCACGCATGGATTGGTTGTGTTATTGCCTGGCAGTTGCCCGAAGAATCGATCGAACGTCTCTATCAGCTCGGGGTTTCGGTGTTTGTCGGTTTACCACCGGTCGATGATTTGCTCAGAGCAATCGAATACTTACCCGACCGCAACGAGGCTGCAACGGCGCGATCGTATGCCGCGCGGCTCGCTGTAATCGAAAAGTTGTTGTCTAATTCGGTCGATTAACGCGCACCACGAAGCGAAAACTTGAGCGACTTTTAATTCTTTACTTTCAGTTTGCTGCCCGTCGCCGACCAAGATGGGGCAACTTCTCGTCGCCGTGACAGCACCAGGTTGATAAGTCCAACCAGAGTAACTGCCACCAATATAGGGATTGCGAGCAGCGCGTTTATTCCGGTGGCCGCCAACTCTTCGTCGAGCACAACCGGTTCTGTCGGAATAAGAGTCGCGACTCCCGGCGTTACGGGATTTTGGGGTTCGGGTGCGATCGCAACTGCGGTTTCAATTTTTATTTCGGCAGACGAAGACAATTTCGCCAAATTTGGAGCGACACAGTTGAGCGTCAAGTAATAAGTTCCGCGCTGAATGTTGACTGGCAGAATCACCGCCGCGCGTACGTAGCCAGCCGCGTTGACCTTTGGCGCGGCATATGCCGAAATTACATTGCCTGTTTCAGGGTTGTCGGCACGAAGATCAAGGGTCGTTGCCCCAGATGGCGAACAACCTCCAGAAGTGAATTCAATTTTTTCAAAAGATAGATAAGAGGCTTTCGGGTTTTGAATCACCAACTGGCCATCGGCGCGGGGTTTGGTGGACGATGCGCCACTTGACAGAGCAGCCGCGGGAGCAGTGAAAAGTGGAGCCGAGCAAATTAGTGCCACCGCCGATGCGATTCGTCTCGGTCGCGATCTCACAAATTTATCCCTTCGATGTCTAACTCTTGCTTGATTATATAACAAGGGCGGGACTTGTGAGTCCCGCCCCTGCAAATCTGTGCGCCTGAAACGCGAATTTAGAATTTTTTAAACTGCTAGTTGCCTGCTCCCGACCCAGCGGTCGTTGAGTCTTTCCACGCCGCGTAGAACTCAGAAGGCGCAGCGTAATTAGCCGAAGTCGCAGCCACACCAGTTGACTGCGTTATGGCTTTACAAGCCGCCGCAATACCAGCAAGGGTTACGGTGTTGTCTGCATCGGCTGCAGCAGATCGCGCACGAATTTGGGCAAAGGCGGCGCCGTTAACTTGCAATAGTGTAAAAGTTACGACTGACGCATTCACCGTATTCAGGGGTGCGCTCACTTGAATTGGTGACACCGAACCCGTAAGGAGGAACTTGCCTTCAACGGTGTAACGACCAATCCAGCAAGTTCCGCTTAAAGAGAGGGCTGTTGCATAGAACGCCTGACACCCGAGGTTTTCGTTATTTGAGTTGAAAGTTGGTCGAGCATCGATACTCACTTGTTTTGGGTTCGTTGAAAGTGAATTGCCGGTGAGGAAGTCGACGTTTGGTTGAAGTTTCTGTAAATCTGCCGCCAAATCAACTCCCACACCGCCGCCAGTGCCGCATGCTGCAGTTGAGCCAGTTGAAAAGTCTCCTTGGCTTTGGTAGTGGGTCAGTGCAGCGCTGATTGCAGCATTGATCGAGTTTTGCGCGTCTTTATCGTAGGCATTGTTTCGTGGTCCCAAAAATGATGGGATCGCAACCGATGCCAAAATGCCGATGACGAGCATGCCGATTGCAAGTTCGGTAAGCGTAAAGCCTCGATCCTGTCTGAGTTTTTGTATTCTAAAAAGCATAAAACTGTAGAACCTTTCGATTTAAGCAATCTCCGCTTGGAAGACAAAATTACAGCAGTTGAGTACGGAACTGGGGGATACCTACTAGTAAACGATCATCAAGCCGCGACCCTTGCGAGTTATAGAATTAAGCAATTAGCCTCTTAATCCAATTATCGATACCTGACTGCGTCTGCGTATCTGAAGGTCGCCCATAAAAATGGCCAATCAGACTCTAATTGGCGCTGAAATAGACGGCTCGACCCTTAGGGTCGTTCGTCTCGAAGGTCGAACGGTTGTCTATTTCGAGAAGTTTCAGCATTTGAACAGTGCGGCAGTCGCCTCAACCATGCGTCAAAACTCAGGCAAGAAGGCTAAAGCAGTTCTCTCGTGGGGGTCGTCGGGCGTGACAATGCACCGAGTTCCTGCTCCCGGGGTTGTCGCCCGCAAAATGCAGCCCGTGATCAGTGAACTCATCAATCGTCATCTGCCATCGGGTAGCGAACTTCCGGGTGCCGGGCTTGTTCAATCTCGTTTCGACGTCGCAAGACCGATGGCGATGGTCGGCGCGATTACTTCGGAATCGGCAAGAATGCTGCGCTACGAATTGGGCAACTCACAATGTGGTTTGATCGTCGCACCCTTTGCTTTGACTCACGAAGGTCTGTATTTGGCAATTCGCGATTCGTGCGCCGAGATGACTCTTGTGCGCGGTGGAATTCCAATTTCATCACGTCTGCTCAATTGTGGTGGTGTGTCGTTGTCCTCGCATGGAGAATCTGTGGCCCAATCAAATTCGTTGTTCTCGGCCGAAAATGTTTCTTCGTTGCGTCAATATTTGGCGAGCCTTGCCCGTGAAGTGCACAGAACCATCGAACTGTGGGAGCGCAATGGCGACAATTGTCCACGCGACCTTTGGACGTTTGGCACCGGTGCGACTCTGCCACAACTCCCCGCTTTTTTAGAAAATGTCGGTGTCACAATTTTGCCTGCTCCGGTAAGTAGCGGCATCGATGTTTCACAAATCCCCGAAGCCGAGAGGTTGTCGGCATACGGTGCGCTGGCTGCTGCGACGATGCAAATTGAATTTCACCCGTTTGCCGACGTTTCAAAACATTTTGGTAGGCGTTTCAATCGTCGTGTCGCCAAGAAGGGCTTGACTAAAAATGTTCAAGCATTTGAAGGTGTCATCACGAGTGACGGCGCGCGCGGTTTTGCGAGCCCGGTTTTCAATGCATCTCGAATTTCACAAGTTCCAAAAGGGTTGGCGATCGCTTTGTCGGCGGTTGTGATTGCAGCAGCCGCGCTAACTTTTTCGTGGATCTCTGCGGGTCGAAACGAGGCAAGCCTTGAGAGAGTCGTGGCCACCGCCAATCAAGAAGTCTTGCTAAGCCAGGCCGAGGTCGATCGAATCGCAAGAGAGCAACTCGCGTCGTCTCAGATCGACACGCTGTCACAATTTACCCCGCCGATCTGGTCGGCACCGATAGTCGCTCTTTTGTCGGCGATGCCAGCCGAGCCAATAGTAAATTCGGTCAATTTTGCGGTTGAAAATGGCCTTGTGAGCGCCAGATTCGTCGTTACGATTCCGCCAGAGCAAGTCGAAGAGTGGAGACTCGCACTTGCGACCAGCGGCGCCTCGATTTCTTTGACGCAACTCGACGCCGCCGAAAATGGCCCGGTTGAATATGCGTTCGTTTTTCCGCTGGGTATACCATTTGTGCCTTTTGGTGACTCATGAATCGTCGCAACTTTTATATGTTTATCGGTGCCGTGTTGACGCTCGCAGTATTTATTGGGGCTTTCATCTCGATCCAAGATCGAAGAGGGCGTGTCGATCAACTGAGAAAAACTGCTGATTTGGTGTTTCTTGAAGCGGCCGCGATCAAAGCAAATATCGTAGAAACAGAAATCGTCGACTCGAATTTAAGCGTTCTCGCACCGTCGACACTCACGAGCGCCGAATTGATCACCGCGATTCGCAGAGAGGCTGAAACGCTTAAACTCGATGTGAGCGAGACAAAATCAGTCGTTGAAACCATCTCTCGAGATGATGCCCTCAGAGCACTTAGCATCGATCCGAAATCAGTGACGGACCTTTTCACGGTCGTGACCGCGGTCGTCGATGTAACGGGAGATGTTCCGAGACTTATTCAACTGCTCGACAAGACTCGTGACGCACGGGTCATCGGCCCATTGATCGGTGTCTCAAGCGTAAAATTTGCATTTGCCGGCAACCAGACTGTCGCAACTCTTGAACTCGTCGGTCTTCGTTTCGACGAGCAAGTGCTTGCCGTCGCTTCTGAAACTAACCTGCCTTGACGACCACGGAGAAAGAGTTCTTACCCGGACTCAAAGAAGCGGTCGCGATTCTTCGAAAAGCAGTACCTGGAATCGCCGAAGACCTACCGAGATTTGAAGCAGCCGCAGAAGTCGGTTGGCTCAATGGCGTTCGTCCGGTGCGGGCAATGATTGATGCCGGACTTCAGATCACCGATCTCGAACTTGCAATCTGGTCGTCAAAAGGTTTTGAGTATCTCGCAGACTTACCTGGGCTCGTCTCGGCGGATTTAGTTGATCGGGTTCCACCCCACGAAGCCTTGGACCTGGGGGCTTTTCCGATAGGTCGAAGTGAGTCAACCGTGGTGATTGCGGTACTCGACCCGACAGACACAACCGTGACGACCGAACTTCGCGCTCGATTCGCCGATTTTGAAGTTGGATTCGTGGCGACAAATAAGCCGGCACTCCAGGCGATTGCCGAGAGGCATGCCGATTCGGACATCGTCGATGATCTTGCAGACAAAGAGGCGCTTGCTCGTGCAGCCCAATTGCAGGAGGTCGAAAAACAACTTGCATCTGAGGGCCGAATCGCCGAATTGGCGGACGTGCTTATTGAGCGTGCAATTATGTCGGGCGCGTCGGATATTCACATCGAGCCGGACGATGAAAAGTGCAAAATCAGATTTCGCCTCGACGGAATCCTGAGTGCGTCGGGAAGTTATCCGATTGAGTTCAGTCAGATTCTTGTCAACAGGGTAAAAATTATTTCCCAACTCGACGTCGGTGACAGAAGATCACCACAAGACGGGCGAGCGTCGGCGATATTCGGCGGGCGCACGGTCGACCTGCGTGTCGTTACGATTCCGTCCGCCTGGGGTGGTGAGTCGTGTGTGATTCGTTTGCTCGATCAAGTGCGTGTCAGATCGCGACTTGCGTCGATCGGTTTTAGTCGCCCGGTCCGCTTGCAATTCGACAACCTTTGCTCGCTTCAAGGCGGCGTGATTTTGGCAACCGGTCCGACCGGATCAGGCAAGACCACGACCCTCTACAGTGCGCTGAGAAAACTAACTACACCATTAGTAAAGACGATCACGGTTGAAGACCCGGTTGAATATCGTCTTTCGGGAATGTTGCAGGTGCAAGTCAATCGTGCCGCAAACTTCGATTTTGAAGCGGCCCTCCGTGCCGTTCTGCGGGCAGACCCTGACGTGTTGCTGGTCGGTGAAATTCGAGACTCGGAAACTGCAAAGACTGCAATGGGCGCCGCTCTGACCGGGCAGGTGGTGATGGCTTCGTTGCATGCATCATCGGCTGCGACTGCACCGCTGCGCCTAATTGATTTGGGCATTGAACCATTCATGGTTTCGGCTGCAGTTCGCGGTGTGATCAATCAGAGATTGCTTCGCCGACTTTGTCGTCAATGTCGCATGCCTTACGTGCCACGACGAACCGTTTTGGATGAGGCACAGTGGTCTTTCGAACGTCCCGAACGATTGTGGGGACCACATCTAGGTGGGTGTGATAGTTGTTATGGCACCGGTTTTAAAGGCCGCGCAGTCGTTGCTGAAGTGATGAAAGTTAACGAAGAACTGAGGTCGGCAATAATCGCCCGGGCCGACCCGGCGCTGATTGAAGTGATTGCGATCAACTCCGGCATGGTGCCAATTCGCACTGATGCATTTCAACTCGTTCGACAAGGCGTGACATCAATTGAAGAGGTTGCCCGAGTTTTGGGCGAGAGCTGATTGATATGTTGGGAGTTTGATGTCTCAGACATTTCTTTTCAAAGGTGTTGATCGCCTTGATCGCAAACGCAAGGGCCAAGTTGTCACGGTTGATCGTGATTCTGCGATCGCAAAATTAAATCATCGTGGAATCAAGATCAAACGACTTCGTCGTCGAATATTTTTCGATTTATTTTCGAGAGATTTCGAGTTTATTCTCCCAAAACTTCCGTTGAGTGATGTTCTTTGGATCTGTCGCAATCTCTCGAGTTTGATCACGAGTGGGTTGAGGTTGCCCGAGGCTTGTGAATTAATCGCCGATCAGCGGCCAGGCAAGCGACCTGCCCGAGTGATGACAGAGATTCGGCTAGACCTCGAGGCGGGCATGAGTGTCGGTGATGCATTTTCGCAGCAGCAAAAGCGGTTAGGCAATGTGCCGACAGCGATGCTCAAAGCAGGTGAATCGAGCGGATCTCTGATCCCAACTTTTGATGGAATCGCCAAACTATGCGAATCTCAAATTCAGTTGCGTTCAAATTTAAAGCGTGCCGTGCAATACCCCTTGGCGGTTATGTCGACAACTTTTGTTGTGTTATTGGTGATGGTGATATTCGTCGTGCCGAGGTTCGTCGAAATGTACTCGAATCTCAACGCAAAACTTCCGGCCTTGACCCAGTTCGTTGTCGATGTGAGCATTACCTTAACTCGTCAGGCGTGGGCATTTCCGACGACCATCGGGTTGTTGGTGATTCTTGGACTGTTGCTCAGAAAACTTCCAACGGGGCGCATAGTAACCGACAACATCTTTTTGAAACTTCCGAAAATTGGTCCTTTAATTCATCGCTCGATCACGACCCGAAGTGCCGCCACATTGAGCGCCTTGCTAACGGCAAAGATTCCGATGCTTGATTCGCTCGAAATGACTGCCGATGCCAGCGGCAACATTGTGTTTCAAGAGGCTTTTCTCGGAATCAATAATTTAATCGCCCAAGGCGAATCTGTCACCGATTCATTCGCGAGCATTGACGAATTGCCACTTGTGTTTCGCGATCTCGCCGCGGTTGGGGACGCATCAGGAGATCTTGCCGGGGTTCTCAGACGCTACGCGAATGACTCAGAAGTCGATCTTAAACGAGATGGTGAAAACTTCGCCAAGGCCCTTGAGCCATATTTAATAATGAGTCTCGGCGCGGTCGTGGGCACCGTAATAGTTGCGTTGTATCTACCGATTTTCCAGATCGTCACTCTCGTCGGCTAATTTTCGCCGACACCTATCAGCGTTTTTTGGCGGCGCCTTTTGGTGCAGCAACTGGCTTGCGTACTGTGATGATCTTTGGCGGCGAAACGGTTCCGAGTGCGATGTCTTTGAATCCTTTTAACGCCGTAATCTTTGCGACAGTTTTTGCCTTCACTTGCACTTGCTCACCAGTTGCCGGGTTGCGAGCCATGCGTGCTGGTCGCGACTTCTTGGCGAACTTTGCGAAGCCAGAAATGTTGACGACGTCACCGCTGGCAACTGTTGCCAGAATTACGTCAATTGTGCCTTCGACAACAGCAGTTGCTGTTTTTTTATCGACGTCGGCGTGGATTGCTACTGCTTGGATGAGGTCACGTTTTTTCATATGCCAAGATGTTACGCATAAACTTATGCCAGGTGGGTGATAGGCAACCCATATTTTATATGGCTTTTATCGGCTCTGCCTTTGTGGCAAAAGGTTTTGTGTGCGAGTTCTATGTATTCGAAGCCTCGTAAATAGCCTGAATTGCTGCGTCTAGCGCGCCGTTGAATTGGGTCTCGGATTGCTGTGCCGAGAGCCCTTCGGTGAGTGCACGAGAAAAACTCGCGATTACACCTTGATTCTGCGCCAGTTTTTTGTTGGCATCTTCACGGCTATAGCCACCAGAAAGCGCGACCACGCGCACGATTCGTGGATGCTTGACCAATTCACCGAATAAACCAGTCTCATTCGGCAAAGTGAGTTTGAGCATCACACTTTGGTCGCCAGCAAGCGAATTAAGTTGACCGAGAATTTCTGCCTTCAACAAGACTTCGGCGTCGCTTTTCTCTGGGCTCTTGATATCGACTTCCGGCTCGATAATCGGCACGAGACCAGCACTGATGATTTCTTTGCCGATTTCAAATTGCTGTTTGACTACAGCACTGATGCCAGTTTTGTTGGCGAGTTTGATCACCGAGCGCATTTTTGTGCCAAACACGCCGTGCGATTTGGCACCTTCAAGTCGCGTGCCCAACTCGGGGATCGGCTTCATTATCTGAGCGCCGTTTGCGTCATCGGCAAGGCCGTTGTCGACTTTCAAGAAGGGCAAAATTTGTTTGTTCTGCCAAAGAAACTCGGCGGTGCCCTTGCCGTCGATCTTGCGATTCATGGTCATTTCAAAAAGAATCGCGCCCAAGATTCGTTTGCTGGTGAAAGCGGGGCTGCTAATAATGCGAGTGCGCATCGCATGAATCAGGTCGAACATCTCGGCATCGTTCTTGTATTCTGATTCTTCGACGCCATAGAGTTTCAGCGCCTTAGGCGTGCTGCCACCACTTTGGTCAAGTGCGGCGATGAAGCCTTTGTCAGATTTGGCTTTTTGCAGTTGCTCTGGGTTAATGCTTGCGCTCATGATTATTGTCCTTTTTGCGTTTGACGCGATGCGCTAAATAATAACGCAGTTTGAACAGGCACTATAAATGCGGATTGACCAGAACTCGACCGCGCATTTTGCCCGCCAAAATTTTGTCAAGCTGCGCGCTCAAATCGTTCAAGCCGATGATCTCGGTGCTTTGTGTTTCGAGCCAGGTTGGTTTAAGGTCGGAGGCGATGCGCTGCCACATCGCTTTACGTGGTTCGATCGGCGTTTGCACACTGTCGATGCCGAGCAGGTTGACGCCGCGCAAAATGAATGGCATCACAGTTGTTGAAATGCCTGTGCCGCCGGTGAGGCCACTGGCAGCGACGCTACATCCATATTTAAGGGTACGAAAAATGTAGGCGAGTGTCGCGCCGCCGACACAGTCGACTGCACCTGCCCACCGTTCGCGCTCGAGCGGCTTTGGCGACTCGGCTGAAGTTTCGGTGCGATCGATTATCTCGCTGGCACCGATTTGTTTGAGCCACTCGGCAGTTTCTGGTTTGCCCGTGCTCGCGACAACTTCGTAGCCACGCATCGCGAGCATGCCGACGGCAACAGAGCCCACACCGCCAGTTGCGCCAGTTACAAGAACTGGGCCTGTGTTTGGTTTGAGGCCGGCTTTTTCGAGGGCGTCAATTGAAAGCGCAGCCGTGTAACCCGCGGTGCCGATCATCATTGCGGTACGCGAGTCAAGACCGGTTGGCGTCGGCACGAGCCAAGAAGATTGCATGCGCGCGTATTGCGAAAAACCGCCGTGATGAGCAACGCCGATGTCGTAGCCGTGGCCGATAACGCTCGTGCCGACTTTTACGTTCGCGTTTGACGATTCGACAACCTTGCCCGCGAGGTCGACGCCGCCAATCAGCGGATCAATGCGAGCGATACGCCCAGATTCAGTGCTGGCCAAACCGTCTTTGAAATTGATGCCTGAATATTCGACCTCTACAAGCACATCGCCTTCGCCGAGTTGGTCAATTGGCATGTCAACAATTTTGCGCGCCCAACCTGAGTCGGTTTTGCCCACCGTAAATGCACGGCTTGTGTTCGGTGTGGTCGGTGTGTTCATAGTTTCTTCTCTTTTCTTTTTCGTAGTTGCTTACTTTTTTAAGAGCTCACGGATTTTGGTTTGGTGACTTTGTGTCAATGATGAGTCAGATAGCACCAGCATTGAGTTTGTATAAGTCCAAAATTCGTCGTGAACTTCGACGAGTTCGTTGAACGCTTTCGTTGGGTTGGTTTGAAGGGGAGACGATGCGAATGATGGATCGGTCGAGGGTATTCAAGACCTATTTTTTGGCATATTCTCAGGAGTCGGTCTGTCGCAGTCACTGTCTTGTTTCGTGATGTAGAGGTTCGATAGGTTCGCCATCTTTTCAAAATGAGTTTTTGACCAGTAGACAACGTTAGATGTTGGTGGATCTCTCATTTCGATCGGGTGAAATAAGTTAGGAAATTGAAAACAGAGATCGTCTGATGTAGAAAACCAACCAGAATTTATGAAATGGCAATTTATTGATGCAGCTGTGCAATAAAAGTCAATTACGTCAAAATTGTGCTCAACCGCATAATCTTCAATAAAATTAACTGCAGCAGGAATATTCTCGTCAGCTCCAAAACAATCCAAAACATGAAGTATTCTGAAATCCGCAATCGATAATTCTTCTCGTAAACAAACAAAAACAGGTGCAAGGTTATTTTGAGGGGATGCCGAGATCATAAATTGTCTATGTTTAAAATAAGGGTGGTTCTGGTACCGCCAACGTAAATGAGCAAAATCCCTTGAGAAATGGTTAAAGTATCGCTTTAAGTAACTATTAGCGATCTCTACCGTGATTTCGTTTAATTCACTAATTGTAAACCTTGAAAATTTTTGAATTGCCCAACGATCAATCAGGTCTTGTGCAAGCGGGTCATATTTCGCAAATTTTTTTAACGGTTCAAAATTGATTACCTTTACAAATCTTGGTATTTGTCTGATAAATCGAAAGTCTTGGCGCCTAAAAACTCTAAGGGATGCTCCAGAAATTCCAAAACCAGAGAGCGCATCGTATTGAGACTGGCAGTATTGAACTATCCTCGTTCCCACTCCTGTACCTTGTAATTTTTCGGAAATCATCCAAGTAGTAAGTTCTCCACCACTGACTGATTCACCATTCAAAACCATGGGTCTTTTGGTGACTCCCATTACTCCATGAATTATTTTTCTTTCAATATCGAAAGCAATAACCGAGGCATCATGATTATTGTGAGTGGGCGGACTTTTGAATTGCCAGTCATAAAAGTCGTTGTCAAAGAGGGCGATTGGCCGATTCCAATTTGACCTGTAAAAGTCCCGTACGTCTTTGGAGTCAATGCCAAAATCGCTTACTGTCCCAAACTCAATTGACAAGCGGAACACCCCTTTCTATCAACACATCAATATTGAACGTTCGGCAAATCTTACTAATCGGTGTGAAGCCAGCGACGCCTGCGCACTCAGTGCTTGCCAGTCGGTCAAATCTGATGGATCATCATGACTTGACATAGTTAATTTCGCCACTTTGATCATTTAAAATCTGGGTTCTGGTGTGATGCATCAGTCGTCAGAATACAGTTATGTCGGCAATGAACACTAAATCTATTCGGGTTGGCTTGCTCGCTTACGGGGCGATTGGTTACGAACACAATCTGGCGGTTCAAAATACAAATGGTTTGGTTTTAACTGCCGTTTGTGATTCAAAGCCTGAGCGAATCGCTGCGGCTCGCGAACTAGCCAAAGATTTTGTCGGCTTCAGCGACGCGACCGAGATGCTCGACTCTGGTTTGCTTGACTTGGTTGTGATTTCGACGCCGCCGAATAGTCATTTTCATTGGGCAAAAGAATCTCTCAAGCGCAATATCAATGTTGTTCTTGAAAAGCCGATGGCGCTCACCGCCGACGAGTGTGATGAGTTGATCAAATTGGCCGAGGACAAAAAGTTGCTTCTTGTCGTCTATCAAAACCGTCGTTTTGATGCCGACTTCGTAACCATGCGGTCGCTAATTGCTTCTGGGGCAATTGGCGAGGTTTATCAACTCGACACTTTTGTCGGCGGCTACTCGCGACCGTGCGATTATTGGCACTCAGATGCGTTGGTTTCTGGCGGCGCAATTTTCGATTGGGGCAGTCATTTCATTGACCAAATTTTGAATCTAGTTTCTGATGATGTCGCCCATGTCAGCGGACAGAACCACAAAAGAGTTTGGACTCATGCAACAAATGCCGATCATGCTCAAGTGACAATTACTTTTAAGACCGGCAAGCAAGCCACTTTTATTCACTCAGATCTCGCTGCGGCAAGAAAGCCAAAGTTTTATGTGCTTGGCACACTTGGGGCCATCGTCGGCGATTGGAACCCGATCGCAGAGCCTGCTGTTGCTGATCTTCCTGCAATTTTGACACTTCACCGTCAAGATTCAACTTCGCAGATCATCGAACTAGAAAAACAAGATGAATTTGAATTTCACAAATCGATAGTTGATTATCTGACGACTGGTATACCGATGTCGGTCACCGCTTTGCAGTCGCGCAATGTTGTTGCAATTATGCAAGCAGCAGAAGAGTCGGCACTCAACAACGCGATTCCAGTTGTGCCTAAATTGCGAGACAGCATTACTTCAAGTTTGGTTTAGTTATGTCGGTCAAATGGGGGTTCATCGGCGCAGGCTGGATTGCCAATCGAGCAATGGCGCCTGCAGTTCACACCGCAACAAACGCAAAACTTTATGGCGTGGCAAGCCGCGATGCTGCTCGTTCAAAAAAACTCGAACCTCAAACCGTGTACGACTCGTATCAACAGTTGTTAGATGATCCACAGATTGAAATTGTCTATATCAGTCTCGCCAATCATCAGCATCTTGAATGGGTAACGAAGTCGCTTGAAGCAGGCAAACATGTGTTGTGCGAGAAGCCACTTGGTCTCAATGCGCTTGAAGTTCAACAAATGGTCGAATGTTCGGGGCGCTGCAATCGAATGTTGGTTGAAGCAGTGTGGACTCGTTGGCATCCGCGATTTAAACGCATTGTCGAATTAGTCGAATCTGGCGCGATCGGTGAGACCAAATCAATCGAGTCGCAATGGGGTTTCAAATCAGAAATGACGGAGAACTATCGGCTTGACCCATCATTGGGCGGCGGTGCGTTGCTTGATATTGGTTGCTACCAAGCAAATATGTGGGTGGCCCTCACTCAAGGTGCCAGTGATTTAAAAATCAGCAGTGTGGATCGAAAAATTGGACCCACAAAAATTGATTTGATGACCGAGGTTAAAGCGATGATCAACGACAAAACAAGCGTTCGGTTGATGAGCTCATTTGAGAAAGACATGCCGCAAATATTGAAGATTGAAGGTAGTTCTGGCGTCATTGCGACTGAATCTGGTGAAGCTTTCTCAACTTGGCGCGAGCCGAGTTCTTTGCGCGTGAACGACTACATCGAAAATTTTGAGGAGGTTAATGCATTTGTGAAAATGATTCAACAGGTTGGTGAGCAGATAGCAAATGGTTCTGGTTGGGTAATGCCAACAAGAGATTCGCTTCGGACTGCACAAATACTCGATCAAATCATCGCCCGATAACCTAACGAATTATGAAAATTAAAATAGTTCTTGCCTTATCAATTTTTATTGCGAGTTGCTCTGGCAGTGATTCGGGCTCAACTTCGCAAAGTATTGGCTGCTCACTCGGCGATGTCGTTCGCGACAGGGCGATAAAAATCGCCACAACGGTTGCGCCGATCACGAGCATTGTGGCAAACATTGCAGGCGGTTCGTCGGCGATAATCACGGGCATCGTGCCTGAAGGA
>SXGS01143302.1_pt1 | contig 24072 bp, 15 predicted proteins | sample 3174681 | NCBI WGS metagenome assembly SXGS01 (sample SAMN11356861, study PRJNA531348) | freshwater metagenome | isolation source: freshwater sample F1-80 | place: China: Fuxian Lake, Yuxi | collected 2017-12-25
AATGTGGTTGCCGGCAGCGTGGCAATTTCGGCCGCCGCGATCGGTCGGGCCGCCAAACTGCACACCCACACCGAATTTCGGAACAATGAGCACATCGATGTGATTTCGCCCACCAGCGAGCGCTTCCGTGACTTGCCTTCCTCGGCTACCCCCGCACAATGGGACAGTAATGAAAATGGATACAGCAGTGGTGCTGTCGTCGCCTACCAGAGTCCCCGCAAAGCTGATCGTGATGGGATTCTTCGTCGCTCGCCTGTGCGCCTCGCAGGAAGCGCCTCCACTCGCCGCGGTATTGAACGGGCTTTCGGGGCGAGCCGTCAGCGAAATTTGGTCCGCCGTTGAGGAGCTGAAACGACTTCATGAGGCCGATGCGGAGGCGTTCAGGTGGCTCTCGAACACGCTCGGGAGCCTTCCGGACAGGGCGAGGCTTGCCGGAGCGGCGCTCCTCTACGCTCGCAAGGAGCCCGCGTACCAACAGGACGGTCAAGTGGCCATTCAGCGGCTCACCCGAGATTCCAGCGAGACGGAGGTCCGGATCGCTGCGATTCGCCTTCTGAAGAAGCCGGTTCAGTTCAACGAAGCCTTTCTCACGCTCAAGGACGTGGCAAAGTCAGCAACGGATCCCAGAGTTAAGATCGAGGCGACCCTCGCGCTGTGGGAACTCGACAATCAACCGGCACTTCGAACGCCACTGATCAACCTGCTCGCCGACGAACGCGTCGATGTCCGCAACATGACAGCGTTGGCCCTTGCGGAAACAGGGTACTACGAGACCTCGGTGGAGGAGAGGCTCCGCTCGATTGCAAGAGAACCGACGGACCTTGGGCGATACGCACGGGCACTGCTGCGCTCCGTGGATCGACACTCCACTGAAGAGACACCCCGCGCAACAACAACGACACCCCGAACACCAGAGACAAAACCAGGGCAACCCGCGGCAGGGAACGGAGGCAGCAACCCGGCGCTCGCTGATCGGCCCACATGGGCGACCCTCCTGGCGGCCGTTGAAGGCATACTGCTGAAGAGCTCCCTGTATCGCGATCGGATCGGGACACGAGATCTGTATCTGGCGGCGATCCGGGGCATGGTCTCGAGCCTTGACGAATACAGCGTCTTTCAAGATCCCGATGAGCTCCATCAAGCCGAAGCTGGCCGGCTGGGCACGTTCTGGGGCCTTTGCGCTGATCTCGTCAAGCCTGGAAAAACGGCTCCTCTACTGGTCGCCAGGCCACATCGCGGTGGGCCAGCCTTCGAGGCAGGGCTTCGTTCGGGCGATCAAATCCTTGAGGTGAACGGCGTCACCACTCACGATCGTAATCGTTCGGAGCTTGAGCGCTTGACCTCGGGTTCGGAAGGCGACGAGATTCAACTCCGTGTCGCTCGGTTGGGTTGGAGCGAGTCGCAAATGATCCGCGTGAAACGAGGAAGGGTCGAAATTCCATCCGTGCAAAGCGTCCGTCTGCCGGAAGGAATCGGTTACATCAAGCTGTCCCGAGTGGGACCCACGTCTGCCACCGAATTCGAAGATTCGCTCGATGAGATAGAGAAAGCCGGCCTGGATGCCCTCGTGATCGACCTGCGGGACAACAGGGGGGGCAACCTGAAGCAGGCCGTCCGCATCGTTGATCTCTTCATCGGCGAGTCAACACTACCGATCGTGACAGAGCGTTCGCCGGGTCGAACCACCGAATGGAGCTCGAGCCCTGAAGAAAAGCCGCGCCATCCAACCGCGATCGTAGTGAACCACCTTACAGCAAGCGCAGCGGAGGTGATCGCTGGCTCCCTTCAAGACTTTCGCAGGGCATTTCTCGTTGGCGACAGGACGTTTGGGAAGGGCGTCAAGCAAGTCAGCTTCCCTCTCCCACCCGAGTTCACGGAAATCCTCGGTGGAGAGAGCCGGCTATTGATCACGACGGGCAGGCTCTACTTGCCCTCTGGCCGCCCGATTCAGCCCGAGAATGCAAGAACCCCGTCAACAGAAGGCGGAGGACTGACGGGCCTTGAGCCGGACATCCCGGTCGAGGACAGCGGGAAACGCTTCGAGGGGCGACGGCTCACCGAGGTGCTTCGCGTGCAGTATTCGCCGCAGGTCATCGGGTACGTGCACCAGAACTTCACCGCCTTGAAATCTATCTTCTTGAAGAGCGACATCTGGAATCCAACACAGTGCCCTGACTTTGAGGCGCTTTACCAGTCTCTGGGTACCCGGCTCAGCCATTCCGAAGTGCTCCACGCCATCAAGGGGCTACTGCGCAGGCAACTCGAGGACGAAGCGGCGGAGGAGACCATTTGCAACTATCGCGACGACCCCACGCTCGCTCGCGCCATTCTCGAGCTCTTCCGGCGAATTGGCCGCGACGCCGCCCAGTCGCCAGAGTACCGCGGACTGGCTGAAGAAGGGACGAGACGGAACGTGAAAGAGGAGTGAGCGAGCAGCCAGGACGCAGATTCGCGTGAGCGATCGATGTCGGGTCCATCGTGGCCCCATCCCCCAAAGTTGCGCTTTTTGAGCACTCTAACTTGTGGCGAAAGGTACTCCCATTCCTGGAGCATTCGTTGGGCCCCGGGGACAGCCTCAAGGCTGTCGTGTAGGATTACGGCATCCAAAATCATGGGCACTTCGGCTATACCCCCCGCATGAACTTTTTCCCCAGGGCCACAGAGCCAACTCCAGGAAGCCAGGCAGAGGCACCCGCCACGAGCACTGACACCGCGCGGGTGAAACTTCTGTGCCACGCCTACGAGCGTCTCATGAACGAAATCGAGAAGGTCATCGTCGGGCAGCGCGAGGTGATCGACCTGCTCCTGATCTCGCTCTTCTCGGGCGGCCACTCGATCCTCGTCGGTGTGCCCGGGCTTGCGAAGACGCTGCTCGTGAGCACACTCTCGAGACTCCTCTCCCTGAGCTTCAAGCGTGTTCAGTTCACGCCCGATCTCATGCCCTCCGACATCACCGGCACCAACATCATTCAAGAGAACCTCGAGACCGGCAGCCGATCCTTCCGTTTCCTCCGGGGTCCGGTCTTCGCCAACATGCTCCTTGCGGACGAAATCAACCGCACCCCACCCAAGACCCAGGCAGCGCTGCTCGAGGCCATGCAGGAGCGACATGTGACTGTTGGCGAGGAGACGTACCCCTTGCCGAACCCTTTCCTTGTGATCGCGACCCAAAACCCGATCGAGCAGGAAGGAACCTACAACTTGCCCGAAGCGCAGCTCGACCGTTTCCTCTTCGCCATCCGGGTAAGTTATCCCGCTGAAGAGGAAGAGCTCGAGGTGATGAGACGAACTGGCTCATCCGCCGGACGCGACCTGCCCAAGGTCTTGAGCAGCGAGCAGATTGTGGAAATCCAGGAGATCGTTCCCAAAGTCCCGGCCGCCGAGCACGTATATCGTTTCGCCCTCAAGCTGGTTCGACTCACGCGACCCGAGAATCCAGGGGCGCCCGACTACGTAAAGCACTGCCTCGCCTGGGGCGCCGGCCCCAGGGCGGCGCAGAGCCTGATCCACTCCGCGAAGGCTCGGGCTCTCATCCACGGGCGCCTCCATGTCGGTGTGGAAGACATCGAGATGCTTGCGGTTCCCGTGCTCGCCCACAGGCTTGTCACGAGCTTCAACGCCGAGTCGGAAGGTGTGACGGCCGAAGGAATCGTCGAGCGGCTCCTGAAGGATCTACCGAAACCCATCTGAGACGCGGGAAATGGCCGCCGCACTTCACGAGCACCTTGATCCCCACACAGTGGCCCGCCTGGAAAGCCTCGAGCTCGTGGCGAGGACGCTCGTCCAGGGTTTCTTGAAGGGTCTTCACCTGAGTGCCTCGAAGGGGTCGTCGATTGAGTTCGCCGAGCACCGACCTTACGTACCCGGAGATGACATCCGCCGGATCGACTGGCGCACGTTTGGCAGGACCGACCGCTACTATCTCAAGGAGTACGACGATGAGACCAACGTGCGAGCCACGCTCTTCCTCGACGCGTCGGCCTCGATGGCATTTCGTTCGGGTGAGGTATCCAAGCTGCGCTACTCGGTTTGCCTTGCGGCCGCGCTCGGGTACCTGCTTTTTTGCCAGCGTGACGCCGTCGGCCTGGTCGTGGGTGGGGCCACGATCCGAAAAGAGCTGCACCCCCGGGCCACGGCAAGGCAATTGAAGGGCATTTTCGCGAATCTCGAGAGCACAACGGGAGAGGGAGAGACTCGGCTCGGAGAGTGTTTGCACCTTCTCGCCGAACGCATTCACCCTCGCAGCCTCGTCATCGTGCTCTCCGATTTTCTTGACGACCCGCGCAGCACTCTTCGAGGAGCTGCACACCTTCGTCACCGAGGAGCCGAGGTGCTCCTGTTCCAGATCCTCGATCCGGCAGAGGAGGACTTCCCCTTCACGAACTGGACCCTCTTTGTGGACAGCGAGAGCCCCGGCAGGCGAGTGCGGGTCGACGCTCGCCAACTACGTGAGATCTATCTCGAGAACCTTTCCGACCACATCGAAAACCTGCGGAAGGGAGCGACGGCGCTTGAGGCGGACTACATGCTCCTCAACACCGGCAAACCCTTCGAGGTTGCCCTGGCCAGATACCTTGACCTGCGGCAATGCCGAGGCAAGCGATGAACTGGGCCTGGCCATTCTCGATCGAGAACCCCTACCTGATACCGCTCCTTGTCGCGGGACTTTTCCCGGTGCTGCTTCACTGGCTTGACCGGCGCAGGGCTCGAGTGGTCGAGTGGGCTGCTGTCCGATTCCTCGTACCACGAAACAGAGGCCGTGTGCGCCGGCTCCAGCGCCTCGAAGGGCTCCTCATTCTCGTTCGGAGCCTGCTGGCCCTCGCCATCGCCGCAGCTTTGCTACGCCCCTTCCTGTTGGAGGAGCGCAGCGAGCTCGAAGAGCTCCAGACGCCCCGGACACTCGGCATCGTTCTTGACAACTCCTACAGCATGGCGCTCCGGGAATCCGAGGACGGCCCGAGCAGCCTGGAAAAGGCCAAGGAAGCCGCACTCACACTCCTCGACGACTCTGCTGCGGATAGCCGTGCGCTACTGAGCACTGCGGCGTCCGTTGAGCCGAATACTCGTAACAGACCCGGTGACCTCGAAACCGTGCGGAGAGCCATCCAGGAAGTCCAGCTCGACGGCGGAACCTTCGACATCCTCGGGTCCATCGACAATGCCCTGGAGCCGCTTCTCCAGGTAGAGCGTCTACCCAGAGAGCTCTATGTGCTTACCGACCTGCAAAGGAGCCTGGCCCCTGGGCTCGAACCGGACCGTTTGCGATTCCTCCGGGAGCGTCTGAACGCAGTTGACGGCCCCATCAGAGTGTACATTTTGGACTGCGGTGCCACGAATCCGTCCAACCATTTCGTGGCTGAGTTTGCCCAGGAACCGGTCGCTTCGGACCTCGACACCCCTCTCGAGATCACCGGCACGGTGGAAGAGAGTGGGGCCCCGCTGAAGCACGAGGAGATGACCCTTCGCCTCATCGAGCAGGGCAGGACGGTCGAGTTACTCCAGGCGAAATCAGGACCGGACAAGAAGGCAAGGGTGACGCTCGTGCACAAGCTCTCGACCCCGCTCGAGGCGCTCCTCACGCTGGAAGCGCCTCGCGACCTTCTCCGGGAGGACGACTCGAGGCGGCTGGTTGTGGAAGTGCTCGACCGTCTGCCAGTACTCATCGTCGGCAAGAATTCAAGGGGAGGCGGAGCCGGTACGACTCGATTTGTCGACCTTGCCCTGGCGCCTCGCGCCGGCGATCTTGCCGCGCCTCCACTCGTCTTCCGACCCATTCTCGCGACCGATATCACAGCACAGGATCTTGAATCCTCCAGGGTGGTTATCGTGACGGGGCTGGCTCGACTTGGAGATGCCGCGACATCGCTCCTCGACCGCTTCGTACGTAGAGGCGGCGGGCTTCTCGTTTTTGCCAGCACTGAGTTTGACGCCACAGTAGCCACCCAGAATCTCTTTCGTGGAGGCCGCGGAGTGCTACCCGCTGGCCTTTCGCCGCGAACAAACCCGGGCGCGGTCACGGGGGGCACAGGCACCCATCCTCGGGACATCGCCCTGACCCATCCAGTACTAGAGATCTTCAACGGGCCCGAGGAAGGTGACCTCTCCCGTGTCACGATTGGTTCATGGACTCGCACGACGGAGGTGGCACGGGATTCGGTAACGCTCGCGAACATCGAGACGGGCACACCGTGGATCCTGGAGCGCAAGGTCGGACTGGGACGAACCCTGCTCATCACCACTTCGGCCTCGCTGGATGACTCTGATTTGCCGAGCACTCCCCTGTTCCTGCCTCTTCTACACCGACTGACTCGTTACCTTGCGGCCCGGGATCCCACTGAGCGCACACTCCACGTGGGCCAGCCGATCCGTTGGCCGCTTCCAGCAGACTTCTCGGGAGGTGAGGTGTCCGTCATGGATCCCGCTCGGAATCGCAGCGCGGCGGAGATTATTCTGGAGGACGGCCACAGGACTGCGATTCATCGACAGACACGCCTCCCGGGTTTCTACGAACTCTCACGACAGGGGTCAGCCGGGACCGTCACGGCCCACTTTGCCTTGAACGTTTCGCCCGAGGAGTCGCGGGTGGAGCGAGTCGCCGCCGTGGATCTCTCCACGATCGAGACGGGCCTCGGCGCCCAGACCCTTCGGGACGTCCGCGAGGCTGCACGATCGAGGGTGACGAGGACCGTTAAACGGGAGCTCTGGCCTTGCCTTCTGGCCTTCGCCATCCTGTGTTTCTTCGGGGAGCAAGTGCTCTCGCGGATCTTCGTGACCAGAGGAGCAACGAGCTGTTGAGCCCCCGGGTCGGCTCTTGGCTTCTACTTGCTGGCCCGTGGAAAGGACTTCCTGGCCCGCCGGGTATATTATTGCTTTGATCGCATGACTCAGGTTTGGTGTAGTGTCAAAATTCATTGGATTCGACTCAAGAACGAGCAGGAGCCCCCATGCAAACCACCGAGTGGAGCAGTTCCGTCAACGTCAAGATCCAGGAACTTTGCCAGGCCGCCCTCGATGGCCCCTGGTTCAAGTCAATTCAGAGCCGCCTGAACGCCTTCAAGCAGGACGGGGAGGCGCAAGCTCGCATTCAAGCTGTCAACGACAAGGGCGAAACGCTTCAACACAAGGAATCGCAGGGCCTCCCCATCACGCCACTTGAGATTCAGGAGTTCGAAAGGCTTCGTGAGGAGTTCTTTCAAGACTCTGTGGCTCGAGGTTTCGTCGAGGCCCAGGAGGAAATGCACCAGATGAAGAGTACGGTCGAGCGTCACCTGGAGCTAGCCTTTGAGCTGGGCCGACTACCCCTCCCCGAAGACCTTGAGGGCGGCTGCGAGTCAGGTGGTTGCGGCTGCAAGCACTGAGCAGGCCGCGGCTGAACGGAAATTATTGCGAAGAGGGCGCCGAGATCGACAAGGCTTGAGAGGCCGCAGTGGGCGCGCTTTCCCTGGCGACCCAGGTGGACCCGCAAGGCAGGAAGAACGTCTCGAAAACGCGATCGCCGTCAAGGTCGGCCTCGAAGCGGTCAGTACTACCGTCCAGGTCCGTGTCGACAGCTCGCGTCTCCGCGTAGCCATCATGGTCCGCATCGAAACGCTGAATCGCTGACAAGACCGGGCCTTTCGGAGGACTCTTCGGCGGCACTTCGGAGATCCACTTCCGCCGGAGCTTTTCGATCTGGGCCACAGGGGCAGCCCGGAACTTCTCCACAAGATCGCGCGGGAGATCCGGCGGGTGACACTCGAGCGCCTGAAACTGCCGCTTGAGTATTGCCCGCACTCGTCGCAGCACCTGAAATGTCGAAAGACTCTCCTTGACGATTCTGGAGCGCTCCTCCCGGGTCGGCCCATCAACGGTACCCCAGGCAAGAAGAACTTCCGCCACTTCGTCGACCCTGGAGCCGCGACGCAAGTCCTCAATCAACTCCAGGCTCAGCAGGCCGACGACCGTCTTCGAGGCGGAATCCCTGTCAGCCACCGTAATTCTCTCGAGTGCCAGGTCCGTGATTCTCTGGCAAGCTCGCTCAAGCGCCGCCTGGCCCGTTGGCGACTCAAGCTCCCGTGCAAGCTGCTCACCAGCCCGTCCGAGAAATCGAGGATCGAAGTGATGCGCCGTGACCGAGGAGGCGATCACAACGCTGAAGGCCATGGCTGCAAGGAAACGAGGTGGGAGCCTTTGTTGAAACATTCTATTTTTAATTCTACTTGAAACCGGGCGTCTCGAATTGCGAACTCTGGCATGATAGTCTCCGTTTCATGGCTGTGATCCACCTGCGCGCCTTGCCACTACCTCTGCTCGTGCTATTGCTCGTGCTGGGAGCGGTGGCAATCACCCTGCTTGCGTCTCGCGAACGAGGGGTTGTCTCGAGGAGAACAAGCCGGTGTTTGCTCGGGCTTCGGCTTCTGGTGGGGCTTGGCCTCCTCGTGACGATTGCGGAGCCTGTTCAAATCCTGGAGGAGAAGGTCGTCGAGCAGCGTCAACTGCTTGTCGTTGTCGACTCGTCACGCAGCTTCCTCATCCGGGAACCCATGCGACTTGAAGCGCAGGTCAACGACGAGGCGAAGGCGTTGAACCGGGCAAACGGTGCGGTGCGCGACGCAAGCCGCCAGGAGCTGGCACTCATGACGCTCGAGAGCGGCTGGATCAACGAGCTGCGCAAACGATTTGACGTGAACCTCTATTCGATCTCCGAGACCTTGCTCCCGTTCGGCCCCAACCCACCCACGTTCCAGGGGAGTACCGATCTTCTCCGCCCGCTTGCAGATGAGTTGGCTCGAAGGTCTCGGTCAGAAGTAAGTGGAGTCGTCCTCATGACGGATGGGCACAACCACGGCCCGGGAAGCGCAAACGAGGCACAGGCCCGGCTCGAACGACTGAAGGTTCCAGTCGTCACGGTCGGCATTGGGGCGCTCCAGCTTGCTGCGGATCTCGGGGTCGAGTCGATCGAGACCACTGGAAGAGTCTTCGCGGGCGATGAGCTGAAGGCCCAGGTGACACTCGCCTCGGTTGGGGTCGAGGCACAGCAGGTCACGATCGACGTCCTTGAAGGCAACTCCATCCTCCAGACCGTGAGGCTATCCGTCCCTTCCGGTGACGACCACACCGCCGTGCCCATCTCGATTCCCACAGGCTCTCCCGGCCGCAAGAAGCTCACCGTTCGCGTTTCGCCCCTGCCCGGCGAGGCCTTCGAGACCAACAACTCCCGCGACCTTTGGGTCGACGTCCTGAGCCTGAAGGCAAGAGTTCTCCTGCTCGATGGCTCACCTCGCTGGGAGGAGCGGTACCTGCGTTCATCGTGGTCGCGAGACAAGAACGTCGAGCTTCAAAGCTTTCTCGTGACGATGCCTCCCGAGCGGCGGCTCCCGTCAGCCTTTCTGAGGTCCCGTGAAGCCCTCTTCTCCCAGGACATCCTGGTTCTGGGCGATGTTGAGCCCGGCCTTTTCGCGAAGGAGGAGCTCGAAACGCTGCGCGACTTTGTCTCGGCGAAGGGAGGCACGCTGGTCGTCCTCGCTGGCGAGCGGTCGATGCCTTATCGCTGGGCAGACACGCCCCTCTCGGAGATGTTGCCGGTGCAGCTCCTCGACCCACCTCCCCCTCCCTCGCAGGGAGCGGCTCTCGCTGGCGAGGACACGAAGACAGCTCTCACACTGGAGGGACAGTCGGCAGAGATCACGAGACTCATCCCCGGACGAGAGCGAAACATCGAGCTGTGGGAGATGCTGCCAGCACCCCGCTGGATCTGCCCGGTCGCAGGGGCAAAGCCGGGCACCCGGGTTCTGGCGACCGCGAAGGAATCACCCGTCCTCGCCTGGCGTGCGTTCGGCTCCGGCAGAGTTTTTTGGGTCGGGATCGACTCGACCTGGAAGTGGCGATACAAGCTCGGCGATGAGCTGCACCGTAGGTTTTGGGGGCAGCTCGTGCGCTGGGCCGTCTCCCGGCAGTTCAGCAACTCTGATGACCAGGTGAAACTTTCGACCGACTCGGCGGTCTACAGGCCCGAGGATACGATCACTGTGGAGGCTCTTGTGCGTTTGTCTTCGAGCAAGGGCGATGATCCTTGCCGAGTGGACGCAATCCTGGAGCACCTCTCGAGCGGCGAGAGGGTCCGGCTACGGCTGGAGCCGATCCCCCGAAGCGACGGGAGATTCGAGGGCAGGGCAAAGCTCACCGATCTGAGTCTTGCCACAGCTTCTTCGAAGCTTTCCGGCGAGTATCGAATTCAGCTCGACGTGCCATCCCTCGGCGGCTACAGCAGCAGAGCCGATCGCGCCTCGGCACGGTTCGTGATCGAACCAGAATTGGACGCCGAGGCCAACGACATCGGATGCGACGTTCGCTTCCTCTCGGCGCTCGCCGAGACCACGGGTGGCCGCTTCCTGCCGCTCTCACGATTTCGCGAGGCAGCGGACAGCCTCCCCGCAGGAGGGCAACCAACGCCAAAGATCGTGACGAGAAGCCTGATCGATCGTCCCGGAATTCTCGCCCTGATCTTGTTGGGCAGCCTCCTCCTCGAATGGGTCGTAAGAAGACAACGGGACCTCGTGTAGGGCTTGCAAGTCCGTGGCAAAGGCACGGACCGGTGAGTAGAGTGCTGGCATGAGTGGACGCAAGATCGTCGTTGCCCTCGTGGTCCTCGCCTCTGCTGGCGCCATCGGGGCCACCTGGTATCGCCAGGCAGCTCGCCCCACGGTCGCACGAGACCTGGCAATACCCGAGAAGAGAGTTCGCGCGTTTCTCAAGCTCCTGCGCATGAACAACCTTTGGGGGCTGGCGCAAGATCACTTCTACGACGCACGCAAGACGTCCGAGGGCTCGAGCTACATCCTCGCAAGAGGGCCCGACGGCAGCCGCTGGCACGTCGTAAGGGCCGTAAACGTTGCCGAGACGAACCGGTCGACCACGGCTACGGTCGTCTTCGCCGAGGATGGAACGATCACGGCCGTCATCGAGGGGGGCATCCCGGCTCTTCTCGGCGGCACCCCCGACGATGGGCTCGCCGCAATTGTGGCCCCCTCGCCAAACTCCGTGGGCTCTCATTCGGTGTTCTTCGTTGGCAAGGACTTGACGGAGGGGCTACGCGTTCAGGGAGCTTTCCTCCTGGCGCCCCTGGAGGGCAGGACCGTGCGGATACCTGATAGCGCCGACGACGCCAACCTCCCTGTTTTTCGCTTTGATTTGCAAGCCGGGCAGCTTCGGGGCCCCCAGGGCGGGCCCGATAAGCCCTGGCGTGTCGACCTCCGGCACTCGCCAAGGTATTTGCCGTAAGTAAACTGTCGAAAAGATTCGAGTGTCGATAACGGGCATTTCTTGGCGCCTACATCCAGAACTTGGAGAAGCCCGGCAAGCCAGGGCCGCCGCATGCCGATGAACCTCCCTGAGGCCTGCCGGAGGACTTCAAAGCTTTGCGGAACTCCGTCTTGCATCCGTTCCTTTTCTGGGGAAACAATGAAGACCCACCACGTCTGTAAAATCGCGACCGCGGCTCTTTTCTCCGCAGCGTCTCTCCTGGCTGCATCTGTACTGCCCGGGGCCGCGCCATGGATCGCGGCCGGAGCAGGGACGATCCTGGGTGGAGGGGCCACGTACTTTCTCATGACATCCCGCCTCCGACCCGCCAGGGTACAACTCAAGGAAGCCCTGGCCAGCTCAAGAGCCGAGCTGGAGAATGCCCACAAGCAGGTCGAATCACTCGATGACAGGCTGAAGACCAGTGAGACCTCGAATCAGCAAAAGACCCGCTTCCTCGCCAGCATATCCCACGAGCTGAGGACGCCCATCGGCTCCATCCTTGGATACGCCGAGGTGCTCGAGGGGGAGAAAAGCTCGCTCCAGGATCAACAGCAGTCCCTGCAGTCCATCCGGCGCAACGCCGAGCACCTGCTCGATCTGGTGAACGACATTCTCGACCTTTCGAAAATCGAGGCCAAAAAGCTCGAGGTCGAGCTCGTGGAGTTCACGCTCGAGACGGTGCTCAAGGACGTTCTGTCGGTCATGTCAGTAAAGGCGCAGAAGAAGGGGCTCCGACTCGAAGAGATCTTTCTCAATTTGATCCCTTCGCGAATCGTGTCGGACCCGACTCGCGTCCGACAGGTGCTCATCAACCTGGTAGGAAACGCGGTAAAGTTCACTGACCGTGGGCTCGTCACGCTCGCGGTGAGCCACACGGCCATCGAATCGGGCGAGTCTCAACTCGAGTTCAGAATTCAGGACACGGGGATAGGAATCCCGCGCAACAAGCTCGAGCACCTCTTCAAGCCCTTCCAGCAGGTACATGAAGACTCAAGCGGCAAGTACGGAGGCACCGGACTGGGGCTCGCGATCTCAAGGGAGATCGCAAAGCGTCTTGGAGGAAATGTCGAAGTCACCAGCGAACCGGGTCTCGGCAGTCTCTTCACCTTCCTGCTTCGCTGCAAGCTCGCCGAGGGAACACCGATGCTCCGTCGACCGTCCTCGGCAGTGCTCGACGATACCCGGCGCACTCCACCGCGAGGGGCTCCAGGCCACAACCTTGAGAAACTTTCGGGCCGCATCCTCGTGGTCGATGACAGCCCCGACAACCGAAAGCTTTTCCGCTATCACCTCGAAAGCGCTGGCGTCAACGTGCACCTTGCCGAGAACGGCGTGGAGGGTATCGCCAGGGCCACCTCGCACCCATTCGACCTGGTCCTCATGGACATCCAGATGCCGGAGATGGATGGATTCGGAGCCCTCAAGGAAATCCGGGCCCGCGGCGTGACGACACCCGTGGTGGCTCTCACGGCCCACGCAATGAAGGGCGATCGAGAACGCTGCCTGTCCGCCGGCTTCAACGACTATCTTTCCAAACCCATTTCGCGAAGCTCGCTCCTGAGCAAGGTGAGCGAGTTCACAGGCCACCCGAAAGCAGCTCCCTCTCCAGAATCCGAGAGTGGCATCCCGGAGGAGATTGTGGCGGAATTCAGAGCCACGCTTCCGGCAAGGGCCAGCGCGCTCGAGAAGGCCCGAATGGCAGGCGACCTTGCGACGGCGAGGCTCATCATTCACACGCTCCAGGGCACAGCACGAGCGTTCGGCCTGGATGCTCTGGCCACGTTGGTGTTCCAGGTCTACAAGAGGCTCGAAGAATCCGACGATGTCAGCGTACTGGCATGGACTGAAAAACTGGAAGAGGCTTGTCGAGCCGAGGCCGTCGCTCCTCAGAGGGCCGTGAGCTGCCCAGCACATTGAGGCTCCAACCCAGCCTGCAGAAGGGCATGGCAGGGAGGGGGCTCCCTCCACCCTTCACCGCGCTTCTCTCCGAGCAGATCGGGCACTCGTTCAACTGGCTGTTACTCGCCTCGGGATGCGACCTGCATCACGACTTTCCCGGTCTGCTGGCCCGACTCGAGGTACCGGTGCGCCTCCTGGATCCTTTCGAGAGGATAGACCTTGTCGACGACGGGCATGAAGTAGCCGCGGTCCATGAGGCCGAGCACGGTCGCAAGCTCGTCGCGTCGGCCCATCGTGGAGCCCAGGATCGACTGGCCCTTGAAGTAGGTGTGCGCGAGGTTGAGCTTGACCTCCGAGCCGCCCGTCGTACCGCAAAACACCAGCTTCCCGCCCTTCGCAAGGCACTTGAGGTCGGTTTCCCAGTTGGGAACGCCCACGTGGTCGAGAACGACGTCGGCACCGCGCCCACCTGTCCATTCACGAACTTTCGCCGGCACGTCTTCCGTCTTGTAATTGACGACGACATCAGCGCCGCAATTGCGCGCGTGCTCGAGCTTCTCCGGCGTACTGGAGGTTGCAAGGATCTTGGCGCCGAGGAAAAGAGCGATCTGGATCGCAGCTGTGGAGACCCCGCTGCCGGCAGCCTGGATCACGATGAACTCTCCGGGCCGAAGGTTCGCCCGAGCAGTTAGCATGTGCCATGCGGTGACGTAGTTGATGCCTACCGCTGCGGCGTGGACAAAGTCGAGGTTCCTTGGCTTCGGGATGCAGTTCCGCAACGGAAAAGCGCAGCGCTCGGCGAGGCCGCCATCCTTTGATGCCCCAAAAATCTTGTAGTCAGGGCAGAGCTGCTCGTCACCACGCTCACAGGCGGGACAGGTGCCGCACCCGTCGGCGGGGTAGATCACGACCTCGTCGCCCGGCGAGAGGCGGCTACCCTCGGGCGCCGCCAGGATCACGCCGGCGGCGTCGCTCCCGGGTCTGCGCGGGAGCGGAAAACCACGTGGTCCACCCTTGCGGACCCAGATATCGAGGTGGTTGAGCCCGCAGGCCTTCACGTCGACCAGGACCTCCCAGGGGCCTGGTTCCGGCTCGGGCCGGTCGGAGACTGCCAGGACTTCTGGACCACCATGTTTATCGAGCCAAACGGCTTTCATCTCTCTACTCCAGAATCGAAGGGGATCGAGTTGCATTCACCCAACAGCCTCGTGGGTGCCGACTCGCGGCAATGCTCTCACGGATAACGTTCCGTGCAAGCTCCTGCAAGGAAGCAGCCTGGTGCGAGGGTCATTCTCCGTGCGGCCATGATTGGGACATCACGACCAGGGCTCACCCACCTTCGGCGCCGGAGGCGACCGGTGCGGCGGAGATTTTGCTCCCCCGCGAGCAACATGGTTACCCGCAGGTGGCTCACTCGCTGACCGCGTTTCTCCCCTTTGCCTTGGCGCGGTAGAGCGCATCGTCAGCCCACTTGGTGATCGTCTCCACCGTCTTGCCATTTTCGGGAAAAGTGGCCACGCCGATCGAGATCGACACGTGGTAATCGTTGCCGTCCTTCTGAAAAACGTGCTCATGGATCGCCGTCCGGATGGACTCGGCAACCTCGAGCGCGTCCTCCTTCGAGGCCCCCAGGAGGTAGGCGACAAATTCATCGCCGCCGTATCGGCAGGCCTGGCCGCTCTGGTTGCAGATGAGACCGATCAGCTTGCCCACCTCTGAAATGATGAAGGCGCCTGTCGGATGCCCATGGGTGTCGTTGATCTTCTTCAGGCCGTCCATGTCCATCATGAGGACCGACAGCGGCTTTCCCTGCGCGCCGGCGTAGTGGAGCTGAATTTTGAGCTCATTGTAGAAGCGTCGCTTGACGACGAGGCCGGTGAGGTCGTCCTGGAACATGAGGCGATCGACGATCTCTCCGCTCTCACTCTCGACCTCGTCCTGGAGAACAAACTTGAGAATGGTCGTGCCCACGAAGATCTTGTCACCGTCCTTCAGCTCGTCACGAGTGACCGGACGATCGTTGAGGAACGTGCCGTTGGTGCTGCCGAGGTCCGATAGCAAGTAGGTACCGTTGGATGTGTCGCACGATATGCTGGCGTGCCGGCGCGAAATCTGCTCGTCATGAAAAACGAGGTCCGCCTCGGCCGTCCTCCCGATCGTGAGGAGGTCCTTCGTGAGCGGGATACGAAGCCCCGCATCAGCGCCCTTCAAGACGAGGAGCGTGGGAATTTTCTTGTCGAGCCGCGCCTTTTGAAGCCAGTTCAGGTCGTACCGGGCGGTTTGGGCCTCAAGGGGGTCGAAAGGTTCTTCAGGATCGCCGGTTCCCATTCTTTTAGTTATTTCGCAGCACTATCCTGCCTGCCACGTGGCTCGGGACCGCACCCCTGGGGAAAACGATCCGTTCCCTGGCAGCTCTACTTCCTTTATTCGCGGAGGGATGCCTGGACCCGGTGGACAACTTGTGGCCTGATAAGCCTTACCAAGTCTCCGGCCAACACAGCGCATGGGTCTCGAGTCCATGGTAGCCTCTCGTGAACCAGCATAGTCTAACACACTCGATCGCTGAGGATGGAGTGGCCCGCAAAGATTCTCGTAACCGCCGAGGAAGGACAATATGAGGCTTGAATCGCTCCTTGGAGTCGCGCTCGATCTGGTCGAGCGACTGGCGGAGCCCGGCCACCTGCCTGCAGACGCCCGGATGGGCCGCATGTTCCGGGAAAAACGCTTTCTCGGAAGCCACGACAGGAGGCTGGTTGGCGATGCCGCCTTTGCCTGGCTACGGCACCTCCCCAGGGCTCGCGCCCGCTGGACCTCGTGGGCGACACAACTCCGCCTCGAGACGATCCTGAATCTGGCCTCGAAGGCCGGGCGGGGCACGTTTCTTGCCGACTTGCTGGCGATCGCAGCGGATGGACTCTTTCCCATTCCCCTGGCGGACACTCTCGGAGCGGCGCGCTCCCTGCGGGAGCCAGCGCTGCCTTCCGAAGTCCTTGCCCTCGACTGGAGCCAGCTGGCATGGCCCGAAGACAAACAGTCAAGGCAGGCGGCGGAGTGGAGCCTCCCCCCCTGGCTGGCGGATCGGTTAGCCGCTGAACGTGGCGAGGCCGACGCCCGCGCCCTCGCGCTCGCGCTCCTGGAGCCTGCGCCCCTCGACCTGCGAGTCAACCTCGCCAACTCGACTCGAGACGATGCCGTCCGCTGGCTTGAAACTGAGACGAATGAGCTCGCGCTGCCAACGCCGTGGAGTAGCCACGGGCTGCGCCTTCCGCGCCGAACCCATGTCAGAGGAGCGCTCGCGGCCAGTGAAGGGAGGCTCGAGGTCGAGGATGAAGGAAGCCAGGCCGTCGGGCTCGCTCTTGAGGTGCTGCCAGGCATGACCATCATCGACGCCTGCGCGGGCGCGGGTGGAAAGACTCTGGCCCTGGCAGACAGGCTCTCTCTGCCCGTCGACCAGGCCACCGCGCAACGAACTGGACCGGGCCGCATCTTCGCGTGCGACACGGCGCCCGAGCGAATGAAGGAGCTTCAGCGACGCGCGGCGAACGCAGGCGTCGAGTCGAGAATCCGCATTGTCCCCCTCGAGCCCGAAGGTCCGCTACCTCGTTCGCTCGAGAGGGCAGACCTTGTGCTCGTCGACGCTCCTTGCTCGGGGCTTGGAACACTGCGCCGCAACCCCGAACTCAAGCTCCGGTACAGTCCCGACGACGTGGGCTCCTTCGCGGCCCTGCAGCGCCGAATCCTGGAGCGCTTTCTGCCTCTCGTCAGGCCTGGTGGCCGGCTCGCCTACTCGACCTGCTCGATCCTGGCCGAGGAGAACGAGGAGGTAGCGCGCTCGCTTGGATCGGCTCATCCGGAGCTCGTCGAGTGGGTGTCACCGTGGGCGCGAAGCACCTTGCCTGCGGAATGTTTCCGCGACAACTTCGTCAGCCTTGATCCCGTTCGATCCGGCACCGACGGCTTCTTCCTCGCGGTGTGGACACGTCGGCCCTGATCATCGGCTGATTCGGGCGGGGCGACCAGGAGAGGAGTCCTGACGCGCCGGAGGCGCACGCGCAGCGCCCGACCGTCTGGGTGCCGCCTGGCGGCCGGTACCGGGGAGGTCATCCTCCCCCGCGAGGAGGATACAATCTGGAAATGCCCTCTCAGGAGCTACTCCAGCTCGTTCGCCGCCACCGCCGCCGCTTCATTACCCTGCGCGCAACCGAATGGTTGGCGTGGCTAGTAGCGGTGTCGACACTCCTCCTGGCAGGCTCCCTCCTGGCCGACCGATACTGGATCCTGTCGGGCACAGCACGCGCCACTCTTTCGGCGCTGGTGCTCGGCGTGCCAATATTGCTCTCTGCCACGTTCGTGGCAGCGCTGGCCTGCCGCCCGAGCCTCTCGAGAGTCGCACGCATCATCGAACGGGCGGAGCCGACCCTCCATGGATGTCTTCTGAGCAGCGTGGAGCTGGCCGTGCCAGGGAAGTCCGAACAGGCGAGATTCTCTCAAGATCTCTTGACGTCGCTACAGCAGTCGACCCTGAATCGGCTCACGCGTATCGACCCCAGGCGCGTCTTCAACTCGCAAGGAGCGACTCGCGCGCTTGCGATGGCTATCCTCACCGGGTCGGTTCTCCTCGCGGGCATCCTCACGAATCCGCGTGGTTCACTCCTCTTGTTGGCCAGGCTTGCGCATCCCTTGACGGATTTGCCTCGACCGACGACCGTGGAGCTCGAAGTGTCGCCCGGCAGCGTCTCCCTCGCTCGAGGCAGCAACCTGACGATCCTGGCTCGGACCGTGCGGGGCACCCCGGATTCCATCCGCCTCTGGACCCAGTCGATCGACGCCCCGTGGACCTTGACTGGAGAGTCGAGATCAAGCCCGGAGCTGTTGCACACACTCAACGCTGTGCGGCGTGACCTCAAGTACCGCGTGACGGCTAAAGACTGGGCAACTCCAGGCTTCACCGTACGCGTGCGCGAGCCTCCCCGGCTCAGGAATTTCACCGTTACCTATACTTTTCCCGGCTACACGGGACGAGTTCCTGAGGTGGTCCAGCAATCTTCCGGCGATCTTGTGGCGATCGCTGGAACACAGGCCACCCTCGTACTTGACGCGGGCGAGCCTTTGCGGCATGCCCTGATGGTTTTCGATGACGGGAGTTCGGGCCCCCCTGGGTCGATCGAGGGCGACAAGGCGACTTTCAGGGGGATCAAGGTCACAACTCCCGAGAGCTATCGGCTCACAATCGAGCTCACCGATGGCGTCAGGAGCGCGGGTCGGGAGGACTTCACGATCCGACCCCTCGCGGACCGCCCGCCGACGGTGGACCTGATCGAGCCCCGCGGCGCCGAACTCAACGCCGAGGCCTCGAGCGTCGTCACGCTTCTATTCCATGCGAGGGACGATGTGGCTGTAAAATCTCTCGAGGTCCACGTGAAGGCCGAGGCCGGCACGGAGTCCAGCATCGCGCTGGATCCAACCACGACTGCGTATCGACTGCAGATGGCGAGCCTTGGCCTCAGGCCGGGCGAGTCGACCCGGCTTTGCCTCAGGGCGCACGACGGCCTTGGCCAGGAGGGCCGCTCGAGCGAGCGCATCGTACGCGTCGCTCTCGTGCCCGATCCACCCGAAGGCCCCCTCTGGCCAAGGCCGCTCGCAGAGATCGAGTCCTCGCTCCATGCAGTGCTGGAAGACTGGGCCAGGATGTTGCCCGAGTCCCGAGGCGAAACCCTCGCCGACGTGACGGCCGATCTTGCCTTCGGGGAGCGGCTCGCCAGCGCCGCAGAAAAGACACTGGCAATCCTTGGTTTCCTCGGTGGGACAGCCAGCCTCGCGGTCGAGACTGGCCGGGCGATTTCAGTGCCGAGCCCGAATCGGCGCGCTCTCGAAGGCCTCGCGCACTCGATCACGGAAGCCGCGAACGAAGAATGCGCCGCGTTCTGGGCCGAGGCGTCCCTCGTCGCAGGCAAGATTCAGGAGGCGGGCCGGGACCCGGGGAGGCGGATCCCGGTATCGAAACTCCACGCCGCGCACCGTGCAGCAGGGGCCCGCCTCGAGGAGGCCTTGTCCAGCATTCGGTCGCTCCTGCGCCCGGAAGAGCTGGAGGAGCTGCTCGAGCAGTCCACAGCGATCGAACACGACCTGGCGCTCGCTCCGGCGCGAGCGCCAGCGCTCAAAAGCGACGTCACCCGCCTCGCAGCGGGGTTGACGCGTCTCGTCGGCAGAGGCGGAGAAGACTTCGAGGCAGCGTCCAGGTCGCTACTGGAGGTCGCGGCCCCATCTCTCGAACTGACCCCAGGCGTGGCAGCGCAGTCCGTCGCGATTGTGCGTGCGAATCTTCAGTCGCTCCACGATCGTGACGAGAGAGTTGCGGCCCAGGTGCGTGCACGCCTCGGCCGACCCATGGACGCTCAGGCGGACCTTGATCGCTTCGCCGCGGCGACGGAGAAGAGCGAGGCTCTCACCCGGGGACGTAAAGCGCTTCTGAGCCTCACGGAAGAGCTCGAGAGAGCCCAGGCGATGGACCATGCCGACCTTGAGACTTCAGCGGACCTGTCCACGATTCGGGAGCTGATCGACCTGTTGCTGAAGGAGCGGCTTGAGCTCGGAAGTGGGCAAGACTCCTCGCTTGCGGAGGACGCTCGCAACCTGGCCGCACTCTACCGAACCTCCGCGGGGTCACGAGCCCTCGGGAGGATCATCCAGGGGGTGGACCGGCTATCCCTGGGTGAGGAGAATCTCGCCTGGCGCGTACGCGGCTCGAGCTCATGGAACTGGCGCAATCTGCGGCAGATCGCCCGTTCGCAGCGTGAATGCCAGCGGACCCTCGTCGCGCATCGCTCGGAGCTCACGGAAGCTCGTCAAGCTATCCCGGGCGCCCCATCAGCCCTGGCAGAGGGGCTTGCCCAGGTGGACGCCGATCTCGAAGCTGCAAGCAAGGCCATGGTGGAGTCGCATGAGATGCCTGGAGGCAACACTTCGGGAGAGTCGAGTCGAGACGAGACGATCCTTGCCGCCGCACAGGCCATGGGTCGAGCTGCTAGCTTGTTGAGCGGGGTGACGGAGCGCCTCGAAAGTCTGCGCTCCCTCGCAAGCCCGGGAGCCTCCGGACTTCGGGATCGTTTGAAGGCCCGTCTTGGAACGCTCGAAGAGAGAATCACCCGGCTCGCGACGGCCGAGCGATTGTGCTCGGAGCGTATGAGGGATCTGTCCAGGGATCCCGAAGCTCTGGACTTCATTACTCGCACCGAGCTCCTTCAAGTTTTCCAGGAGGAACTCCGGTCCGAGACCGAAGCCCTGGCCACCAACGTCCGGAAAGAAGGCGACCGCGTTGCTGCTGAACGCGGCGGCCTTGCGCGTCTTCGCGTTTACGACCGATCCGCAGTCGGCATGGCAGAGATCGCGACGGACGAAGTGCCACGCGTCATCCGTGCCCTGCGGTCCGTGGGCACGCAGTCTCCATCGTCACGGGGTGGAACACTCTTCGCGGCCGCGGCACAAGGCTTCGCGATCGCTGAGCGCCTGGGCCAAATCGCCCGGGCGCTCAGCGCCTCGGAATCCGCGGAGGCACTTCAGCTCTCCTCGCAGGACCTCCAGACAGCCCTGAAATCTCTCGAGCCGGGCAGCAAGGCGGGAGAGAAGCCGCAGGATCCCGCCCGGGTCGAACGCGACGCCGGGATCTGTCTTGCGGCGGCCTTGAAGGCGGCGCAGAGCCTTGCCCGGCAGGCTGCGCAGGACCCGCGCAAGCAGCCACTCCTCGATCTCCTCCGCGACGCTGCGGAACTGTTCCGTCAAGCGATCACGCTGGCGCAGGCGGGAGACCCGGCTTGCGGCGGCTTCCTCGAGGCTGGCCGGGCTCGCCTCGAGGAAGCCGTCACACTGGCGCAACAGCTCCGGGGGGAGGCGCAGGAGGAGGCCTCGGAAGTCCAGAGGAACCTCGGGGAGGACACTACCGCTGAGGCCGGCGCGTCCGGCAAGGAAAGGGAGCTGACGCGGGAACTCGAGGCCGCGTATGCAGAGCTCGAGAAGCTGCTCGAGCACGAAAAGCTCAAGCGCGAGATAGCGGCGCAGCTCGAGGATCTCCTACGCGACACGGCAAGCGACCCAAAGACGATCGGAGACCTGGAGAAGAAGGAGCAGGAGCTCGAGGAGGAACTCCGAGGCCGCTATCTCACGACAGCCGAACTCGTCGAGCTGGTCTCGAAGCTCGTCTCGATCGACCGGGATGGCCGTGAGATCTCCACGCTCGAGCGGACGCTTGCCGCCGAAGCGGCAGCACTTTTCTTGCAAGTGAGCCCAACGCAGGCGAAGCGCAAGGATCTTGAGACCCGTCAGATCGCGGCGCTCGGCATGGCTCAGAAGGTGGCGAAGGAGTTCCACGAGTCGGGGCTCAAGCTCTCCGCCGTCCTGCCTCACGTGCTGAGGGCGTACTGGCGGGCCGGGGAGGCGACCGGACCAGCGCTCCAATCCATGGAAGCGGCGGCGAGGGCGCTCGAGACCGGGGCAGAAGCCCCCGGCGCGCTTCTCGCGGCCGCTGCGCGAATGGAGGACTTGCTGACCGGCGTGGGCAACATGCGCCGGGCTGCGTTGGAAGCAATTGCGGATCAAGAACGGGGCGATGGCGGCCCGAACGCCGCGCAATCGAGCCTCGAGCGGGCCCGGCAGCTTCTCGACGAAGCTTCGAGGCTCCGCCAGGAAGGGCAAGTCGAGGCCTCCCAACGGGCGCGGAAGCAGTCCCTACGTTCGATTGCAGACGCGAGCGGTGCGATTCGATCTCGCGTCGCGGAGCTTTCGCTCCCCGTGGGTGGGGAAGCGAGGCTCATGTCCCGAGTGCTCGATGAGGAAGCCGCACGCCTGGGGCTTGGTTGGCAAGTCTCGACGCGCGGCTCCGGCATTCCGAATGCAGCTCGTCTCACCCGAGAGAATGTGGCCGACATGCCCTACCCGGGCCAGTTCCGCTCCTGGGTCAAGGTCTATCTGATGGCGCTGGATGAGGGACGCCCGTGAGGTGCCACCTGATCTGGGCAACTCTCTTGCTCGCTCCAGCGACGATGCAAGGGCAAGAGAGTCCCCCGAAGCAGTCCAGCACGCCGCTACCACCCACAGGTGACCTCAAGGAGGTCTATGCCCCCACGCCCGTCACCCGCGCGGTTGACCGTGGAATCGAACACCTCGTCCGGGGCCAGCTCCCCGACGGAAGCTGGATTTCCCCCATGGGCAAGAACACGGGCATCGTGAGCCTGGCAGTCCTCGCGCTCCTTGCAGCCGGGCACGAGCCGGGGAGGGGAAAGAATGGGGCGAACATCGATCAGGCCCTCCGTTTCCTCCTCGATCACCAGCGAGATGGCATGATCCTCACAGCGGACACCTCCCACGGCCCCATGTACGAGCACGGAATCTCGACCCTCCTCCTCGGTCAGGTTCTGGGCATGGTGAACGAGGAGCGCCCGGGCTACGAGAAGATCCACAGGGTCCATCGGACCGCTGTGAACTTGATCCTGCGGGCGCAAAATGTTTCCAAGGACCCCTCAAGCTCTGGAGGCTGGCGTTATACCCCGGCGTCGATTGACTCGGACCTCAGCGTGACGGGCTGGGAAATTCTGGCGCTTCGCTCTGCCCAGGATGCTGGCCTCGCTGTACCCAGGAACAACATTGCTCAAGCAATCGAATACGTGAAGCGGTGCGCTCACCCCTCCGGCGGGTTTTCGTACATGCCTGGAGGCGATCCCAACATCGCCCGCACCGGCACGGGAATCCTCGCGCTGGAGCTCTCGGGTGACTTCCAGAGCCCCGAGGCAAGACGCGGCGGGGAATGGCTCGCCAAGAACCCGCTCAAGTTTCAAGGACCATTTTTCTATTACTCGGTCTACTACTCAAGTCAGGCCATGTATCAGCTGGGGGGCGACCTGTGGGAACGCTGGCGACCTCTTAGCGAAGGGATCCTGCTCGAGAATCAAAGACCAGACGGAAGCTGGCCTGCGCCCCCAAACGAGACTCATGAACTGCAGGCCGGATCCGCCTACACCACGTCCATGGCAATCCTCAGTCTCACGGTGGAATACAAACTCCTGCCAATTTACCAGCGCTGAGTTGAAACCGCCTTCCACCCGCGTGAGCAACGCTCCCGGCTACCTCCAGATCAAGACCCTGTACAAGCCAGCTTGGTCGGGCGACGCCCCAGCCGAAGGCGGCTTCAGGCAGGAGCTTCGCCCTTCCCCTCACATTCGCTATCGATCGGCCGGTTACTGAACCATTGCCTTGAGATTCTTGAGCGGCAGAGCCTTGACCACGTTACGTGCCGGCTTCGCCTTGAAGATCATTTTTTCGCCAGTGAAAGGGTTAACGCCCTCACGCTCCTTCGTTGCCGGCTTGCGAACCACCTTCAACTTCAAGAGACCGGGAACGGTAAAGATGCCCGCGCCCTTCTTGCCCAGGCTGGACCCAATGAGCCCAGCGAGAGTTTCAAACACTGCGCCGACCTGCTTGCGGGAGAGCTCATTTTTCTCCGCGATCGTGGAGTAGATCTCGCTCTTGGTCAATGCCTTCTTGCCTACGGTAGCTGCCTTCGCCATGCGGACTCCTTGTAATGAAACCTTGTTGAGACTTTCCCCCGGGTCAGTCGATCCCAATCGATCCAATCCGTGGGTAACTTCCACCAAACGCGCGTAAATTACGGAGATTACCGGATGGAGTCAAGCGATTTGCCTGAAAAAGCAGGGAAAAACGAATTCCAGTCCCCCACAAGGCCTCCAGGAGGGCCCGCGCGGGTGGTGCCCGGGCCCAACAGGCGCAACGCAGAGAGATTGACCCAGCCGTGGCGGGGAGGGGAAATATACCGCACGCGGGCAGTGATGAGACCTTTTGCAGACTGCGAAAGGTTGCGGCTGCTCGCGCCAGAGGCGCCCG
>SXGS01190267.1_pt1 | contig 24069 bp, 15 predicted proteins | sample 3174681 | NCBI WGS metagenome assembly SXGS01 (sample SAMN11356861, study PRJNA531348) | freshwater metagenome | isolation source: freshwater sample F1-80 | place: China: Fuxian Lake, Yuxi | collected 2017-12-25
GGCGACCGCGACGGAGTACGTACGCCGTTTCAATGGAGCCCAGATCGCAACGCGGGCTTCTCGAAAGCCAATCCGCAGAGCTTGTATCTCCCGGTTATTATTTCGCCGGAGTACAACTCAGAAGCGCTCAACGTCGAAACACTGCATGCCAATCCGAACTCGCTTCTCTGGTGGATGAAGAAGATGATTGCGCTTCGTCGCACTCATCCTGAGCTCAGCCGCGGAAAACTCGAGTTCATCGAAAACAACAACCCGCGCGTTCTCACGTACCAGCGTCAAACCGATGGCAGCACCATCGTTTGCGTGGCGAACCTCTCGCGCACGACTCAGTACGTGGAGCTCGATCTCTCGAAGTTCAAAGGCTCCGTTCCGGTTGAGCTCTTCGGTCATACGGATTTCCCGCCGATCGGTGATCTCCCGTACTTCCTCACGCTCAGCCCGTATTCGTTCTACTGGTTCCAAATCGTCGAAAAAACGAGCGTGGAAACAGGTCAATGGCTCCTTCGCCAATCGTCGACGATCGAAGCTTCGCACGCGCCTTTGCATTCGCTCAAAGAGCGTGACGTCTGGATGCGTTTTGAACGTGGTTTGAGATCCTTCCTCCCGCGCATGCGCTGGTTTGCGGGGAAAGGTCGCAAGATTTCGAATATCGCGCCCGAAGACCTCTTCTTCGTTACGGGCCGAGAGCAGAGCGAAGAGTGGGGCGTTGCCGTGATGAAAGTCACGTACAGCGAAGGCCTGCCTGAGCATTACGTGCTCGGCATCAGCTACGCCGAAGGCGATCGCGCTCAGCGCCTGCGCACCGAGCGCCCCGATATGATCATCGCCGAATCGTTCAAAGGCGGCGCAAGCCAAGGCGTTTACTACGACGCAATCTTGGACGGAACGTTCAGTCAAACGATTCTCAACATGGTTCTCAATCAGCAGTCGACCGAAGGTACGACAAGCCGCCTTGAAGCTCAGCTCGTGCAGCCGCTCTCAAGCGAAGCTTTGACCGATATTCCGGATCCAACGCTCTCGGGTCTTGAGCAGAGCAACTCATCGGTTCTCTTTGGTAAGCGCTACTACTTGAAGATTTATCGTCGTGTCGAAGAAGGAGAGAACCCCGAAGTCGAGATCGGGAAATTCCTCACCGCACGCGAATTCAAATCGGCAGCTCCGATGGTCGGTGCTCTCTCGATCAAACGTCGCGATAAAATCGCGAACATCGCGATCGTCCAGCAGGTGGTTCAGGCCGAGATGGACGGTTGGTCGTTGATGGTGAACCAAGTCGGTCAAGTGGCTGAACAAGCTTTGGCCGACACGGCGGCACTCACGCAAATCCAGCCTCCGCGCGGGACTCTCGCGGATCTTCGCAACATGAAGCCGCCGGAAGAGCTTCAACAAATTGCGGGCGTCACGATTGGTCTTGCGCGCCAACTTGGTGTGCGCACGGCAGAGATGCACATAGCGCTCGGAACTGAAGACCGCAACGCAGCCTTCATTCCTGAAGCGTTTACGCCGTTCCACCAGCGTTCTGTCTTTCAGAGCTTCCGTAACCTCGCGGATCGCGTGATCACGCAGCTCAAGAAAGCTCGGGCTTCGTACGAAGGGCCTCAGGCCGAGATGGTGGAAACCGTCTTGTCTTCGGAGAACGATCTTCTCCGTCGCTTCTCGTTCATGAAAGACGTCGCGATCGATGCTTCGCGCACGCGTATCCACGGTGATTATCACCTCGGACAAGTGCTTGCGAGCGGAGCTGACTTCTACATCGTGGACTTCGAAGGTGAACCCGCGCGTGGTCTTGGCGAAAGACGTTTGAAGCGTTCGCCGCTTAAAGACGTGGCCGGCATGATTCGCTCGTTTGATTACGCAGCCGAGTTCTACTTAAAAGAGCGCGTGCTGCGTGATGAAGACCGCAAGAAACTTCAGCCGGTCCTTCAAGCATGGGCGGCCTGGGTGAGTTCGGAATTCCTCAACGCTTATCTCGATACGATGGGCGAGAGCGAGTTCCTTCCTCGCACTGGAGGCAAAGTGAATCTCTCGCACGTTGAGCAGCTTCTCGATGTCTTCATTCTTGAGAAAGCCCTCTACGAAGTTGGCTACGAGCTTCGCAGTCGTCCCCAGTGGGTCGACATCCCGCTCAACGGCGTTCTGAACATCTTGAGAAAGCGGTCGATATGAAAAAGCTGGTGGAGAATCCTAAAGAGCCCACGCGCTCTTCCTTGTTGCTGAGGCGTGCGTGCCGGTTGTGGTCGATCCAGACCGGCTACGTGAATGCGGATGGCAAATGGACGGATTCTTCCGCCGAGACGCTCAAAAAACTTTTGAGCGCGCTATGCGAAAAGCCGATCGAGACCGACGAAGATCTAACTCACGCAATTGAGCAGCGCTACCGAATGCGCCTGGATTGCGCGATCGAAGCGGTAGGTGTCGGCTGGGAGGGCGAATTCAAAACTCTTCGCCTTTATCTCCCGGAGGCGGTGAAGACCTCATCGGTACGAGCGGAAGTGGAGCTTGAAAACGGCGGAAGCCGCGATTGTAGTTCGCTTCGCCTAACGCTAGAGCGATCAAAGACGCTCGCCGGTGAGCGCTATCACCGCTACGTCTTAGATCTCGGTGAGAAGCTTCCGACCGGATATCATCGCCTGATCCTCAATTGGGAAAATGCAGGCACCGAAGTCGAGCGCCGTGTCTTCTTGATGAGTGCCAGAAAAAAGGTGGGTGGGGCAGCGGCTTCAAAACCCCCGCGCAGCTGGGGAGCTTTCCTTCCTCTTTACGCGATCCGCAGCGAGAGCGATTGGGGCATCGGTGATCTGAAAGACATGGAAAAGACTCAAGAGTTTTTGCGCAAACAAGGTGCAAGCTTCTTCGGTACCCTTCCGATGCTGGCGATTCCGAGTCAGAACGATGAGATTGATCCAAGTCCTTACTCTCCAGTCTCGAGACTTTTTTGGAACGAGATATTTCTCAACGTGCCGGAGCTCATCGATCAAGCAGGGAACGCTGAGCTCAAAAGTAAACTCGACACTCACGCGGCTCAGCTGAACTCTCTTCGCGAAACGAAGACGGTTGATTACTCCCGAGTTTACAAGCTTAAACGTGAAGTTCTCGAACAGCTCGCGACTTGGTTTTTCGACAAAAAGAAGAACGAAACCGAAGAGTACCAAGCGTTCCTTAAGCGCGTTCCGCTTGCGCCCGAGTACGCGAAATTTCGCGCAATCAATGCCAAAGATCCCGCACTCTCGGAGCGTTATCATCTCTATGTTCAGTTTCAACTCGATCGAAAGCTCACGGAACTCAAAGCTCGCTCCGACCGAGGCGAGATCGCAGGCCTCTATCTTGATTTTCCAGTCGGCGTAAACGGCGGCGGCTTCGATGCTGCGCGATTCAGCTCGCAGTTTTTGAAAGACGCGAGCGCCGGTGCTCCACCTGATCTCTTGTTCCTTGGCGGTCAAGATTGGGGTTTTGCTCCACTTCATCCGATTCGGATTCGTGAGGAAGGCTACGAATACTTCATCCAGTGCATGCGCCAGCATATGCGCTTTGCCTCGATTCTCCGACTTGATCACATCATGGCGTTTCACCGCATCTACGCAATTCCGAGGGGCATGAAGCCGAAAGAAGGCGGGTATCTTCGTTACCAGCGCGAAGAATTCTTTGCCCTTCTCAGTATCGAAGCCGAGCGCGCTGGGGTTCGAGTCATCGGTGAAGATCTCGGAACCGTGCCCGAAGCTGTCCGTCATGCGCTTGATGAGCATGACTGTCTCGGGATGTGGGTTCTCACCTTCGAAGTCGGTAACGAGCCTAAAAAAGGAATCGGCCGCATCAAAGACAAGGCACTCGCGTGCATGAACACGCACGACATGATCCCGTTTGCGGGCCATTGGGCTCAACGGGATGTGGCTCTTTTCAAAGAGCTCGGCATCCTTGAGGCAAACGTCGAAAAATCTTGGACTAAAGATCGCAATAAAGCCGTCAAAGCGTGGAAGAAAGATTTGGGCACAGACCGCATGCTGCCCGAGGTTCTTCGCGCCCTTGCGGAGAGTGGCGTCGAGAAGCTCCTCGTGAACCTCGAGGATCTTTGGGGCGAAACTGAGCCGCAAAACGTTCCGGGAACTTGGAAAGAGTTCCCCAACTGGCAGCGCAAGCTTCGTTACTCGTTCGAACAGTGGACGAAAGATCCAGAAGTTCTTGAAGCCCTAAAGCTGATCAACGACGGACGCGAACGAGCTGTTGAACCCGCAAAAGTAACCGCTACAGGAAGTGATAATCGTGAGAGAACAAAACGAAATCCAGCCGAGCCACGCCCGATCTAAAACGACGATTCTCACCGGCGATGACTTACACCACTTTAACGAGGGCCGACACACGCGTGCTTACGCGCGCATGGGCGCTCACGTCGGTCATCGTGAGGGGGAGGCGGGAACATGGTTTTCCGTTTGGTCGCCTGGCGCGAAAAGCGTTTCGGTCATCGGTGATTTCAACGCTTGGGAAAAAAATCGCAACTGGCTTGAGCCGGTTGGATATTCCGGTGTGTGGTCGGGTTTTGTGCCGGGCGCTCATCAAGGGCAGTCGTACAAATACCACATCACATCGCACAACGGCTACACGGTCGACAAAGCCGACCCGTACGCGTTTTACACCGAGACTCCGCCGAACACGGCTTCGGTCATTTGGAATTTAGCTTACGAATGGGCGGACCAAGATTGGATGTCGACTCGCGGCCGTCGCCAAGCGACCGATCAGGCGATGTCAATTTACGAAGTGCATTTGGGATCGTGGAGACGAAAGCCCGAAGAGGGAAACCGCTCGCTCACTTACCGTGAATTAGCGGAAGAACTTCCGGCGTACGTCAAAGACATGGGTTTCACTCACGTGGAGCTTATGCCCGTGATGGAGCATCCGTTCTATGGTTCGTGGGGCTACCAAACGACCGGCTACTTTGCGCCGACTTCACGCTACGGAACGCCACAAGATTTCATGTTCCTCATCGATAAGCTGCACCAAGCAGGTGTCGGCGTGATTCTCGACTGGGTGCCTTCGCACTTTCCGTCGGATGAATACTCGCTCGGTTACTTCAATGGGACGCACCTCTACGAACACGAAGATCCGCGCCGTGGGTTTCATCCTGATTGGAATAGCTTGATCTTCAACTACGGACGCCACGAGGAGCGAAGCTTCCTCATGTCGAGCGCTATGATCTGGCTGGATCGCTATCACATCGATGGTCTCCGCGTGGATGCCGTGGCCTCGATGCTTTACCTCGATTACTCTCGCAAAGAAGGCGAGTGGATCCCGAACCAACATGGTGGTCGCGAAAATCTTGAAGCGATCGACTTCATGCGAGACCTCAATCAGTCGGTTTATCGCGACTTCCCTGATGTGCACACGATCGCGGAAGAATCGACCGCATGGCCGCGTGTTTCAGCACCCACGTACTTAGGTGGACTTGGCTTCGGCATGAAGTGGGACATGGGTTGGATGCACGACACACTTTTATACTTCTCAAAAGATCCCGTACACCGTCGCTATCACCAGGGAAACCTGACTTTCCGTTCGATGTACGCCTTTAGTGAAAATTTCGTTCTTTCGATCTCTCACGACGAAGTCGTCTACGGTAAAGGTTCGGTTATCAACAAGATGGCGGGCGATGAGTGGCAGAAATTCGCCAACCTTCGCGCGCTTTACGGCTACATGTACGCTCAGCCGGGTAAAAAACTTTTGTTTATGGGGAGCGAATTCGCTCAATGGCAAGAGTGGGGCCACGAGCGCAGTCTCGATTGGCATTTGCTCGGCGAAGGTCGTCACCAAGCGATCCAGCGTCTCGTGCGCGATCTCAACAACCTCTACAAAAACGAACCGGCTCTCCACGCATTGGAATTTTCGGAAAAAGGATTCGAGTGGCTGGACGCGAACGATTCCGCAAACAGCGTCCTGAGCTTCTTCCGTAAGTGTCCCGTAAGCGGCGAGAAAATTCTCTGCGTGTTTAACCTTACGCCGCTGGCACGCCAAAACTATCGCCTGGGCGTTAGCGAAGCGGGGAACTGGCTCGAAGTTCTTAACACCGACGCGCAAGTTTACGGCGGAACCGGGCACGGCAACTTCGGCGCGGTGAGAAGTCATCCGCTTCCCTCGCATGGCCGGCCGCACTCGCTCACGCTGACACTTCCGCCACTCTCAGCTCTTTACCTCAAGCATGAAGGAAAAAAACAAGATGAGCCCAACCTCCACTGAAACCGCGATTGAAGCGACGAACGAACGGCTCGGCTCTTGGTTTCACGGCGGTCGTGGAACCTGCTTTAAACTCTGGGCCCCGAAGGCGCAAAAAGCAGAAGTGCTTCTTGTCGAAGGCAACAACAAGCGCCCCGTGGCGATGGAGAAGCGCGAGAAAGGCTATTTCGAGCTTTGGACAAAGGAAGCCAAGCCAGGAACGCGCTACTTCTATCGCCTCAATAACGATCGCGAGATTCCGGATCCGGTTTCACGCTTTCAGCCTGAAGGCGTGCACGGTCCCTCGGAAGTGACCTCGCCCGAATTCAGGTGGAACGACGCCGGATGGAAAGGCATCGATCTCCGCGAGATGGTGATCTACGAGATTCACGTCGGCACGTTTACTGACGAGGGCACCTTCGATGCGGCCATCAAAAAACTTCCGTATCTGAAAGATCTTGGCGTGAATGCGCTTGAGATCATGCCGGTTGCGCAGTTCGCGGGAAAACGAAACTGGGGCTACGACGGCGTGGGTCTTTACGCCGCCCAAAATTCTTACGGCGGCCCCGAAGGACTTAAGCGCTTAGTGAATGCGTGCCACGAGCACGGGATCGCGGCGATTCTCGATGTCGTCTACAACCACATGGGCCCCGAGGGAAATTACCTCTCAGCCTTTGGTCCGTATTTTCAGAGCAAGTACCACACACCTTGGGGCGATGCTCTTAACTACGACGGCGAGTGGAGCGATGAGGTTCGTCGCTTCTTCCTAGGAAACGCTCGTCAATGGCTTGAAGATTTCCACTTTGATGGCCTCAGGCTCGATGCCGTGCACGCGATTCTCGATACGTCGGCGAAATCCTTCCTCGAAGAACTTGGGGATCTCAAGCGCGCACTCGAATCAAAAACAGGCCGCAAGCTCTACTTGATTGCTGAAAGCGAGTCGAACGATCCTCGCTTACTCAAACATCCTGAACAAGGCGGAATCGGTCTCGACGGCCACTGGGCCGACGATCTTCACCACGTGATCCATACTCTGGTAACGGGCGAAAATGGCGGCTATTACGCTGACTACGGAAAGATCGAGCAGCTCGCGAAGATCTTCAAAACAGGTTTGCTCTTTGACGGAGATTGGTCCGAAGCTCGCCACCGCAAGCATGGCCGTTCGTACGACGGCGTTGAACGCATGCGCCTCGTGGTCTGCGCGCAGAACCACGACCAAATCGGAAACCGCATGATGGGCGAGCGACTTTCAACTCTCGTTTCCCCTGAAAAACTTCGGTTGGCGGCTGCGTGTTATCTTCTTTCGCCGGGTCTTCCGCTGGTTTTCATGGGGGAGGAGTACGCTGAAACCGCGCCTTTCCAATACTTCATCGATCACACGGATAAGAATTTGGTCGAAGCGGTTCGCAAAGGCCGTAAAGAAGAATTCTCCGGTTTCGCCTGGCAGGGAGAACCGCCGGATCCAGCAGGCGAGAAGACGTTCAAAGACTCAACTCTGAAATGGGATTCGGTCGAAACGAATCCTGCGGCAAAAAGTCATCTTGAGTACTACCGTCAGCTCTTTTCGCTCTCAAAGTGGATCCGCCGCGAGCGTCTTTTTGAGCAGGGCAACGTTACCACCGAAACCGTGGCCGACGGAAACGTCTTGGCCGTTCGTGGGAGCCAAGGAAAATCAGAAATTCAAGTCTTCTTTTCCTTCAGTAAGGCTCCGCAGAAGGTTGCGGTCAGGGGAGAGCCGGGCACGCTTGAAATCGCGCTCAAGTCTTGGGATCATTTTGTGAGTCCCACGACTCCACCTTCTAAGAATCTGGCAGTTCAACGGTCGATCGAGTCTGCTCAAGGCGAGATCACGGTCGAACCGTATTCAGCCATTGTGCTCAGGAGGTCGTGAGACGATAAGTCGAATCGGACCTGATGACCAAGGGTGATAACATGGATCGTTACCTCTGCCTGCATTTGCATTTCTATCAACCGCCGCGCGAGAACCCTTGGTTAGGAGAGATCGAGTACCAAGAATCCGCTTACCCCTTCCACGATTGGAACGAGCGGATCAACATGGAGTGCTACCGCTCCAACGGCGCTTCGCGCATCCTGGATGCCGAAGGCCGCGTGATCGATCTCGCGAACAATTACGCGAAGGTGAGCTTTAACTTCGGGCCGACGCTTCTTTCCTGGATGGAAGAAAAAGATCCCGTAACGTACCAGCGCATTCTACAAGGTGACCGCATTAGCCAGCAACTCTTTGGCGGTCACGGCTCGGCCATCGCGCAAGCTTACAATCACGTGATCATGCCGCTTGCGAACCTCCGCGACAAAGAAACCCAAGTCATTTGGGGTTTGAGAGATTTCGAACGTCGCTTCAAGCGTGATGCTGAAAGCATGTGGCTTCCCGAAACGGCGGTCGACACCGAAACGCTCGAAGTTCTGGCCGCGAACGGAATGAAGTACGTGATCCTCGCACCGCGACAGGCGAAAGCCGTTCGCTCGCTCGTGAAAGATGAAGCGTGGAGTGACGTGAGCGGTGAGCGCGTCGATCCGCGTGAGCCCTATCTCGTGAGGCTCCCTTCGGGGCGCTCAATCGTTGCCTTTTTCTATGACGGCGCAATCTCTAAAGCCGTTGCTTTTGAAGGTCTCCTCCATAACGGCGAAGGCTTTGCGAATCGGCTCATCGGCGGTTTTGACAACCATCGCACTCGCCCGCAGCTTCTTCACATCGCAACCGATGGTGAAACTTACGGGCATCATCATCTCAACGGAGATATGGCGCTCGCCTATGCGCTCTGGCATTTGGAAAAAAACAAACTTGCGACCATCACGAACTATGGCCAGTACCTCGAGCTGAATCCGCCACGCTTTGAAGCTCAGATCCATGAGAACACGGCGTGGAGCTGTGCCCACGGGATCGATCGTTGGCGCAGCGACTGCGGTTGCAACAGCGGCATGAAAGGCGGCTGGCACCAGCGTTGGCGCGAACCGATGCGCAAAGCTCTCGACTTCGTTCGCGACGAGATGGAAACGCCTTTTGAAGAAACCATGAAAACGTTTACGCCCGATCCATGGAGCGCGCGAAACGACTACATGGAAGTCATCGATAACCGTTCGCGCGCTAACGTTGAACGCTGGCTCCAGAAGTGGTGTACGGCTAAACCGGAACTCACCGAAGAAGAGACGACAACGGTGCTCAAGGCTCTCGAAGCGCAAAGGCATTTGCTTTTGATGTACACGAGCTGCGGCTGGTTCTTTGACGAAATTTCCGGCATCGAGACGATTCAGAATCTACAATATGCTTACCGAGCGCTCGAGCTTGGAGAATCCGTTTTCGGTCTGCAGCTCCAGGAGAAGTTTTTAAAACTCCTCGAAGAAGCCGAATCCAACGTGCCTGAACTCGGTAACGGCCGCACGGCATTTGACCGTTTTGTGGCACCTGCACGCGTCGATTCCATGCGAATCGGGATTCATTTTGCGGTGGCCTCCGTCTTTGAAACGTATTCGAAAAAGAATGAAGTCTATTCTCATCGAATTGAACTCATGGAGTTCGACCGCTTTGATGCGGGGCGAGCCCGCATGGCTTGCGGAGTTGCGAAGGTTCGCTCACGTTTAACGTACGAGCGTCACCGGATGGCATTTGGCGTGGTTCATCTTGGTGACCACAACGTAAGCGCCGGGATTAAATTCTTCGAAAGCGAAGCTCAGTATCAAACACTTCTAAAAGAAGCGAGCCAGGCGTTTGATCGCGCGGACTTCCCAAAAGTCCTCCGCGTCTTTGATCGTTACTTCGGCTCGAGTCTTTACTCGTTAAAAGATTTGTTCAAAGACGAGCAGCGAAAAGTCATCGACGTCATCATGAGCGATTCGATGCGCGAGACCGAAGAACGCTTTGCTCACATCTACAAAAACAATTATCCGCTACTTTGTTATCTGACCGATCTCCAAATTGCGACGCCTAAAGTATTTGCGCACGTAGCGGAGTTCGTGGCGAACCGTGGGCTCCACCATACGCTCGAAACGCGCGAGCGCGTACGGGTCGACGTCCTTCGTAAGTACCTGGCCGAAGCGAAAAAGTTTAGCGTTCCCCTCGATCATGTAGGTTTATCGAGAGTTCTCGAGCAAGTTGTCGAGAAAAGAATGCTTGAGTTCGAGAAAGATGACGGTAGCATCGAGCGGCTCGAGGAACTCTTAGAGCTCGTCGAGCTGGCCGGCGAAAGTCCGTTTAAAACGAACTTAGGCCCGGTGCAGAACTGGTTTTTCCTTTGGTACCGATCCCGCGCGAAAGAAAGAATCCACGAAGCCGCCGCTCAAGGTGTCGAAGCCGAGAGCACGAACCGGTGGAGAAAACTCGTTGAGCTCTTAGGCGAAAACCTTCGCGTGAAACTTCCCGAAGTTGCGCTCGCAACGGCGCTGCAGGCCGCGACGCAGACAGCTGCTTACGCGCAGTCGCAGACGTCGATGGTCATCGCGCCGGTTTCGACACCGCCAATTCCGGTGCGAGCTTCGCCGATGATGGATTCGGCGCCCAAAGATGAAACGGCTCCTGCACCCGAGCAGGAAGCGAACAACGCAAGCGACGGCTTCGCTGATGACTTTGTCTTCAGCGAAACTCTCAGCGCTCCAGCGAGTTCGCCGACGAAAGCTGGCCAAGCGGATCCGTCCGCGACCGATCGCGAAAATCAAAGGCGGACGCCCGCGGCCGTGATGGAGGCGCTGGCGCCCGAGGAAAATGCCGCGCTAGAAGCGCACGGGGCCAGCCATGAAATCGACCGAGCCGACGAAGAAACAAACCAAGTCCAAGACGAAAAAGGCGCGAACGCTGAAAGAGGTCACGCCCTTGCTGGCGGAGAAATTTCGGGCGACTTACCGCCTGCAGTTGCACAAGGACTTCCAACTTGATCAGGCCGCCCGCGTAACGGGCTACCTGCAAGAGTTGGGAGTTTCGCATCTTTATCTTTCGCCCATCCTAGAGTCTCGGCCGGGTAGCAATCATGGCTACGACGGCACCGATCCCTCACGCATCAGCGAAGAGCGCGGGGGAGAAGAAGGATTCGAAAAGCTCATCGCGAAAGTACGCCAGTCAAAATCCCTTGAAGGCGTTATCCTCGATATCGTTCCGAACCACTTAGCAGCAACTTGGCGCAATCCCTACTGGTGGGACATGCTCGAAAAAGGTCCGCAGTCGAAGTACTGGGAAAGCTTCGATGTTCGCCCGCGTGCGGGCGGAGACCTTCGCGTCGTTCTTCCCGTTCTTGGAAGAAGCCGCCAAGCTTTGATGGCGGCGCGCGAGCTTCAACTCGATTTAGCTCCTGGGTACGGCATCATTGTTCGCTATTGGGATAACTACTTTCCCGTCAGCGCACGGTCGTATCCGAGAATCCTCTCGGCTCTCGGTGAGTCATTCAAAGAAGACTCAGCAAAAGCTACCGAGTGGAAGAAAAAAGTCGCAAGCCTCGCAAGCAAGACTGGCGAAAAATCCGCTCGCGGTTTTAAAGAGTGGATCGCGAACGAACCTGTTGCTGCGCGGATCTTCCGCCTCATGATGAAGCTTCTTCCACTCAAAGTTTTAGAGCCCGTGCTCGATGAGCAAAACTACGTGCTCGAGGAGTGGAAGTCAGGAAGTCGGCAGATCAACTACCGTCGCTTCTTCGATATCAACGACCTTGCCGGCGTCCGCATTGAAGACACAAAGACCTACAACTGGACGCATGCGAAAATTTTCGAACTTATGGAGAAGCACTCTGAGATCCACGGCCTGCGCATCGATCACGTCGATGGCCTCACGGATCCTGAGAGCTACTTAAAACGCCTCAACCGTTCGTGCGATAAAATCTGGGTTGAGAAAATTCTCGGCGACGGCGAGCACGTACCAAAAACGTGGCCCGTCACCGGAACGACCGGCTACGAATTCTCGAGCGTGAGTGCGCGACTTTTCGTGGACCTTCCGGGCTTGCTACATCTGCAGAGCCATTACAATCGCCACATCGATCATCGTTGGGAACGATTCCACGACTGCATGTACGATTCCAAGCGCGAGATGCTCGAGTCGCATTTCGTATCCGAGTTCGCGTACCTCGTAGATTCGTTCTACTCACTTGCACAGCGGGGCCGCCGTGCGCCTGAGTTTTCTAAAGAAGAACTCGCCGCAGCTTTGAAAGAAGTCACCTCGTCTCTTCGCGTTTACCGCTCGTATTTGACGGGTGCGGGCGAGGATCAAGAAGCGCATTGGCTGCACGAGGCTTTCAAAGAAGTCGAAAGCCGCGGTCGCGTTTTCTCGAAACCTGCGCTGAATTGGTTGCGCCAACTTCTTCTCGGTAAAGGCGACTGGTCGGAGCCGACATACAAAGCGATCAAGCGTTGGGAGCAGCTGACAGGCCCCGTTATGGCCAAGGGCTTAGAAGACACGGCACTCTACCGTTATTTCCCGTTGCTATCTCTCAACGTCGTGGGTGCTGAGCCTGATTGGGTTGGCGACGGCGTCACTGAGTTTCACGCTTTCAATCTTGATCGGTTGGAAAATCAGCCGCTCACGATGAGCACGACTTCCACGCACGATACGAAGCGCAGTGAGGACGTAAGATCCCGCATTCACGTGATCTCGGAACTTTCGGAAGACTGGACAAAAAACTTCACCAACTGGCGCCGCGTGAATGCGAAACACCACACGAACGGCGTTCCTGATCTCGCAACTGAATATCTGGTTTACGAAACGCTTCTCGGGGCGTGGCCGATGAACGGCAAGATCGATGATACGTTTGTCGAGCGGATGAAGCAGTACTTCATGAAAGCCGTGCGCGAAGCTAAATCGGAAACAAGCTGGACTGAGCCTAATCAGAGTTACGAAGCGGCGCTCATGAACTTCGTTGAGAGCATCCTTCATAAGTCGAAAGGTCGCGACTTTCTAAAGAGCTTCGTTCCGTTTGCGGAGAAGTGCACCTTCTTCGGCGCATTTAACTCGCTTACGCTCGTCACTTTGAAGGTTCTTTCGCCTGGTCTCCCTGACTTCTATCAGGGCTGCGAACTTTGGGATTTGAGCCTTGTGGATCCTGATAACCGTCGCCCGGTTGACTACGACCTCCGTCGCCAGATGCTGAAGACGATCAACCAGGATCTCAAAACAGATTCGAAGAACTTCTTTAATCGCATCACGCGCGACTGGAAGTCGGGCGAAATTAAACTTTGGCTTACTTCGCAGCTTCTAAGGCTTCGACGCGAGAACCCAGAACTCTTTGTAAATGGCGATTATTTATCGATTGATCCTTCAGGGCCTGGCCATCGCCAGTTTATGAGTTTTGTTCGTCGTACGCCGAAGAACGGTTTGGATCAATGGGTGTTGGTCATCACGCCGAGACTTCTCGCAAACGCGATGGAAGCAGGAAAGCGTCTCAACATCAGTGCCGAAGAGCTTCTGGCAACGAAGTTTGCGCTTCCACCAGGCGCTCCCACCAAGTGGCGGCACGCCTTCACGGGCAAGGAGTTTTCGTTCGAAGGCGAGCTGACGGCCGGAGAAGTCATGCAAGGTCTTCCGGTCGCTGTTTTGATTGGTTAGTTAACGGAGCCTCAGGGTGAAACCCCAGAGGCTTCAATTCTCTTCAAGCTCGATGTGCCACTGATAATCAAACGGATGTTGCGCGTTCGATTTGAAGGAGCGCGGTGGCACTCACTTTTTCGCTAAACCCGATGTCTGGTGAAAGCCCAGAAAAACGGTAATTTCGTAGCCCGACTCGCCTTCGTAATCCTCGGCGTAATGACCATACTCTTCATTCGAGCCTTCAGACGCTCGGAAATCATTTTCGCATCTATTTTCTCAAAGGTTGAATCGAGGGCGCAAAATCGGCTCCCCATCTGCGGCACTTGTCGAAACCTTAGTCGCCGCCGGTAGGCTCGCGACCTCGTTAGTTTGCGGAGGCGTAGGCACTGATTTTGGATTTCAGACGATGACTCCGACTCAAGAAACTATGCAAAGGATCTAAAATGAAATGGCTCGCCGTTGCTCTTGCTGTTTTGTCGCTGCAATCTCAGGCCTTCGCCGGAGAAGAAACTCTACTTACGGGCGACCGGGCGAAAATCTTGCGTACGGGCCTTGAGGCCATGCAGGCAAGAGTCGAAGGTGACGCTCTTATTCTCGAAGAAGTGGAGTGCGTCGTTCCGAACCACCGAATCGAGGGCTGCTCATCGAAACAGGGTTCCGATGCGGCCGTTGGCTCCATCCTTGTTGGCTATACGCTCCGTTCAAATGTTGGGGCCTATAAGACATCTCATATTCGCGTTGCGAAGCTGACCTGCTCAACGACATCCGAAACTTGCTCAATCACGCGCTACTGAATTTAAGTCACTCTCCGCGGCCTTTGTCGGTCGTCGGAGAGTGGTTGATAGCCGCGTATTTTCGCTGTTGAAGACAGAATCCATGTTTAGGAAATGTTGCGGTCTGCCTGCGCTCTAAGCTTCCGCGCAAATTAGCGACGCTTCGCGACCATCGAATGCTATCAAAAACGTCACGGTTGCGTAATCCTGCTTATGGCTTAAGCAAAACAAAAGCATAAACTTTCAGCAACAAACGTAAAGTTTGTACTAAACGAGTGGTAAAACTGCGCTCGTTTATAGATTCATTCAAACAATTCGTGCTCGGGTGACGCCATTCTTTAAGTCAGCCAACCTCGACTTCACTGAGAAGTCAGCAATCGGGGGGTACGATGGCTTTCTGGAATAAGAGTGAAATTGTCTGTGCACTGAGTTTAATGAGTCTGATTGTGACAGTCGGCGTAAGCGAAGCTAACTTCGTGATGGCGGCCGCGAGCCCGGTTATCTGCGCGGGTGACGGAACCCAGTTTTATCCACTTGAGAAACGACTCGTGATCGATAACCAAGAAATCACTTTGGATCCGACGCGTGCGCACGGCCTTTTTCCTGACGCTCTTTCCATGAAGCTCAAAGGTCAGAGCGGAACTTTATCCCTCGAACCCGTGGGAGAAGCCGACGGGAGCGGAAAGTACACTTTGCAGATCGGGACAATGAAGCGAACTCTCGTTTGCTCAGGTTACGAACACTGATTGCGTAAGGCTTGTCGCAGGGTTTAAAGGTCCTCTCGGGGCTGCTTTCTCATTGTCCCATCCATTCTCACATTGCTAAATTGACCGCTTTCCGCCTCCACTTCGGTTGCTGCGGAAGACTTTTTTATTATCGACGAAAACTCGATCCAACCAGAGGACCCACCCGTGGCCGACAGCGCAATTTCACCGACACGCAGTCAGAACTATCCTGAATGGTACCAAGAGGTCATCAAAGCGGCCGACTTGGCAGAAAACTCTCCCGTGCGCGGCTCGATGGTGATTAAGCCAAATGGCTACGGCATTTGGGAAAACATGCAGCGTGTTCTCGACGGCAAGTTCAAGGACACAGGACACGTTAACGCCTACTTTCCGCTTTTAATTCCTTTAAGCTTTCTTGAAAAAGAAGCCGAGCACGTCGAAGGCTTCGCGAAAGAGTGCGCCGTGGTCACGCATCACCGGTTGAAGCCTGGAGCAGACGGAAAACTTCGTCCCGATCCGCAAAGTGCTCTTGAAGAGCCGCTGATCATTCGCCCGACCTCCGAAACCATCATCGGGCACATGTACGCGAAGTGGGTGCAGTCGTATCGCGACCTGCCGATTCTCATGAACCAATGGTGCAATGTCATGCGCTGGGAGATGCGGACACGCATCTTCCTCCGCACGGCTGAATTCCTCTGGCAAGAAGGCCACACCGTTCACGCAACCGCTGCAGAAGCAGTTGAAGAAACTCTTCGGATGCTCGACGTCTACGCAGACTTCGCTGAGAATTACATGGCTGTTCCCGTGATCAAGGGGATGAAAACACCTGATGAACGTTTCCCCGGCGCCGTCGATACGTACACGATCGAGGCGATGATGCAGGATAAAAAAGCCCTTCAGGCGGGGACATCGCACTTCCTCGGTCAGAACTTCGCGAAAGCGTCCGGCATCAAGTTTTTGACCCAAGAAGGTAAAGAAGAAATTGCCTACACGACTTCGTGGGGTGTCTCCACACGGCTGATCGGTGGTTTGATCATGACTCATTCGGATGACAACGGGCTCGTTGTTCCGCCGAAGCTTGCGCCATTGCACGTCGTGATTCTCCCGATCTACCGCACGGAGGAGGAGCGTCCAGCCGTTCTCGAGTACGTTCGCTCGCTCGAGAAAGAGCTTCGCGCGCAGTCGTTTGACGGTCAGTCAGTAAAAGTCAAAGTCGATGACCGCGACATGCGCGGTGGCGATAAAGCTTGGCAGGCCATCAAGCAGGGAATTCCGCTTCGTGTGGAAGTCGGCCCGCGCGACATGGCTCAAAACGCCGTCTTCGTTGGTCGTCGTGACAAAGGCCCAAAGGAAAAATCCGGAATGCCGCGCGCGCAGTTTGTTGCCGACGTGGCGAAGATCCTCCAAGAAATCCAAGACACGCTCTTCCAACGAGCGAAGAGCTTCCGCGATCAGAATATCCAAAAGATCGACTCGCTCAAAGATTTTGAAACGTTCTTTGCTCACGATGACGACAAAGGGATCTCGAAAGCAGGCGGCTTTGCGCTTGTTCACTGGAACCCGAAAGCGGTCGGTCACGAGATCCTCGCGAAGTTGAAAGTCACTCCGCGCTGTATTCCGCTCGAAGGCGAGAAGGAGTCCGGCAAATGCATCTTCACGGGCGAGCCATCTGAAAAACGCGTGATCTTCGCAAAGGCGTACTGAAATGGCGGGATCGGGATTCCGCCGCATGGCTTTAGTTTCAACTCTTCTGTTCTTAATGGTCGGCTGCGATCAAGCGACGAAGGTCATCGCCCGCGACGCTCTGGATGAAAGCGGCCCGCTCAGCTACCTGAGCGGAACCATTCGCTTGCAGCTCGTGGAGAACCCCGGTGCGTTCCTTAGCCTCGGCGCCGGCCTTTCGGAACCGATGCGGTTCTGGATCTTCTCGGTTGCTGTAGCCGTGTTTCTCGCGGCGTCACTTTGGACCGTTTTCCGCCGCAATGATCTTGATCGCCTCACGACGATCGGAATCACGTTGATGGTTGCGGGTGGAGTTGGAAATCTGATTGACCGCCTCGCTCGCGGAACGGTGACGGACTTCTTGAACCTCGGAGTCGGGTCGCTCCGCACGGGGATCTTCAACGTCGCCGACATCGCGATCGTGGTCGGCTGTTGTCTGATGATTCTCTCAACCTTCCGCGAATCTCGCGCGAGGGAACAAAAAGCTTAGCGTTCGCCGACCCAGCCGCGAAGCTCGCCTTCGAGAACCGTGAGAAAACGCGCGACGTCTTCCGCGTCGTTATAAAGATGCGGACTGATGCGAAGGGCGGAGCCCCTGGCACTTACAAAAACATTTTTTGTTTTTAGTCGGGCCGCGAGCGTCGCCATATTGGCAAGACGTTCGTGACGGGCACCGATCATGTGTCCGCAGGACGCTTCTCGCGGCGCAATTTCGAAACGCAAGTCGCGTAAACCGCTGTGAAGAGTTTCGGTCAACGTTTGCACATGAGAATGAATCTGCGGAACGGAAACTTCCGAAAGTAGCTGAAGAGCTCCGAGCGCCATAGGTGTCAAATGGAACTGCGTGCGCTCACCCCCATCAAAACGCCTCGCTCCTTGTTGGTAGGCATCTTTGTATTCAACTAGACGAGAGAAATCTTCTGAGCCTGCGCGCGTGATCCAATTGTTTTCGAGCGGGGTTCCGTTGAGCCAGCGATTCGCTACGTAGAGGTAAGCTAAGCCGTAAGGTCCGAGTTGCCACTTGTAGCCGACCGAAACGACAAAGTCGGGATCGATCTTCGTCACATCGAAAGGAACGGCGCCGAAGCTTTGGCTTACGTCCACGATAAGCGCTGCTCTTCGGGCGCGGCAGGCTTTTACGATTTGCGCTAGATCGAAGTAGGTTCCGTCCGACCAATCGCAGACCGGAGCTGAAACCAACTTCGTGCGCTCACTCATTGCTTCGATCATGGCTTGCGCCCAGTTGTAGTTTTCAGGACGAGGAACGGTTATCAGCTTGGCTCCGGTTTTTTTCGCTACTTCCATCCAGGGGTAGACGTTCGAAGGGAAGTCCTCCGCCGGAATTAAGATTTCATCCCCTTCCGAGAATTGGATGTTTTTTGCAGCTGTTTCCACGCCGTAGCTCACGCTCGGAACTAATGCGATGTTGTCGGCCCTCGCGCTCCAAAGCTTTGCCACCTCGGCACGTAAGTCTTCGCTTGGATCGAAGAAATCGGTAGACGCCGTCTGCCAACACTGATGCGAGCGCTTTTCAATGGCGGCAATGCCGGCTTTCGCTGCGCGAAGCGGCAGTGGCCCCATGTAAGCCGCGTTGAGGTAAACAACTTCGCGAGACAATTCAAAATGACTGCGAAACTGGTTCTGGAGATCGGATGGAAGCTTCGACATTGCGGGCGAAGCTACCAGAGAAGCCAGGGCCTCGCCACCGCGGATCGCACAATCTTAACAAAAACCAACCTGAAGCCGGGATTAGGACGCGCCGCTCATCTAAAATTGTTTGGCCGAGTTAATTAACGCATGCGTTCTTTTAAGTCGTTTGGTCTCGTCAGGCTTCTGCGGCTAGTTCACGGGCGCGTGACGCCAGACCCTCGATCACCGAATGGAAGTAGTTGTTACCGAGAATTTTCTCCTGAGGGAAGCGTCGACGAAGGCCCGCCTGGATCATGCGAAGCTTGCTTGTGCCTCCCGTGCAGTAAACAAGATCGATGGCGTCGCGCGAGAGCCCGCTGGCTTGAATCGTATCGTCCATCACGTTGAGAATTTTCTCTGAAGCGGTCGAAATTTGCGCATCAAAATCCGGTCGCGCGATTTCGAATTCAATTTCGGCTCCTGGATAATCGAATTGAAATCGAGCCTGATCTTGCGCCGCCACGGCTCGTTTGAGGCGATCGATTTCTTCAAAGAGCCGGAACCCTTGCTGGTCTTCGACGATCGTGAAGAGCCGCTCGAGAGCCTCTTTATCCTGATCACGAAGCGACCAGTCACGCACGCTACGGAAGAAATTCATGTAATCGCTTTTTTGCAGCTGCGCGATGTCGGCTGGCGAGCAGATGTGATCGAGCAGGCTTTTTGGCATCTCCATGATGTTGGAGCCCATTGGCACTCGGTAGCGAACTTTTGAGCCGAGATATGGGGCTATGCTCGAGCGCATGAAGTCGCCATCGACGGCATCACCCGCGATGCTGATCCCGCCGATGGCGAGAACGTCGTCTTGTTTGAACGGTTGAGGGCCGATGCGGATGACGGTGAAGTCGGAAGTTCCACCACCAAGGTCGACAACCAAGACGGTTTTCGATTCCGTCAGACGTTTGCGAAGTTCAAACGCTGCGGCCAGCGGTTCGGGGAGGAACGTGATCTCTTTGAATCCTGCAAAGCGTGCGGCTTTTTCGAGGCGATGCTCGGCGAGTTTATCTTTCACCGGATCATCGGAGAATTTCGCAGGTCGACCCATCAACGCTCGCTCAACTTCGAAGCCGAGCGACGAGCAGGCGCGCTTTCTCATCTCGAGGAGAAAGTAGCCAATCAAATCTTCTAGCTTCACCATGCGGTTATCAATCCATGAGCCGAGAAAGCTTTCCGAAGGAAGATATTTTTTTACGGAGCGAACGAGTCGTCCTTCAGCTTGGCGATCGGTGTATTCATTAATTGCTTTTTGCCCGTAGAAGCAGAGGTTTCCGTGAGGAAAGTAAAGGATGCTGCGGAATACGGTCGGGTCCGCCGCTTCGGGATCGAGAACCAGCGGTGTCGTGGTGAACTCGCGGTCGGTAGCGGCGAGAAGGCTGTTTGAAGTTCCGTAGTCGATCGCAAGACAGACGTCTTGAGGATTTTTGAACGCGTGTTTTTGTTCCATACAGCCTCTCTCCAGGTCATTCGGGTGACTCGGTTATTGTAAGGGTCGATATCGACCACGGGAAGCCCGCGCATTCGAAAAATGCGTTTACGACGGCCGGTTTTTCCTGCAGCATTCAGGCAAATGCAGCCAAATCTCTTATTTGACCTCGATGGTACGCTGACCGATTCGCGCCTCGGCATCATTCGATGCATTGAACACGCCCTCGACACGATGGGCGTTGTTTGTAACGAAGATCTCTCGTTTTGCCTGGGGCCGCCGCTACATCACTCCTTTGCGCGGCTTTTGAAAACGCAGGATGAGTTGCAAATCGCCCGGGCGGTTGCGCTCTATCGTGAGCGTTTTAGTGACGTCGGAATGTATGAAAACGACGTTTATCCCGGAATCGAAAGTCTACTGGAGACTCTAAAGGACGGAGGCTTTCGTCTTTTCGTTGCGACTTCAAAACCGCACGTCTACGCGCGGCCAATCTTGAAGCATTTCTCGCTCGATCACTGGTTCGACGGCATCTACGGAAGCGAATTGAGCGGCGTTCGCTCGGATAAGACCGAGCTCATCGCCCATCTCATCGAGTCGGAGAAACTCGCAGATGCTCCAGCGCTCATGTTCGGAGATCGTGAACACGATGTCCGTGGTGCGCTCAATAATCAACTGACGGCCGTGGGCGTTCTTTGGGGCTACGGAAGCGAAGCTGAGCTGAAGGCTGCGGGGGCTCATCATCTCGTGTCAAAGCCGGCTGAGATTTTTGAGCTGATTTAGTTCGCGGGCGTGAGCTTGGCGTTGTGAATCGTATCTTCCGTGAAATCGGGGCGGTCGCAGTAGCAAGAGTAACCGTTGAGTTTGCCTGTCCAGAAGTCTTTGACCTTGATAACAAACGAGCCCAGCGGGCAATGCATCGCGGCTTCCTGGACACTTGTGAAGACCGCAAAGCAGATGTGGGGAACTTCCTCTTCATCAACTGGAGGATAAAGCGTCTGGCGGACCAGATCTTCCTGCGAGGGAAGAGATGCGGATGCAGAAAAGCCCGCCACGGACAAAGCGATGACCGTGGTGATCGTAGCTAAAGTCGTAGCTAGCGTCACAGTGGGGGCTTTCATTTCAACTCCCTAAAACTCATGAGCGAAGCGCGTCCAGCGAACTCCGGTGCGCTCGCGATATCTATGCTTGGTGTTACCCTGTGTCAATAAGAACTGGCCCCTTTGCCTGTTGATGACTTTCGCGACCGCCAACTCGAACGAATTGAAGAAGGTTCTGGTCAAGGGTGGTGCCGAGCAGGCAATCTGGCCGTTCTGGCGCCAAGCAGATCTGAGTTCTGCGCCATCAACAGCGAAAGGGACCAGTTCTGCCGATTCTCGTGACAGCCGCCCTCATCCAAAATTCGGAAGGTGAAATTTTAATTGCGCGGCGGCGTTTGGATGCGCCGGTTGAGGCCGGGAAGTGGGAGTTTCCGGGCGGTAAAGTCGAAGAAGGAGAGCATCCGGAAGTCGGCTTGGTGCGCGAGATTCGCGAGGAGCTGGGTTTCGAAATCGCGGTTGAGAAGTTTTTTGAACTTTCATCCCACGTGTATGCGCTTCCCGGTAAGTCACTCCACATCGTCTTGCTCGCGTATCACTGCCGCGTGGTTTCCGGTGAACCGCAAGCCATCGATGTTGCCGAGTATCGCTGGATTCAGCTTCCGCAGCTCGCAAACTTCGATTTTGCGGCAGCGGATCTTCTCTTCATCGCTAAGTTAAAGCGCGAGGGTCTTAAACTTCCGTAAGAAAAGCCGATGCGTGGCTTTATCTCGATACGGATCCTCAATCGCCGAGAGCTCGTCGGGAGAGTAGCCCGAAGCGATTTCGAGCACGCGCACTTCGCGGGTCGCCTCATCGCAATCAAAAAGGGCGCGCCAGGTGCGGTAGCTGAGCTCATGCGAAGCACCGGGCTCATCCGCACGCCGAACGCGTTTGCGTTCTTCATCCAAAGGGTCATTTTCAAGTTGCGAGAGGAGAAACTCCCGAAATTGCGAAACGCCTGCACCTTCAAGCCACGAGAGCTTCTCTTGCGCAGGGGAGCTTAATTGCACCGAGAATGCGGCTTGATCGAGGCCCTCCGTCCAGCCGCCGTGCGCTTTTGGAAACGCATCCGCGTAGGGGAGATAAGGCTTGATATCGTAGATCGGCGTTTCATCGAGAAGATCAAAACCGCGCACGAAGATTTTTCTTCCTTCGATGCCGACAAGATCCACGCAACTCAGACCAAGTGGATTCGGACGATACGGGGAGCGTGTCGCAAATACGCCGCGCTTGGTGCGAGGGCCCCGAGGAGGCATAACCATCGGCTTCCAATTCTCGTTGTGATGAAAGCGGTAGATGAGCCAAATTTTTTCAAAGCCGTGGAGACTATCGAGCGCTTGCTCGAACATTCTCCCGCCTTCAAGTTCGATTGTTCCCACGTCACTATTCTGGCTGATGGAACCTTGCCTGCGTGCCTCGTATGGAAAACGCGCGGGCGAGCGGAAAATCCCGATGGGGCTCAGCTCTTTTGGCAAAGCTGCAGTGGGCGCCGCCGCCGTTACGGCCTGTCTGGCTTGTTGCTCGCGGTAATTCGCGATCGCGATCCCGTACGCGATCCCGACATTAAGCGAATTTTTTCTTCCGTGGAGGGGAATGCGTACGATGTGGTCCGCTTGCGAAAGCGTTTCGGCATCAAGACCAAAGCGCTCATTGCCTAAGAGGAGTGCGGTTTTTTCCGGCCACTGAAACGCGCCGATTTCTTGCGCGCGCTCGGCGGTCTCGAGCGCAACGATCTTGTAGCCTTCTGCGCGCGCTCGGTTGAGCGCATCGCTCATCTTGGGAATTTCTTCCCACGGGATATGATCAGCGGTTCCCATCGCCGTGCGCGCCGTTTTTTCGTCCGTGGGGAGAGGCGTGTAACCCGTGAGCCAAACTTTTTCGGCGCCGAAGGCTTCTGATGTCCGCAAAATGGCGCCAACGTTGAAAGCCGAACGAAGGTTTTCGGCAATCGCGATGAACGGCGCTACGACTCGCTCTTTCTCCGGTTGATCATTTGTCGCCACTTCAACGAGAGGCATGAATTCGTCATCACGAAGGGCTTGGCCTTTGAGGCGCTCAAACGCCACGAGAAAGCCCGCGAGATGACGCGAAGTCATCGTCGGGGATAAATGAATCGATGACGATTTTAGCCTCGCAAGATTCGGACTCTGGGCCGAGTCGAGATCTTTGATCATCGCGATGAGTTCTTGAAGTGTGCTTTGAGCTTCCGGCGAGGAAGGCTCCGACCACAAGCGCTCAAGCTTGTGGCCGGTTTCGAGAATTTGCAGGAGCCGTTTCTGATCGGTCATTTCACCTTTTGGCCAGGCTGCGCGCCCGAGTCAGGTGAAAGGATGAAGAGATCTTTTCCGCCGGGGCCGGCCGCGAGGACCATGCCTTCGCTCATACCGAACTTCATCTTGCGAGGTGCGAGGTTCGCAACAATCACCGTGAGACGACCGACCAGCGATGAAGCATCGTAGGCGGATTTGATTCCGGCGATGATTTGACGTTGGCCCATTTCGCCTAGATCCACTTTCAATCGAAGAAGCTTGTCGGCTTCTTTGATCTCTTCGGCTTCGATGATCTTCGCGATGCGAAGATCCACTTTTGCGAACTCATCAAAATTGATCTCGCTCGGAGGAGCTTCGGGCGAAGTCTTTGCCGATGGCATTGAGCCAGAAGCTTGCGCTTTAGCTGCCGGTGCGGCTGCTGAAGTTTTCTTTGCATCCGCTGCGGGCGCCGGAGCTTCTTTCGGTTTTGAGGATTCGATCACTTGATCCACCTTTGCTTGCTCGATTCGAGTTGCAAGATGCTCGTAGTCGCCAATCTCGGTGTTCTCGAGAATCTTTGCGGCATCCGCCCACGTGTAGGGAGCTTCGTTCAGTAGCTTTGCGACTTTGTCGGAATAATCCGGCAAAACAGGTTTGAGATAAAGCGCAAGCAAGCGGAAGACGTTCAACGTTGCCGTGAGAAC
>SXGS01247721.1_pt1 | contig 24058 bp, 16 predicted proteins | sample 3174681 | NCBI WGS metagenome assembly SXGS01 (sample SAMN11356861, study PRJNA531348) | freshwater metagenome | isolation source: freshwater sample F1-80 | place: China: Fuxian Lake, Yuxi | collected 2017-12-25
ACAAGGGCCCGATCTTCGCCACCATCGTGCTCGCCGACGAAATCAACCGGGCCTCGCCGAGGACCCAGTCCGCGCTGCTCGAAGTGATGGAGGAGTCCCGGGTGACCGTGGACGGCGCCAGTTACGAGGCCGGCCGGCCGTTCATGGTGTTGGCCACGCAGAACCCGATCGAACAAGCCGGCACCTACCGGCTGCCGGAAGCGCAGTTGGACCGGTTCCTGATCAAGACTTCGATCGGCTACCCGGACCACGCCTCCACGGTGCAGTTGCTCTCCGGCTCCGGCCAGCGCGACCGGACCTCGACGCTGCAAGCGATCATCACCACCTCCGCGGTCGCCGAAATGGCGGATCTGGCCGCCACCACGCATACCGACCCGGCAGTGCTGGAATACATTTCACGGCTCTGCGAAGAGACCCGGAATGCCTCGGAGACCCGGCTGGGGGTCAGCGTCCGCGGGGCCATCGCGATGGTGCGCGCGGCGAAAGTCTGGGCGGCATCGCAAGGCCGCAACTTCGTGCTCCCGGACGATGTCAAAGAGCTGGCGCCGGTGGTCTGGACGCACCGTTTCGTGATGGACCCGGAAGCGGAGTTCGCCGGAGCCACTCCCGAGGTGGTGCTCAAACGCGTGCTGGCCGACGTCGCAGCGCCGCAACAGCGTGCCAGCGCCTGAGCCGGCGCGGAGGAGATCCGACCGGACCATGTCACTCCGTTCCCCAGCCGCGATGAAGCGGCCGTTCCGGCGCAACGGCAGCCGCACCCGATTGCACCCGGCATCGATTTTCGCCGAGGCCGGCCGGGTCGGCGGAATGCTCTTGCTCCCGTGGTGGGCCAAGGCGCGGGCCTGGCTCGGCAGATACCTGGGCCCGGTGTTCGGCCCGGTCAGCCCTCTGGGCTGGATGCTGCTCGTGTTGGTGCTGCTGCTATGGGGCTTCGGCGGGGTCTTCGGTTGGGCGGAGGCCAAAACCGTGGCTTTGCTGGGCAGCGTGCTGCTGCTCGCCGCCGTCGGCTTCGTGCTCGGCCGATCCGCCTACGGCGTGGAACTCGACCTGGCCCGGACCCGGGTCGCGGTGGGCGAGCATGCGGTGGGCAGCGTTTCGGTCACCAACACCTCGAACCGGCCGTTGTTGCCGGCCACCCTGGAATTGCCGGTGGGCGGCAACCTGGCCTCCTTCCAGTTGCCCCGGATGAAGCCGGGCCACGTGCACGAAGACCTGTTCACGATCCCGACTGCGAAACGCGCCGTGATCGTGGTGGGTCCGGTGCGCTCGGTCCGCGCCGACCCGTTGCGCCTGCTCCGGAGGCAGGTGTACTGGACCGAGGCCACGGACCTGTTCGTGCATCCGCGGACCACGCCGCTGATCGGTTCGGCCGCCGGATTCCTCAAAGATCTGGAGGGCATGCCGACGACCGAGCTCTCCAGTGCAGACGTGTCGTTCCACGCGCTGCGCGACTACATCCCGGGCGACGACCGCCGGCACATCCACTGGAAGACCACCGCGCGGACCGCCAAGCTCATGGTCCGGCAATTCGAAGAGACCCGCCGGGCGCACATCGCGGTGGCCTTGAGCATCAACACCTCGGAGTACCAGGCCCCGGAAGACCTCGAGCTGGCGATCTCCACCGCGGCGTCGATCGGCCGGCAGGCAATCCGGGAACAACGAGAGTTGAGCGTGCATGACCAACGCGGCCCGCTGCGCTGCGCGACCGGCCGGACGCTGCTGGACGATATGACCCGGATCGAAGGCAGCAGCAAGCTCGACGGCACCGCGGCGCTCGCCCGGAGCGTCGCCGACGCGGTGCCGGGTGCGTCCGTGGTGTTCTTCGTCGTCGGCTCCTTGGTCAGTCCCGCGCAGCTGCGGGCCGCGGCTGCGGCGATCCCGCCCGGCATCCGCTGCTTCGCCATCCGTTGCCTGACCGGCGCCGGGGCCAGCCGGAACAACATCGCCGACCTCGCGGTGCTCACCCTGGGCGATTTGGCGGATCTCGCCGCGGTGCTCCGGAAGGCCGCGGCATGAGCCGGATGTCGTTGTTCTCCGGCCGGCCGGCCTGGCATTTCGTACTCGATGCCGGGGTACTGTTCCTGTTGCTCGGACTGGCGGTGCTCGGTTTCGCGCCGACCTTCGGAGCCGACCCCTATTATTTGGTCGCCGGGTTGGGCGGGGTGCTGCTGGGCTTGGTGATCGCCGCCGCCGGGGCGCATTGGCGTTGGGGACTGCTGGTGATGACCGCGGTGGTGCTGCTCGGCTACCTGCTCTTCGGCAATGCGCTGGCCGCACCGGGCGAATCGTTGTTCGGTTTCTTCCCCACTGGCGGATCGCTGCGCGGGCTGCTCCTCGGCGTGGTCTTCGGCTGGAAACAATTGCTGACCATCGCGGCGCCGGTCGGCACTTCGGTGGACGTGCTGGTGGTACCTTTCCTGTCCGCGTTGTTCTGCTCGGTGCTCGCCGGGACTCTAGCCTGGCGGGTGCGCCGGGCCTATTGGACCATGCTCCCGGTGCTCGCCCTGTTCATCGCGAGCATCGTCTTCGGCACGGACGAGCCGTTCTTGCCGACGCTGCGCGGGATCTTGCTCGGCATCGCCGCGATCTGCTGGCTGGCCTACCGGAGGGAGCTGCTCAGCCGGGGGATGGTGCACTCCGGCCGCGCGGGAGCCATGGACCGGCCGGAAGGTGCAGCACCGCCACTTGCCGCAGCCGCCGCGAACCGCTCCCGTCGTTTGCTGGCCGGGGCCGTGGTGGTGGTTTTGGCCGGCGGCCTGACGGCTGCGGCGATGCCGATGTTTCGTGCCGGGGAGGACCGCAAGGTGCTGCGCGATGTGGTGATCCCGCCCTTGGATCCGCACAATCTACCCTCGCCACTCACCGACTTCCGCCGCTACGTCGGCGACGAGGCGGAGCAGACCTTGTTCTCGGTCTCCGGCCTGCCCCGGGACGCTCGGGTCCGGCTGGCTGCCCTGGACTCCTATGACGGCATCGTCTTCAACGTGGATTCGGCGAGTTCCGGGGCGTTCGCCCCGATCGGCGACCCCAAATCCGCGAACCGCGCCACGGAGGGGGACACCAGCACGCTGGGATTCCAGATCGAAGACTACGCCGGGGCCTACATCCCCGGGGCCAGCGCGATCCGCTCGCTGCAGTACCAAGCGGCCGACGGCGGGCAAGGGCTGCTGTACCTGAACCAGGATTCGGACACCGCGGTGAAGCTGGACGGCGTCCGGAACAACGACGCCTACCGGGTCAATGTGGCGTTCCCGCCGAAGCGCGATGAGAAGCAACTGGAGGCGGCCGGCTTCGCCGATCTCAGCATGCCGAAGTTGGCGAACGTGCCCCAGGCGGTCGGGGCCAAAGCGGTGCAGATCGCCGGCGACAAGACTTCCGACTACGCCAAGGTGAAGGCGCTCGCCGACTACTTCCGGCTGGCCGGAAAATACAGCAACGGGATCAAAGGCCAGGTGGCCAGTCTGCCCGGCCACAGCGCGGCCCGGATCGCGAAGTTCCTCTCCGGCAAGGAAATCGTCGGCGACGATGAACAGTATGCGGTGACCATGGCCTTGATGGCGCGGTACCTGGGGATTCCGGCCCGGGTAGTGATGGGTTTCTATCCGGACCCCAAGGGCGAGCTCAACGGGGCGCCGAATGTGCAGATCAAGGGGTCCGATGTGCACGCCTGGGTCGAAGCGGATTTCAGCGGGATCGGCTGGGTGCCCTTCGATCCGACGCCGGACAAAGACCATGTGCCCAACCCGCCGGATCCGCAAAACGCGTCCTCGCCCAAACCCCAGGTCCTGCAGCCGCCGCCTCCGCCGCAGGAACAAGCCGAGCTGCCGCCGGACAGCTCGCCCGACGCACTGGACAACGACAAGAAAAAGCAGGACTTCTGGGCAGTGCTGGGCCAGATCCTGACGGTACTGGGCTTGGCCGCGATTCCGGTGGCGGTGATCGTGCTCCCCTTGTCGGCAATCGCCCTGGTCAAGCGCCGGCGCCGGAAAAGGCGATTCAGCGAAGGTGCTCCGGCCCAGCGGGTGGGCGGTGGCTGGAGCGAACTGCTGGCTTTGGCCACCGACCTCGGCGCTGCGGTCAATCCGAAACAGACCCGGCGGGAAACCGCGGGCACACTGGCGGGCGCGTTCCCGGCCAGCGGCGGAAGCACGACCGCACTGGCCGAGCGCGCGGACTCAGCGATTTTCGGCGTCGGCGAACCGAGCGAAGCCGAGGTCGCCGCCTTCTGGTCCGAGGTGGACGGATCGCTCGAGAAGATGAATGAATCAGTGGGATTCTGGCATCGGATGCGGGCCCGATTCTCGCCGCGTTCGCTGCTCGGCGACCTGAGCCTGGCCATGGCGCAACGGCCCGGGTCCGCAGGCTATTTCCGCAAGAAACCCCAGTCGCAACCGGTTGAGCCGCCGGTCTTCGGCCAGGGGAGCGCCGCGCAGACCGGCCACCCGGCGTCGGAACGGGGCAACGAATGAACCCGGGCACCTCGAATTGCCGGAATTGCGGTGCCGCGCTGCCGCCCGGAGCGTCGTTCTGCACCTTGTGCGGTGCCGCCGTCTACAACCGGGCCGGCCGGACGGCGCCGGCCGCAGCTTCGGAGCCGAGTGCGCCGGAAAACCCCCGCAAGGTCCAGATTCCGGGTATCATCCCGGTTACGCCCTTCAGCCGAGGGCCGGTCGTGGCACCGAAAATCGACGACGGAGAAGACATGGCAGCGCGGTTGGACCTGGTCAATGCCGGCGCCGGGAAACGGCTCGCTGCGAAGCTGCTCGACATGGTGGCCCCGGCCATCGGTTTCGCGATCGGATCCGGGGTCGGTGCGACGACCATTGTCAGCACCCGGGTCAACGCCCAGGTGATCACCTTGGACTTGTTCTGGTTCAGCGTGTGGACCGGAGCCGCAGCTTTGCTGGCCCTGGCTTATTGGATTGTGCTTTGGGGCTGGGAAGCGAGGACTGGGAAAACCATCGGCAATCTGCTGCTGGGCATCCGGACCACCGGGATGCAGGGTTTCGCCGCGGGCTGGTTGGCGATCCTGGTCCGGAACGTGATCATCACGATCGGCTTCGGGCTGGCCTTCGTGGGCGGTGTGCTGGTGCTGATTTCAAATCTCTGGGACCGGAACGGGCAACGCCAGAGTTGGCCGGACAAAGCCGCGCACACCCTGGTCTTCGATGTGAAGGCCGGCCGGGATCCGCTCACCAGCGGCGGAATCGACGGGCCTTCGTCGTTCGCCCCGGTCGAATTGCCGCCGATGCTGCCGGTGCAGTCTCCGGTGGCCGGGACGGCTGCGCCCGGCCTGCCGACCTCCGCAGCGCCGCCGTCGGCCGGGATTCCGGGCTTCGAACCGGCCGAACCGGCCCCGGGCCGGCGGCACGACCCGAATCAGTGGCAGCCCCCGGCCAGCCCCGGGGTCCGGCCGGAAACGGTCCATCCGGATGAAGCGGCGGGTGAAACCAGATACCGCTCCGCAGCGCAACCGGATCCGGTCCCGGCGGCCGTCGATCCGGCCCCGGCGGTGCAACGGCCGAGCGTGCGGATGCAGTTCGACGACGGTCGCGAAGTCCGGCTGGCCGGAGCGGCGCTGATCGGACGCAATCCCTCTGGATACGATGGGGAAGTGATTGAACAGCTCATCGATGTGCCGGATCCTTCGCGCTCCGTGTCCAAAACGCATGTCCACGTCCGGGCGAGCTCCGAAGGGCTGTGGGTCACGGACCGGAATTCGACCAATGGCAGTGCGCTCAGCGGACCCGACGGAGTTCGCCGGCCACTGGTCGCCGGCAGCCCGGAACTGGCCGGCTTCGGTGCCACCGTGCACTTCGGCGACCGCAGCTTCCTAGTGGCCCGCGCATGAACGAGCGACCTGCCACGCCGGCGGAGGCAGCGGCACCGCATCGGATCACGCTCAGCTGGGGATCGAACACGGATCGCGGTTTGCGCCGGGAACTGAACGAAGATTCGTTCCTGGCTGCGGATCCGATCTTCGCGGTGGCCGACGGGATGGGCGGACACGAAGCCGGCGAAGTGGCCTCGCGCGAATGCATCCGGGCGTTGCGCGAGGCTGCCGCGCTCGCCCCGGGATCGCGGACCGCCAGCGCCTTGGACGTGCAGCAGGCCCTGCTCCAAGCCGATGCCAAGATCCGCGAGCTCACCGACTCCCGAGCCGGCACCACGGCAACCGGAGTGGTCCTGGTCGAGGAGGCGGGGAATCCCTACTGGCTGGTTTTCAACGTCGGGGATTCCCGGACCTACCGGCTGAGCCAGGGGAAATTCGAACAGATCAGCGTGGACCATTCGGAGGTCCAGGAACTCGTCGACGCCGGGCACATCACCAGCGACCAGGCGCTGGTGCACCCGCGCAGGCATGTGGTGACCCGGGCCCTGGGCACCGGAGACGATACCGAGGCCGACTACTGGCTGATCCCGGTGGAAGACGGCGACCGCTATCTGGTCTGCTCGGACGGATTGACCGGGGAGCTTTCCGATCTGCAGATATCCCAGGTGGTCGCCAGCGTGGCGCAGCCGCAGGCTGCCGTGGACGCCCTGCTCGAAGCGGCACTGCGATCAGGCGGCCGGGACAATGTCACGGTCCTGATCGTCGACGCCGAAGACGTGGTGCAGGCCGCGGACCGGTTGACCACGGCACCCCGTCCGCTCGCCGAGGAAGACACCTTGCCGGGCGGTCTGCCGGTGGTGACCGAGGTCCAGCGGGCCCCTGCTGCCGAGAGTCCTGCTGCGGAGAGTCCCGCGGCCGGCCCGGTGCCGGACTCCGCCGAGCCGGGAGCGGACGCCCTTGGCGTCATCGAAGACCTTTTGGCCGAATCCCGGGGAACGGAGGGCGATCGTGACGGAGCTTAGCTACGGCCCCGGGAATTGGCTCGGTGTGGTGCGCGCCAATACCGTGATCGTGCTCGATGAACGGACCGGGACCCGGCTGATCGCGGAGCTTTGGGATTTTCTGGCCGGGAGACCGCAGGTCGACGAAGTGCTCAACCGGGTCACCTCCGGATTCGGCACCGAGCTGACCGGAATGCCGGCTTTCGGGATCATCACCTTCGGCGAGCGCCCCCGGGCGATCCTGCGCGGGGAGATGACGCTGACCGCGAGCGCCGGAAACACCCGGTTGGAGGTCTCCGGGCGCGAAGTGACCACCTGGAGCGAACGGTCGTTGCCGGACGCGGAAGTCTTCGAACTCCGCTTGGCGGACGACGGCGCGGAACCGGTGCTGCCCTTGTCCGAAGGCGTGGTGCGGCTCTCCAGGCTGCTGGTCGGCACTGCCCCGCAGACCGATCAGCCGGAACCCGATTTGAGCCACACCTTGGTGAGCAGCGAGTTCACCGAATCCGCGCCCGCGCCCGATTGGCCGGCGGTTGAGCCGGAACCGGCAGCCGAACCTGACGCTGAGCCGGCTGTGCTGAATCCGGCCGTGCCGGAACCCGTTTCAGAGCCGGTTGCGGAGCCTGCCGGCGAGCCGCCGAGCAGCCCGGCCGCAAGCGAACCGCTGGAGAGCACTTCGAGTTACGACCACCTTTGGGACCGGACGATCGCCCGGTCCGTGGAGGACGCGGCCATCCGGGTCCCCGGAGAAGCGGACGACGTCGAACCGCCGGCACCGGCCCGCAATGCCGACCCGGAGGGTGCAGTCCAGCCGGCCGGCACCGGAGCGGCCACCATCGCGGAGGCCGCCGCACCGGTCCCCGCCGCGCCGCTTCCGGCGGTACCGTTTCCGGCGGTACCGCCGGCCGGAGGCGGCTTGATCGAGTCCGTGCCGTGGCTCAGCCCCGCATCGCCCGCCGAACCCGAGACCGCCGCCGAACCCGAGACCGCCGGCGAGCCGGAACCGGGCGACCCGGACCACGACGGGCACACGGTGCTGCGCAGCGGTCTGGCCCCGGCAGCGCTGCCCGAGCGGGCGCCGGAGCCGGGCGCTGGTCCGTCGGCCACCGGCCCGATGGTGCTCGCCAGGCTCTGCCCGGCGGGACACGCCAACCCGCCGACGTCCGCGCGCTGCTCGGTCTGCGGCCAGGCCGTGGCCGGGGATGCCCGGCAAGTCCGCCGTCCGGTGTTGGGCCGGATGCGGATTTCGTCCGGTGAGGTGGTCGACTTGGACCGTTCGCTCGTCGTCGGCCGCCAGCCGTCGGTGTCCCGGGTGCACGGCGACGGGATGCCGAAGCTGGTCCAAGTAGGCAGCCGGGCCGGGGACATCTCGCGATCGCATGTCGAGGTCCGGTTGGAAGGCTGGGACGTGATCCTGGTGGATCTCAAGGCGACCAACGGCACGGTGCTGGTGCGCGAAGGACAGCTGCCGCGGCGGCTGGGCCAAGGCGAGCAGGCGATGCTGCTCGATGGGGACATCGCGGAACTGGGCGAGGACGTTTCACTGCGTTTCGAGGGGCTCCGGTGAGCCAGAAACGGCCACCCGCGCCGCCGCCGGACATCCCCGGATACAACTACCTGGCGTTGCTGGGTTCCGGGGGGTTCTCCGATGTCTTCCTGTACGAACAGGACCGGCCACGCCGCAAAGTCGCGGTCAAGGTGCTGATTTCCGATTTGAAAACGGAGAGCGCCCGCCGGCGTTTCGAATCCGAAGCGAATTTGATGGCCCAGCTGTCCAGCCACCCCTACATCGTGACGATCTACGAAGCCGAGGTCACCGCAGGCGGGCATTCGTATCTCGCCATGGAGTACTGTTCCCGGCCGAGCCTCGATGTCAGGTACCGGCGCGCCCGGTTCAGCGTCGACGAAGTCCTGGCCGTGGGCGTCCAGGTCGCTTCCGCCGTGGAAACCGCGCATCGGGCCGGAATCGCGCACCGGGACATCAAACCGGCGAACATCCTGGTCACCGATTACAACCGCCCGGCGCTGACCGACTTCGGGATTTCCGGGACCATGGACGCCACTGCCGACGAAGACGCCGGAATGTCGATTCCCTGGTCCCCGCCGGAATCGTTCACCGGGCAGAACGCCGACGGCGTGAAAGTCGATGTCTGGGCGCTCGGTGCCACGCTCTACACCCTGTTGGCCGGGCGCTCGCCTTTTGTGCTCCCCGGCGCGGACAACTCGCAACGCGAATTGATCGCGCGGATCGGCACCGCCGCCTTGCCGCCGCTGGGCCGGGCCGATGTCCCGGAATCGCTCGAACTGGTGCTGGCCACCGCGATGGCGAAATCCCCGGAATCACGCTATGCCTCAGCCCAGGATTTCGCCCGCGCACTGCAACGGATCCAGAACGAATTGGGCTTTTCAGTCACCCCGTTCGAGGTGCAGGAAGAAACGCCGCACGAAGAGTCCGCACCGCCCGACGGCGAAGCCGAAGAAACCCGGGTACGCAACATCATCTCGATCGATCCGGACAGCACCACCGGGAGCAGCAAATCCAGATTTCCGGCGATGGACCGCAGCGTGCCCCTGGCCGCGCCCGACGCCGGGACGGGACCCGGTGCAGCTGCCGGCACGGTGCAGCGCCCCGACGATTTCACCGTGCCCGGCGCCGCTGCGCCGCAGAGCAGTCCGGTGCCGCAGGTCAGTTCGGTACCGGGGGTGAATCCGGCCCGCGCCGACCAGGGGTTCAGTACCGCGCCGCGTGGTTGGACCCCGGGAAGCGGGACTCCGGAGGCGCCGGAAGATTCGCTCGCCGCCACGGTGGCCAGGCCGCGGCCGATCGAGCCCGAAAGCCTGCGGCCGGGCGGCAAGGCCAAAGGCAAACCCAGCGCCGGATCGCTCTGGGCCGGAGCGATCAGCGTCCTGGTGCTGGTCGCAGCGGTGGTGCTGGTGCTGGTTCTGGTCAACGCCAATTCCGGGGCGGCGCCTTCCGCGACGCCTACCGCCGGCAGCAAAACCCCGCCACCCCCGGTGGATTTGGGCCTGCTGGTGCCGCAAGTCGCGGATCTGACCGCGGTCGCCGGCGACGGCGGGGCGAACTGGAGTTGGCGGAATCCGGACCCGCAGCCCGGCGACAGTTTCCAGTGGGCTCCGGTGGACGCGATCAAAACCGGCGACTTCAAAGGCACTGGAACCCCGAACGTCTTCGTCGCGAACAATGCGCAGAACGTTTCCTGTATTTCGGTGATCCTGGTCCGGGCCAACGGCAAGGCCTCGGACGAGGAGAAGAAATGTTTCCCGCAATGAGCGCCGGGACCAGCCGGGGGACCGGCTGTCGAGCAGGAGCGACCCGCGCAGGAGGTTGGCATGGCCGGATCTGAACTCAGCATCGATTTCTGCGGCGAATGGTACGAGCCGGCGAAGACCGAGGCGTTCAACATCGGCCGGGAGGGCGACCTGGAGGTCGACGACAACCCTTACCTGCATCGGAAGTTCTTGCAGATCGCGCACTACGACGGGATCTGGTGGCTCTCCAACGTGGGCAGCATCCTGTCCGCGACGGTGGCCGATGCGGGCGGCGGCATGCAGGCCTGGTTGGCGCCCGGGGCCCGGATCCCGCTGGTGTTCGGCCAGACCAACGTGGTCTTCACCGCCGGGCCGACCACCTATGACTTCTCCGTGCACCTGAAATCCCCGTCCTTCAAATACCAGAGCAACGAGTTCGACGCGGTGGGCGACACCACGATCGGTCCGGTGGTCTTCACGGATTCGCAGAAAGCGATCATCGTGGCCCTCGCCGAACCGATGCTGCGCCGCGAGGGCACCGGGTTCGCCGCGATCCCGTCTTCGGCCGAGGCCGCGCGGAAACTGGGCTGGGCCCTGACCAGGTTCAACCGGAAGCTGGACAACGTCTGCGACAAGTTGGACCGGGTGGGCGTGGTGGGCCTGCGCGGCGGCGGCGGGAAGCTGGCCACCAACCGCCGGGCGCGCCTGGTGGAGCACGCGATCACCTCGCATCTGGTGACCCCGGACGATTTGCCCCTGCTGGAGACGATGAAAGGCCTCGACGACGCATGAGGATCAGATTGACGCTCCGGCGGGATCCCGAGCCGAAGGACCTGGCGGTCACCGTCGACGGCCTGGCCACCGTCGGGGACATCGCGGCGGAACTCTTCGCGGCCGATCCGAACCGCCGGGGCACTGCGATTCCGGAAAACCTCACCCTGCAGGTCGACCAGGCACCGATGGCCGGCGGCAATGTGCAAGGGCGCGCATTGGACCCGGCGGGGAACCTGCTGGAGTCCGGGTTGCGGCCCGGGTCCACGGTTTCACTCACCCGGTTGAGCCGGGATTTCACCGCGCCCGGGCAGGACCGCGGCCCGGCTGCGGCGACTTTGCGGGTGCTCGACGGGCCCGATGCCGGCCGGGAGTTCTCGCTGCCGCTGGGCACCAGCTACATCGGCCGCGACCGCAACGCGGACATCCGGCTCAGCGACCCGATGATGTCCAAACGGCATGCCCGGATCACCGTGGCGGACAGCATCGAGATCGCAGACACGAACTCCGCGAACGGCTTGGTCATGGACGGCTCGCCGGTGGGCCGGGCGGTGCTGGGCCCCAACGACGAGATCAGCTTGGGCGACACCAGGATCAGCGTGCTCGCGATCGGCCGGACCGGCGGCGACGCCTTGGCCGGTCCGTTGGTCGAATTCAACCGTTCGCCCCGGGTGGTGCCGCATTTCGGACCGGCCGAGCAGAAGATCCCGGAAGGCCCGCAGCGGCCGCAGCCGCAACGGTTCCCCGCGGTGATGCTGGTCTCGCCGTTGTTGATGGGCGGCATCATGTTCGCGGTGACGCAGAGCATCTTCAGCCTGGTCTTCGTGATCATGATGCCCTTGATGCTGATGGCGACCTGGCTCGATCAGCGGATGCAGGCGAAGAAACTCCTGGCCCTGGGCTCGGAGCAGTTTTACGGATCGCTGGAGGTCTTCCACGAACAAGTGGGCACCTTGCAGCAGGTGGAGCGCGCGGTCCGCAGCGCGGAGAGCCCCTCGGTCGCCGAGACCGTGGACGCGATCTACAAACTCGGTCCGTTGCTCTGGACGCACCGGCCGGAGCACCCGGCCTTCCTTTCCCTGCGGTTCGGGCTGGGCCGGCAACCGAGCCGGATCCCGATCAATGCGCCGACCATGAACAACACGGTTCCCGAATTCCAAAAAATCATCGACGACACCGCGAACGAGTACGCCTTCATCGAGGCGGTCCCGGTGGTTTCCCAGTTGCGCAGCGCCGGGGCCCTGGGCTTGGCCGGACGCCGGGAAGTGCTCGACGACGTGGCCCGGGGCATCGTGCTCCAAGCGGTGGGCCTGCATTCGCCGTCGGAACTCGTGGTCGCCGCGCTGGTCGGCACCGAGTCGCGGGAACGCTGGAACTGGTTGCAGTGGCTGCCGCACGTGGGCTCCCCGCATTCGCCGTTGGCCGGAGACCACTTGGCTGCCGGATCGGGGGCCGGAGCGATCCTGCTGGCCAAACTCGAGGACCTCCTGGTCGCCCGGGGCGGAAACCTGGCGGCGAATTCGGCCGCCCTGCGCGGGCCGGTGGAGAATCCAGCCAAAGCCCGGCCGGGGGAGCGCACCGCCGCCGATCCGGGGAAGCGGCTTCCGGCCCCGGTTCTGCCTTCGGTGCTGGTGCTCATCGAGGACGACGCCAAGGTCGATCGCGGCCGGCTCACCAGGCTGGCCGAATCCGGCGCCGACGTCGGCATCCATGTGATCTGGCTGGCCGGCTCGCTCGCCGCGCTGCCGGCCAGCTGCCGGGATTTCATGCAGGTCGACGGCGAGGCCGGGACCACGAGCGGCCAGGTGCGCTTGGGCGAACTCAGTTACCCGGTCAGCTGCGAAAGCGTCGATGCCGCGCTCGCCGGCCAATTGGCCCGGATGCTGGCTCCGGTAGTGGACGTGTCGAAACCGGTGGACGACGACTCCGATCTGCCGCAGGCGGTCTCCTGGGCGAGTTTGGCCGGTCTGGAGATCGTGGCGGAGACTTCGCCGATTGCGGACCGCTGGCAGGAGAACAACTCGGTGGCGGCGACTGCGGTGGCCAACCGCAAACACCAGGGCTCGCTGCGCGCGCTCGTCGGTTCCAAAGGCGTCGAACCGATGTACTTGGACTTGAAAACCGAAGGCCCGCACGCGCTGGTCGGCGGTACCACCGGTGCCGGAAAGTCCGAGTTCCTGCAGTCCTGGGTGCTCGGCATGGCGGCCGCCTACAGTCCGGACCGGTTGACCTTCCTGTTCGTCGATTACAAGGGCGGTGCGGCCTTCGCGGATTGCGTCAAGCTGCCGCACACCGTGGGACTGGTCACCGACCTTTCGCCGCACCTGGTGCGCCGCGCATTGACCTCGTTACGTGCCGAACTGCATTACCGCGAGCATTTGTTCAATCGGAAAAAAGCCAAGGACCTCTTGGCGATGGAGCGCGAGGCCGATCCGGAGACTCCGCCGTCCTTGGTGATCGTGGTCGATGAATTCGCCGCCTTGGCCACCGAGGTGCCCGAGTTCGTCGACGGCGTGGTCGACGTCGCGGCACGGGGCCGCTCGCTCGGCCTGCACCTGATCCTGGCCACGCAACGGCCGGCCGGCGTGATCAAAGACAACCTGCGGGCCAACACGAATATGCGGATCGCGCTGCGGATGGCGGATATCGACGATTCGCGGGACATCTTGGGCGATCCGATGGCCGCCTACTTCAGCCCGACGATTCCGGGCCGGGGCGCGGCGAAAACCGGTCCGGGCCGGATCCAGGGCTTCCAGACCGGCTATGCCGGAGGCTGGACCACCGGAGTGCCGCAACGGCCCAAGATCGACATCGTGGAAATGGATTTCGGCTCCGGCGTGCAATGGGAACAGGAGCTTCCGCAGGCCCCGGCGGCCGAGGACGCAGGGCCCAACGACATTGCCAAAATCGTCGGCAATATCTCTTCCGCCGCGGTCGAACTCGGCATCAAGCCGCCCCGGAAACCGTGGATGGAGGAGCTGGCGACCACCTACGATTTCTCCCTGCTGCCCAACCCGCGCACCGATGAACGGCTGATGCTCGGGGTGCTGGACGATCCGGCGCACCAGGCGCAGCCCGCGGTGTTCTACGAGCCGGACCGGGACGGCAACATGGCGATCATCGGGGCTTCCGGTTCGGGCAAATCCGCGGCCTTGCGGACCATTGCGATCGCCGCGGCAATCACGCCGCGCGGCGGGCCGGTGCAGGTTTTCGGCATCGATGCCGCTTCCAACGGTCTGCAGATGCTCGAGCAGCTGCCGCATGTCGGCGATGTCGTGGCCGGCGACGACCAGGAACGGGTCGGCCGGTTGCTGCGCTATCTGCGCAAGGTGCTGGATGAGCGCACCGAAGCCTTTGCCGCGGTCCGGGCCGGCAGCATCGCCGAATACCGGGAACTTGCCGGAAAACCGGATGAGCCCCGGCTGATCCTGTTGATCGACGGCTTGGGCGCCTTCCGCGAGACCTATGAATACCGAACCGGGATGACCCAGTTCGAGACCTTGCAGCAGATCGCCACCGACGGCCGGCCGATGGGCGTGCACGTGGTGGTCGCGGGGGACAGCCCGCGCTCCCTGCCGCCGTCGTTGGCCGCGTCGATCCAGCAAACCCTGGTGCTGCGGATGGCGGCTACCGACGACTACTTGAATCTCGGCGTGCCGCGCGACGTGCTTTCGCCGACCTCGCCGCCGGGCCGCGGCCTGCTGGGCGACCGCGAAGTGCAGCTGGCGATCTTCGGCGGCAACGCGAATCTGGCGCTGCAGGCGCGGCAAGTGGAGAAGCTCGCGGAGTCGATGCGCCGGCAGGGCGTGCCGGAAGCGCCGGGGGTGCTCGCACTGCCGGAGAACCTGGATCTCGAAGTGCTCCCGCCGGGCGGCCCGGGTGCCGTGGTGATCGGGCTGGACGACTTCAACCTGGCCCCGGCGTCGGTGCCGAGCTCGGGCGCGCTGATGGTCACCGGACCGCCGGGTTCCGGCCGGACCACCGCTCTGGTGACCCTGGCGGAAGGCTTGAAGAAAAGCTCGCCGCAGACGCTCCGGGTGTATCTCGGGGCCCGGCGTTCGGCGATTTCGTCGCTCCCGGTCTGGGACGAGGCCTTCGACACGCCGGCCGTCGTGGACGAGCAACTGGCCAGGCTCACCGAGTTGGCGCAGGGCAGCGCCGACGCGGTGGCGTTCTTCATCGAAGGAGTCACCGAATTCACCGATTCAGTGGCCGAGATGAACCTGGTGGCGCTGATCAAGGATGCGGTCAAGTCCGGCCAGTGGGTGGTCGGCGAGGCGGAGAGCTCCACCTGGTCCGGCGCCTGGAACCTGGCCGGCATGTTCAAGGCCGGACGCCGGGGAGTGCTGCTCAACCCCGGGGACATCGAAGGCGACACCCTGATGAACACCTCGCTGGGCCGGGTGCAGAACAAGAAGTTCATACCGGGCCGGGGTTTCATCGTGGGCCGCGGCAAGGCCTTCAAGGTCCAAGTCGCGAACACCTTGGACCGCTGAACCGCCCGGGCTGCTGCGAGGCGGAATCCGGCATGGATAGATCTCCCCATCGACACTGTGCAGCGGCTCTTATAGATTCGTATTAGTCGCTCGGTTGGATTAGCCGATCGGGCAAGGATTCACTGGAAATTCCAGCGTTTCGCATGATGAAAGGTGATACCAATGGCTGAAGGACTCATCGGCAACGATCCCGATGCGATGAACAAACTGGCGGCGCAGATGAAGACCGCTGCCGAGACCATCCGCAACGCGGTGTCCGGCCTCGACGGACAGGTCAACGGGGTTGCCTGGAACGGCCCGGACGCCCGCCAGTTCAAGGGCACCGACTGGCCGGCCAGTTCCAAGCGGTTGATCGCCATCGCGACTGACCTGGACACCACCAGCACCGTGATCACCAAGCAGGCCAGCGACCAGGTCGCCACCTCGGCGAACTAGCCGCAATGCCCGGAGCACGGGCTACCCGCACCGATCGAAAGGCCCGCAACCATTCCGGTTGCGGGCCTTTCCGCGGATCGGCCCGGCGCGGGATTTTGTCGGTGCGATGCGGCAAGATGGTGCTGTGAGCAAAGCAGAACCCGAGTCAGCCCCGGAGGTCCCAGCGGAAGCCCTGCGGGACGAATACGACAAACTCGTCGCGGACGTGCGCCGTTACCGTTTCGCCTACTACAACGAAGCCGAGTCGCTCGTTTCCGACGCCGAATTCGACCTGCTGTTCCGCCGGTTGGAGGAAATCGAGGCGCTGCACCCGGAACTGGTCAGCAACGATTCGCCCACCCAGGAAGTGGGCGGCGAGGTTTCCGCCGCCTTCGCCGCAGTGCAGCACACGAGCCAGATGTACAGCCTGGAAGACGTGTTCTCGCTCGAGGAGCTCGAGGCCTGGGTGGCCAAAGCCTCGGCCAATGCGGAAAAGCTCGCCGCCGGACTCCTGGCCGTCCGGCCGCTGCGTTGGCTCACCGAATTGAAGATCGACGGCCTGGCGGTGAATCTGCTCTACCGCAACGGGACCCTGGTCCGCGCCGCGACCCGGGGCGACGGGATCACCGGCGAGGACATCACGCACAATGTGCTCACGATCAAAGAGATCCCGCGGCAATTGCACGGCGAGAATCTGCCGGAAGAGGTCGAAGTCCGCGGCGAGGTGTTCATCGCCTCCGAAGATTTCATTGCGCTCAACGAGCAAATGGTGGCCGCGGGCCGGGCCCCGTTTGCCAATCCGCGGAATTCCGCGGCCGGTTCGCTGCGCCAGAAAGACCCGGCGGAAACCGCCAAACGCCCCTTGAGCATGCTGGTGCACGGCATCGGGGCCCGGACCGGCCTGGAGGTCGGCAGCCAGTCCGAGGCCTACGCCTTGCTGAAAGCCTGGGGGCTGCCGACCAGCCCGTATTTCAAGGTGTTCAGCAGTTATCCGGAGATCCTCGACTACATTTCGCACTACGGCGAAAACCGGCACGGGCTGCTGCACGAGATCGACGGCATCGTGATCAAGATCGATGACTTCGCGGTGCAGAACGCTTTGGGCTTCACCTCCCGGGTGCCGCGCTGGGCGGTGGCGTACAAATACCCGCCCGAGGAAGTCCACACCAAACTTCTGGACATCCTGGTCAACGTCGGCCGGACCGGCCGGGTCACCCCGTACGGGGTGATGGAGCCGGTCAAGGTCGCCGGGTCCACGGTGGAAATGGCGACGCTGCACAATCAGGACGTGGTCAAGGCCAAGGGCGTGCTGATCGGGGACACCGTGGTGCTGCGCAAAGCCGGTGATGTGATCCCGGAGATCGTCGGCCCGGTGCTGGCCTTGCGTGATGGCACCGAACGGGAGTTCGTGATGCCGACCGCGTGCCCGGCTTGCGGAACCCCGTTGGCGCCGGCCAAAGAGGCGGACGTCGACATCCGTTGCCCCAATGCCCGGTCCTGCCCGGCCCAACTGCGCGAACGGGTGTTCCATCTGGCCGGCCGCGGCGCGTTCGACATCGAAGCCCTCGGTTGGGAAGCCGCGATTGCGCTGACCCAACCGGCCGAGCCGGACCAGCCGCCGGTCAGCAACGAGTCGCAGATTTTCGCCCTGCGGCCGGAAGACCTGGCGCAGGTCCGGATCGAACGCGAAAAGAAAAGCAAAGGCGTGCGGACCGGGCAGATCGAGCTGGTTCCGTACTTCTACTCCAAAGGAACCGAGAAAAAGCCTTCTGAGCCGACGGCGAACACGGTCAAGCTTTTCGCCGAGTTGGAGAAGGCCAAGAGCCAACCGCTGTGGCTGGTGCAGGAGCCCCTGTCGATCCGGCACGTCGGGCCGACGGCGTCCCGCGCCCTGGCGACGGCGTTCGGTTCGATGGCGGCGATCCAGGCCGCCAGCGAGGAGGAGCTCGCCCAAGTCGACGGCGTCGGGCCCACCATCGCCAGCGCCCTGATCGAATGGTTCGCCGAGGACTGGCACCGGGAAATCGTCGAAGCCTGGGCTGCCGCCGGAGTCCGGATGGCCGATGAACAGGACGAGTCGGTGGCCCGCACCTTGGCCGGTCTGACCATCGTGGTCACCGGGTCCTTGCAGAATTTCAACCGAGATCAAGTCAAAGAGGCGATCATCATCCGGGGCGGCAAGGCTTCCGGATCGGTCTCCAAGAACACCGATTTCGTGGTCGCCGGGGAAAATGCCGGAAGCAAGCTGGAGAAGGCCGAACAACTAGGAGTCCCGGTGCTCGACGAGGCCGGATTCGAAGCGCTGCTGCGCAATGGCCCGGCGACTGCCGAGGCTGGGAACCCGGCCGAACCGGACGGATCGAGCGAAGGAAGCGAAACCGATGTCTGAGGCAACAGCAGGCGAACTCCTGGACCTCGCCAGGGCCGCTGCGGCTGCCGGGGCCCAGGTCCTGGCCGAGCGGGATCCGGCGAAGTTCTCCGCGAACATGAAGAGCGGCGATGCGGATTGGGTGACCGACTTCGACCTGGCCGCAGAACGCGCGGTGCGCGAAACCATCCTGACGGCACGTCCCGACGACACGGTCACCGGGGAAGAGCTCGCGCCGACGATCTCGCCCCAGGCGTCCGGCTACCGCTGGTCGATCGACCCGCTGGACGGCACGATGAACTTCATTCGCAACATCGCCTACTACTGCACCTCGGTGGCGGTGGCCGGCCCGGAGGGCCAGTGGCTGGCCGGGGTGGTCGCGGCACCGGCTTTGCGGCGGACCTATTTCGCCAGCCTGGGCGGCGGTGCCCGGGTCGAAGAAATGCGGCCGGACGGCAGCCTGGCCGAACGTGCCCTGGACGGGCCGCGGCAGCAACGCGCCGGCCGGCTGCTTTCCACCGGGCTCACCTATGAGCCGGAGATCCAGTCCAGGCTGATCGCGGAACTGGAAGGCCGGATGACCGGATTCGGCGACTTCCGCAGACTCGGTTCGGCGGCGTTGGAGTTGTGCGCGATCGCGGACGGGGGTCTGGACGCCTACTTCGAATACGGGCTCAACGAGCATGATTTCGCGGCTGGAGCGCTGATTGCCCGGGAAGCCGGGGCTTGGGTGCGTACGCCGGAATTGAGCTCGGCGTTGCACGGACTGCCGCCCCGGAGCGAGACTTTGGCGGCCTGGACTGCGGCCGCGGTCCCGGGCCTCGCCGGCAGTTTCACCCCAGTCGAGACCACCCCGGGCGAATAACCCCGTGATCAGCACGCTCGCGGTGCACAATTTCCGTTCGGTGCGGGAACTGGTCCTGGACCTGCACGGACTCGACGTGATCACCGGCGCCAACGGCAGCGGGAAATCCAATCTGTACCGGGCGCTGCGCCTGCTCGCCGAGTGCGGCAGCGGCACCGTGGTCGGATCGTTGGCCCGGCAAGGCGGACTGGGTTCGGTGCTCTGGGCCGGTCCGGAGTCACTGAGCCGATCGATGCGCGAAGGTGCGGCCGAGGTGCAAGGCACGGTACGCCGGGAGTCGGTGAGTTTGCGGCTGGGCTTCGCCTCGACGGACTTCGGCTACCTGCTGGACCTCGGGCTGCCGACGCCCAGCCGCACCGCATTCGACCGGGATCCGGTGATCAAGCGGGAGCAGGTCTTCGCCGGGCCGATGGCGCGACCGGCCGCGGTGTTGGCCGACCGGAAAGGGGCAGTGGCCAGCAGCCGGGGCGAGGACGGCGTCTGGCAGGAGCTCAGCCGCAGCCTGCGACCGCACGAATCCATGCTCAATGAGGTCGCCGATGCGCAGCTGGCGCCGGAACTGCGCCGGGTCCGGAGCATGATGCGCGCCTGGCGTTTCTACGACCACTTCCGCACTGATCCGCAGGCCCCGGCCAGACAACCGCAGGTGGGCACCTGGACCGAGGTGCTCAGCGATTCCGGCGATGATCTGGCCGCAGCGCTCCAGACGATCATCGAGGCAGGCAACGGGGGCCGTTTGGCGGCGGCCGTGGACCGGGCTTTTCCGGGCAGCAGCGTCGGTGTGGAGGTCGCCGGCGGAAGTTTCCACACCACCCTGCGGCAAGCCGGCATGCTCCGGGCACTCAGCGCCGCCGAGCTCTCCGACGGCACGCTGCGTTATTTGTTGCTGTGTGCCGCACTGCTCACGGTCCGGCCGCCGGAACTGATGGTGCTCAATGAACCGGAGACTTCGTTGCACGCCGAGATGCTGCCCGCGGTCGCCGAGCTGATCGTGGATGCCTCGAAACACTGCCAGATCATCGTGGTGACCCATTCCGCGGCTTTGATCAAAGGGTTGCAGAGTGCCGGACAGGTACACCGGCACGAACTGCGGAAAGAACTGGGCGAGACCGGGATTTCCGGCCAAGGCCTGCTCGATGCACCGCCGTGGACCTGGCCGGTCCGTGGCAGGATGGGATGATGACGTCCTCGAACGAACCCGTGCTCTTGTGGTCCAAACCGGAATCGGAACGGGCCGGTACGCCCCTTTTGGTGCTCTTGCACGGCTACGGGGCCAATGAAGCCGATCTTTTCGGCTTGGCCGAGCAACTGCCCGCCGAGTTCACCGTGGTTTCGGTCCGCGCCGGGCATCCCGCCGGTTCGGGCTACGCCTGGTTCCCGTTGGCCGCAGACCTCGGCGCCGACGTCGACCAGGTCGTCGAAGCGGCGCAACGGCTCGATGATTGGCTGGAATCGGTCGCCTCGGAATTCAGCTCGGTGTCCCTGCTCGGGTTCTCCCTGGGCATGGCCATGGCGACCACCTTGCTGCGGCACCGGCCCGGCCGCTATGCCGCCGTCGTCGGTCTGTCCGGCGTCGTTGTGGACGCCGCCGGTGATCCATTCTTCCGGGACGATGAACTGCGGCAGAAGACAACCCCGTTCTTTTGGGGCCGGGACCAAGCGGATCCGGTGATCCCGCAGCCGGCGATCGAGTACGCCAACGACTGGTTGAACCAGCACACGGATCTGATGAAGGTGCTCTACACCGGCATGTGGCACGGCATCTGCGAGGCGGAAATCGGGCACATCGGTGAGTTCTTGCGGGTCAAAGTGCTCGGCTGAGCGAGGCTCGGCCGGTCAGCCGGCGCTGACCCGGATCGATTGGCCGTTCAGGCTGACCACGGAACCGGGACGGATCTGCGCGCCACGTCGGCTTTCGATTTGCCCGTCGACTTTGACCAGACCGTTTTCGATGAATTCCTTGGCCTGGATGCCGTCCTCTGCCAGGCTGGCCAATTTGAGCAGTTGGCCCAGGCGGATGGATTCGTCGCGGATCGGGATTTCTTCGATATCGGGCATGTAACCATGATGCCCGATATTTGCGAACCCGGGGCGCCAGGGTAGAGACTCGGTTCTGTCGGGCAACCGCTGAACGCCCACGCGGGCTTCCGGGCAGCTTCGGCAGACCGTTCGGAAGCCAGGCAGGAAGTGGATGGACCAGCACAGAGTACCCGTTCTGCTCGGCATACCGCTCGCGGTGCTGGGCGGGCTCGCCGTAGCCGGCCAAGGCCGGATCAACGGCGCCCTCGGCGCCCGGCTCGACGACGGTCTGGCCGCAGCCGCGATCAGCTTCGGCAGCGGCCTGATCCTGATCCTCGCGGTGTCTTTGGCTTCACCGTCCGGCCGTTCCGGGTTGCGCGCGATCGGCCCGGCGCTCAAGGCCCGGAAATTCCCGCGCTGGTACGTCACAGCCGGTGCCGTCGGGGCGTTTTTGGTCCTGACCCAGGGCTTGACCGTCGCGGTGATCGGCATCGCGCTGTTCACCGTGGCGCTGGTCACCGGGCAGAGCCTCAGCGGGTTGCTGGTGGACCGGTTGGGCATTTCGCCGGCCGGCAAAAAGCCGATCACCGGCATCCGGGTGATTTCCGCGGTGTTGACCATTGCGGCAGTGATCTGGGCGGTTTCGCCCCGCTTTGCGCAAGCCGGCGATGCCAGCCACTGGCTGTTCCCGGTCTTGCTGCCGTTGGCGGCGGGCTTCTTGATGAGTTTCCAACAGGCGATGAACGGCATGCAGAGCCTGCATTACGGGACCCCGCTGGCGGCCACCGTGATGAACTTCGCCGTCGGGGCGGTGATCTTGTTGCTGGCCTGGCTGGTCAAAGTCTGGATCAGCGGGGTCGGCAATCCGCTGCCCGGCGAATGGTGGTACTACCTGGGCGGCGCACTGGGCTGTTTCTTCATCTGCTTGAGCGCTTGGCTGGTCCGCGGGCTCGGCGTGCTGCTCACCGGCTTGGGCATGATCGCCGGGCAGCTGCTGGGTTCACTGGCTCTGGATCTGATCGTGCCGACGCCGGGAACGGTGATCGCGCCGGCCACCTGGCTGGGCACGTTGCTGACCCTGCTGGCCATGGTCCTCGCGACGCTGCCTTGGCCGCGCAAGCCGCTGCGCTGATCAGCTAAGTCGCCGAGTGGCCAGATCTGCACTTTACGACCTCGGTTTAGCCGGCCGATCTGGCCACTCGGTGTTGCCGGCGCGAGGTTGTTCCGGGGGATAGTCTGGGCGGATGGAACTCCTCGTCGGCTCATACACTTCCGGCTCCAATCGGGGCCGGGGAATCAGCGCGGTCCCGATCGGCGAGGACGGCTTGCTCGGCCGACCGCGATTGCTCGCCCAAGTGCCGGACCCGTCCTTCCTGGCTTTGGCCGACGACGGCGTCTATGCGGTGTTGGAGCGCGGAGCGGGCCAGGTGGTGGTCTTCGAGCGCGATGCCCATGACGGCTCTTTGGCGCTGGTGGCGGAGTCTCCGGAGATCGGGGCGGACCCCTGCCATCTTGCCCTGCTGTCCGGAGGCCGCGTCATTGCGGCCAATTACACTTCCGGCTCAGTGGTACTGCTGCGCAGTGCCCGGGGGCTGGAGCCGCAATGCACACTGCAACTGACCGGCTCCGGGCCGATCGCCGAGCGGCAGGAAGCCTCGCATGCGCACCAAACCGTGCCGACCCCGTACGGCACGGTTCTGGTTTCCGACCTCGGTTCGGATTCGGTGCGCGAGCTGCGCCCGGGCGACGAGGCCCTGCCGGAGGAAGCGCTGATCCGACTGCCGCCGGGCACCGGCCCGCGGCATCTGGTCCTGCGCCGCGGCGACTCGGCGGATCAGCTGTTGGTGGTCGGCGAGCTGGACGGTGCGCTGCATGTTTTCAGCCGGGCCCGTCGTGAGGCCGCAGGCGGTTGGCAGTATGCGGGCCGGACACCGTTGGCCACCCGGGAAAGCGTCGGGAAAAGCTATCCGGCGCATATCGAACTTTCCGCAGCTGCGGATCTGGCGTATGTGAGCGTGCGCGGCCAAGACCAGATCAGTGTCTTCCGGTTGGCTGATCCGGCGGGCGGGAACTTGCCGGAATTGATCCAGGAGACACCGACCGGTGGCGCCTGGCCGCGGCACTTCGCCCTCGGCAGTGGAGTGCTTTACGCGGCGAACCAGAAATCGGACAGCATCACGGTGTTCGCGGTGCTGCCGGACGGCATGCTGGGCGGAAAACTGCAGGAAATCGGCATCGGCACCCCGGTGTGTCTGAAGATCGGCTGACGTCGGTCCGCGTCCGGCGGGACAAACCCGGGGCTCCGGCGCCGGACTTCAGGCTTGACCGGATCGCCCGGTAGGCTTCAGACGTGTATATCTGAAATATACGAATAACGCCTCACGCGTTCTGCATCCAGCCGTCCGCCTAGCCCAGGAGTGACCACTATGGCCGCCAATAAATCCGCCCTCGATCCGATCATCTCGCTGGCCAAGCGCCGCGGGTTCGTCTTCCAGGCCGGGGAGATCTACGGCGGGTCCAGGTCGGCTTGGGATTACGGGCCCTTGGGCGTGGAGCTGAAGGAGAACATCAAGAAGCAGTGGAGGCAGACCTTCGTCCGCGGACGCGGCGATATGGTCGGCCTGGATTCTTCGGTGATCCTGCCTACCCCGACCTGGGTCGCCTCCGGGCACGTGGAGACTTTCACCGACCCGTTGGTCGAGTCCCTGCACACGCACAAGCGTTACCGCGCCGACCACTTGATCGAGGCGTACACCGCCAAGCACGGGCACCCGCCGGAAAACGGCCTGGCCGACATCAAGGACCCGGACACCGGCCAGCCCGGCAATTGGACCGAGCCGCAGCTCTTCTCCGGTCTGATGAAGACCTACTTGGGCCCGGTGGACAACCAGGAGGGCCTGCACTACTTGCGTCCGGAGACCGCGCAGGGCATCTTCACCAACTTCAACAACGTGCTGACCACCTCGCGGAAGAAGCCGCCGTTCGGCATCGGACAGATGGGCAAGGCGTTCCGCAACGAGA